>Ga0210059_1005378_pt1 | contig 20617 bp, 13 predicted proteins | sample Ectturendosymbi2_FD_188042 | JGI IMG/M metagenome (GOLD analysis project Ga0210059, IMG submission 188042) | Ecteinascidia turbinata endosymbiont from Florida, USA - Sample 2 (SPAdes) (version 2) | ecosystem: Host-associated > Tunicates > Ascidians > Unclassified | place: Key West, Florida...
TTCATACTGTCTTCTTCACTGGATTCACTACTTGTCAGCACAACTTGTTCTTGTTGTTGTTCTTCCAAATTTGTGTTGCAGTCAAATTTGACTGTAACACCACTCCCCCCTTCAGTTTTTTGTTCCTCTTCTCCTCTTTTCTTGTGATAGTTCCTTGTTACCCATCGCATCAGCTCAATGGTTTTTGGTTTTATTACTCCTTGTTGTTTCAAAAAATGTTCCACCACTTCATTTGTCAATTCGTCCGCCATTTCATTCAACTTTTCATCACTTGTTACCAATTTAATCATAGGTCCTTCCATCATTCTGACAGCAATTTTTCGCAACTTGGATCTTAATTCTTGTCCTTTCAGTTGATCCATAGATTTTGGCAACTGAGGATTGTCAATTTTTGCTCTTTCATAGAGTGTTTCCATTATTTTTCGCATTTGTGTATTGCTTTGTATCATTTTTGAGGTCAGAAACACTTGTCTTTCCATTTTTGCATCCAAGTAGTCCCAATTTTTCACCTTTCCCGTATTTATTAGTGCTGTTCTTATTTGAAAGAATGCCCTGAACTTTTTACAGTTTTCACAATTGCAACAAATATTATTGCAATAATGACACTTGCTTGTTTTTCCTTCATAATGCAAGTCAGGCTTGATACAAGCTGGTGTAGTACATAACTGATTTTTGTTTAAGTGTGTTATGTCTAATATTTCAGCATAACCATCATCTTCTTCACTTGGTTTTTCAAGCGTCATTCCTGATTCCTCATAAAATTTTCGTATCATCCTATCCCATTCGAAGGATGTTTCTGGTGATGGTAAATCATGTGTACATCTTGTAAAACTGGATGGCATTAAATTAACATTCCCATTCTCTCTCCACTGTACATTCCAGTGCATTATTTTTGCTATTATAGCAAAGTCTTCATTGAAATGTCCTCCCGTTAATCGTATGGGATATGGTGAATTCGTTGCATTTTGCTTTAAAATATCCTGGTAAATGGCTACTAACGAGTCCATCTTTCCTCGAATTGTTACATCCATTTTTTTCATTTCTTCCATAACCATATTATGTCTCCTTATCATGTCAGTGAGACTTGTATTATGGTATTCATTCATTGCTTCTTTGTTGTGCCTGTATTTTTCTATCACTGTTCTGGCAATTGAAGAGTGATATCCATGTCTAGCATTTTTTGCTTCACGTGTTTTTCTTTCAATGTATCCACCTAGTACCACAATATTTACACAAATAAACCCTATGGCAACCGTTGTCAACATCACATTTATTTCCTGATAAGGTGGATTTGCCTTCATGTTTACACTTCTTTTTGCTCGGTTTTTATCGCAGCTGGTCTTTTTCCAACTTTGAAATTTGTTTTTCCAATTTCGTTGTGCTTCTTCAAACAGTGCTGGTGGAGTTGTTGCTTGCAAGTGCTCCTGCAACAGATACAGGATTTAGATTTCCAATCGTAGTAGCAAGCTGTAAAGCTTTCTTAGTATTAGGTGTTTTTCCTGTTTTATAATATCGTAAAGCACAGCTCCCAAAAAGTAACACAAGTATTATTCCTATTATTGTCCCTACTATTATTATTATCATTTTTATAGGTCCACTAAAGAATCCTGAAACCGTGTCCTCCGTATGTTCTATAACATCGGCTCCTTTATCTACTACATTGTTTACTACTCCAGACACATCATCTACTACTTTTCCCCCAAAATCTAATACGGATCTTAGCACTTTTTCCGCCCCTCCTGTCCAATTTGCATCTACGAATTCTATAGTTATTGGATCCCATTTTATAGTAAACTCCCATGGTTCTAATGTTTGTAATGTGGCATTTTCTATTTTCTGTATTTCCCATTCATTTGCTATTGTTGCAACAACAGTATTATTTAATTTTTGTTCTTCTACTAGTAACTGTTGTTCTTCACGAATGTTTTCTTCTACCCTTATTATATCTTGAGTCTCATTTTTATATTTTAACCATTCCGTTAAATTTTTCCCAAACCAATATAAACTTGTAGTTGCAATTAACCCTTTTTTTATCCTATTCTTATATATAGTATTATTTTTTAACCCTGGGATTGGCTCCAAATGCTCTAATAATGCTATCATCCTCCTATGAAGATGATAATTCATTATGGCAGCTTGCGCAGTGGCTTCTCCCGCATGCAATGCCAACTGTCTATTTTCCATTATTCCTCGTGAATTTCTCACCATCGCCTCTATTAATTGTTTATTTAATGCTACTTGCTGGTGTTCAAAATCTGATTCTCGTCCTGCTAAATCCGAGGTATATCTTGCCAACAATGATAATTCATGTTGCATCTGGATTTGTTGTTCCCTTACTTGATCTATCCTATGCGCCAGATTTCCTAATCCCCTATTCATCTCTTCAGACAATGCTCCTAATCTTTTATTTAATATTTCATTGTATTTATCCATTTGTGCATCCAGAGCAGATTTTAACGTCGCTTCTACTATTCCTCCCATTATGGCTGAAAATAATAATGTAAGGAAAAACTTTTTCTGTCTTCCCTTTTCCTGCCTTGTATAGTTATTATGCAAAAAACAAGGTTGTCCATAGGCAATTATTGACTCATTATTATATACATCTGGAATTACCTTGTGTCTTTTTGTCGCTACTTCTATTGGACCTGTAGCATGCCTACAATAACCATAATCCTGTGATTTCCTACAATTATCTTTTTGTTCGTATACATTTTCACACTGTCCTGGTTGTTGCTCATGTATTACTTGTAACCACATATATTCTTCTGCACCTCTTGTTGGTCTTTCTTCCAAACTTAATCTTCTTATTTTTTTCACGTATGCATCCCTCGAACACATTTCATCAATCCTACTTTTTACAATCGTTGTGGTATGCATTTTCCAATGTGGTGGTGCAAGGAATGTTTTGTGAAACCTACTATACACATTTTCCCAATTCATTATCGCCCATATCTTGGTAGATCTGGCTCTTCTTTGTCCATGCTTAAAGTTTACTTGCAATAAATATGAATACATCATATATGCATCCAAAAATGTCCAAGTGACTGTTTCATTTCTTTCAAATAACTCATACCTATGATCTTCTGATGGATTAGCCGGTTCAAACTTTCCTATAGGTAATATCATTGTGAAACCTTCCTCACTTGCATTTACAGTTAATGAATATTGATGATAATCACAAACTCTTAAATGTCCTTCAGTTCCTCTCATGTATTTTATTCCCCAATTTTCTTCTTCGCTTATCTGACATGGCTCCTCTCTATCTTCATTTCGCCACCTTTTACTTATTTTATTTTTATCTATTAACGTTACTTTCCACTCCACCCATTGATATTTCTCATATAATACGTTTATCATATAGTCTATCATCTTCAACTGCATTCTTATGTCATCTAGTAATATTTTTGCGTATACATAATTTCCTGTTGATCTTAGCGCAGTTATTACAGTACTAATACGCCCTCTACTTGGTCCTACTTCTCTTCCTAATCCCCTTATAGGTGGTCCTCCTATGGCCATTGCTGCGTTCCATAATCTCAAATTATCTTCACGATTTCTATCTATCGTTTGCCTATCTTCACTTCTTTCTTCGCTATTTAAAGGTCGTCCAGTTGCTGGTACAGCCATAGTCATAGGTTCCTGTCTCCTTCTTTCTCGTTCTTTTCTCGCCATATATCTTCGTCTTGCCGTTCTTGTTCCCCACACTCTTTCAGTTAATCTTTTTATATTTAAGTCGTATATTCTTGCATCTTCTTTAACCTTCGTAGGGATGTTACTGGTATGGTATGCTATTTCTGAGTCCAATTCTTTAAATACAATATATTCATTTTCATCAACCACCCTTATCTGCGTGGTTTCTACTTCCTGATGACCACCCCTTTGTTCTGGGCTAAATATCTTGTATTTTCCCCAAAATGGTCTCCATATTACTTTATAGAGAAGTGGGCACTGACAAGCTCTATCATAATCAGCCACAGTAGCATAATACCTGCCACCTTGCCAATGAGCTTGCGTGTATGTTCGTCCATTTACTGCTACCCTTCCCAAATCAGGTAACTCGTGTATTTGCATTTCACTTGCTTCGGGACATTCCCATGGCATCAAGTCTGCCAAAGCCGTTTTCATTATTTTCTTATTTTGTAACTCCCTTATTTCATATCCATTTCCCGTCAACAAATCTTGAAATCCTGCTGGATCTGGTGTATGGTACATATCCTCAGGAAAAGGCAAACCTTTTACCCATATTATCACCCATGATAAACATAATATTATCTTCATATTTTTGCTTTATTTCCTGTTAAAAAATCATTTATCAATTAGTGGTTGCCCTATATCTTATTTTTAAATATATTTACTTCTTTCAGTCATTCTTTATTTATATGGCATACCTTATATCTCTTCTGTTCCAAGATTTTTGTCATGCTTCTTGGATTTTACGCATGGTACTTATTTGAACGGAAAGGTAAGCCCTTCGTCCATGCTACCAGCATCAGTATTATTATCATTACCTTCATTTTGCTACTTTTTCCTGATAACACAAAGATTCATTAACTTTTGCATTATTCAACACATTTTGCTTTTTTTACTTTGCATACTTAATTTCATACATTGGCTTCGTAGTTATATAGTTAGTTTCTCGCGTAAACCATGGCTCATGTATATACAAATGACCCAGCAGCATACCCAATGGCAACACAATCCCCTTTCGTCTTTGCCGTCGATATTTAATGTGTAAATAATTTTCTTCCCATTTTATCTCTTTAGGAGCAAAAACTCCTTTTAATTTTGGATTTAAACTCAAATTTGTGCACAGCGGTCGTTTACCAATGAACATTCGTGCTGCTGGGTACACATACCACTCATGTTCTCGTAAATGCACTTGTCTCACAGGATTATACAATTTGAAGCATCCTGTATCCATTATCCATATACATCTTTGCGCATAATACACTTCACACAATAATACTCCTTGCCCATGTATAGTGAGCTCGAACTGAGACACATATTGTGGTTTTACATTTTTTATTGTCAGTGATGATTTCTCTTTAGTGTCAACATTTGATGCCTCCATCAAGGAGTTTTTCTCATTCTGTTCAATTTGTTCTTCTTGTAATAAGTCTTCATCTCCTTCCTCTTCTTTTTCTTGTTCCCCTGTTTCTTCATTAAATTCTTTGTTTAGTTCTTCATCTATCCTTGCTTGTTCCACTTCCATTTTTATTTATTTGTTTATTCACAATTTTCCTATTACTGCAACACAAATATTTTATTTTTTTTATTGTTGCATTATTAACCAATCCCCTTCAATCAAAGGTGCACTTCTGTTAAACACCGTGCCTTCCCCCCATTTTTGTTGATGCCTTTGCTTACGCTTCCAATTGGGCGTATAAACGTATTGTCTCTTCCACTGGAGTGTATAGATGCGTGGTTCCACATTATTACTCTGTGGCATATTTGCCCTGGTTGTTATATCTGTCCCCTGTGCTTGCCATATGTATTGTCGCATGAGATGTTTTCGGGTTACCGTCTTCTTCTGTTTCTTCACCGGAGGAGGTTCGCTGTATCCTTTCAACCTTTGTCCTATTAACCATTCCGCAACTAACCGCATTTTTTCTTTATCGGTTTCCTTCTGATTTCTGGTAGAGCGTTTATCCCAACTGATTCTTTCATAACTAACAATGTGGGGTTGGAACCATATCTTTTGAAAATATTCCTGTACAGCAGTACTTCTTGAGGGATCCATATTTATCTCTTTCGCATGTCCTGCGAATACTGCCTTAATGTCTTCTTCGTCCATTATAGCATGCATATAAGGACACACCGGCGATGTAAGAAGATGCATCATCATTGGACACTCATCCTTTCGCATATGATGAATCTCTACCCCACAACAAAAGCACCGAACCGTTCTCATTGTCTCATGCAACTCCACATACCATCCTGCTTCAGCCAAGGCTTTTCTTTCTTGATCAGTAGCTATGAGCGGCATGATATCCTCATTATCTTGCCATGTTTTTCTTCGTTCTTCTAAGTCATCGTATTCTTTACTATACATGTGAAAACTACTTTCTCTTAGTTTTTGCAGCTTTTCTCTTACAAGCGAAAATTTTAAATCAGGCCACTCCACCAGTTCCATTCCTGGCGTTGCATCAGGCTCTTCTCCTAAGAATGAAGGACACACAGGGTTCAACCACGCGTGTACTGTAGCCATAGTACACCATTCTGGAATACCCAAAGCTATTCCTCCACAACCCATACACATCAGTTTGTCCTGTAATCCGACAAATCCATTGTGTGCTAATTGCCAAGCAGGTTGTGATATATCCGTAATTTGTCTTGTTTTATACAGCGACAACAACTTATCTTCCTCATCCCATTCTGTTAATAGTAAGTCGAAAAATCTTCTTGGAGAGAGATCACTCATTATGATACTGTCCATTATAGCCCTTCCTGTTCTTTCATATTGTAAGTTTTCTATCAAACGCGACACCATCTTCTTACATTCTTCTTCTTCATAATTATCCCTTAGTTTTGCACCTCTTTCCTGCAATGCTTCAGGCAAGGTTACCACGTTCAATGCCATTTTACCTTTTTACTTATTTACTCCTACTTTCCTGTAACACAAATTTACACTTCAATCGCATGCAATCATTATACTATTTTACAGAATTTTGCTTACACTCTCAACGTCTTTTTTCCTCGTCGCCATAACTTCACAAACAACGTTATCGTTAATATTACATGACTTATGCTGATTAAAATTTGAACCAGCATTTGCGTAGCCAAATAATGATAATATGTCCAGTCACGACCACATTCCAATGGCCTTCCCGTGTGGTTTGTTCCATAGAACGCATTTACTAATCCCGCATAGAAGTTTTCCGAAGGCGATCCTTGAGTGGTTGCCCCAAAGACAACAGGTCCCGCCAGCAACATAAACATTAACATCAAACTTATTATCATTTTTATCGTTTTTCTTTTCTTTCCCTACAACAACATTAATAACAATACAATGATATTAATGACACTTCTTCTCATAATAACAACAATTTATCATCACCATATTACATTAAAACCTTTGCAATCTTCTGGCAATCAATTCTTTCACCAACAAGTTTTTTACAACAACAACAACAATTTTTACATTCCTTCATACCACAATTCATAATTTCAATAGCGATACCAAAATTCCTTTATAGTCATCTATACTCTGATTATATTATTAATAATATAATATGTCATCATATTGTTTTGCCCGTACTATTCGACCCAAACGGGTCTGTACGCTTGGCTCATCTTTTTGTATATATACATCAGTCTGTTCTGGTACTGTACTCTCCCAGCGAGAGTCAGTCCATAGTTCTTTTAAAGTTCTTGTGTCTTGACTTTCTTGTCTTGACTTATTCCTGGGCTTGAAAGTTCTTGGTTCTTCACTTCTTCTTGACGTCTAAATATTGCATTTTTATTAATACATTGTACCATTTTAATTTTCATATAGCGCTATATACTTCGTACCGTATTTCCCTATTATGGCCATTTTTATTTTTAACTCTCATAATCAGAAATAATTAGACTTAACCCCGACCTGCAGCGTCTTGTCTTATGGTTACATGAGTAGCTAATTCATGTTCCCTTATTTCCTCTTATGTTTCTCTTAAATCCTTAATACTTTTTCCTTATATCCCACCATGGCTTTTTTTTCTCTTTTTTTTTCTTTTTTCCTCTTTCCTACCCAGATTCCATGGGCTTCCTTTATTTATTCCCTTATTTTTCTCTTATCCTTTTCTTCTATCCCAGGGCATCCCTTCATCCTGGTTCCTTATTTTCTTTTTTTTTTATCCCAGGGCATACCTTCATCCTGGCTTATTTTATTCCACTTTATTTATTACTTCTCTTTTCTTTTTCCCCTTCTTACTTTCAGTAATTTATCCTTATTATTATTTTTTTTTTCTTTTTTTTTTATTTTTACTATTACCTAGAAATCAAGATTCAGTCGTCGGCTCCCGCGTCCTCCAGACTTTTTTTCCCAATTCCGGATATACCCTGATCGTCTATGGTATGCGGCTGCCGCATATTTAGTCCATTCTTGCTCTAGGTAACTTTTCCAATTGGACGGATTTCGTTCCATTAACTCTTCTACCTTGACGTAGTTGATATCACGTCTTATTACATTCACCGTTATGTTCTGGATCTTTGAATCAGTTTCTATGTCTTCCCATTGGAAATCATATTCCCATAGTGCTTCCTCTAGAGCTTCTACGGGGTTTACATCGCTCCCAATGGTACTTTCTTTGGTGAAGGTACTCAATCGCTCCTGCTGTCTTTCCCGAGATTTGGTGTATTTATTGTTTACCCAATCCCAGAATTCATTGAGTGCGCTCACATGCTCCCCGTACTTCGCAATTTTTGTCAAAAGGAAAGCTGATTTTATTGTCATATCTTTTTTCCCTATTGACATCGCTCGATTGAAGATAAGGCGAAGCTTATCGCTGTCCCTTACTCGTGGATACTCATCAAAAACCTGCTTGGTTAACTGTCCCCATTGTAACTCTCGCAACCCACCAAACTGAGGTGTCAATTTATCTAAAGCCAATACTTCTAGTGCTTTTGATCCCGGTGTTTGCCATACTGCCGATGCTGTTTTCACACTTTTGCCCTCCAAGGTTGACAATCCTTGGCTCAAAGTTCCTTGTATATTATCTGATGATGTAGACATTTTACTTAGCAGTTTTTCAACACAACTTATTATCTTTTTCTGTAATACACTAATGATTTTTATCATTAAACCTAAACGATTATAGACATACAAAACATTCACAAACACTTGGCGAAAATTTGGCACAGATTTTAAAACAAGATTTTAAAACAAGTTAACGTTAACGAAACAAATTTACTTAATTTAGCTTGATTTTATATCAAGCTATACTCCCCCTTTCAATCAATGGTTTCTACTTTTCTGCGACAATGTTATTTTGCGTAATTGCGAATTTTTATTCTACTTGCTTTTTGCAACAAAGGCTTAACCTTGGGTTTCGCTGGTAGCAGTAATTGGTAAGAAACCTTGCGAAGTTGTGTCCCAATTTGCAATGTCATTTCTCTGGGTCCTTTGGCAATGATAGGGTACGGTCCATGAAGCAATGGTGCAAGCTTATGTTTACGTTGCATTGTTTTTATGTATGCCCATGTTGCATTTTCCCAGTTGCTTCCACCCATACTTATAGGTCCTTGTGGCATTATTTGTGGAGGCTTTAATGGCTGTGCTTCATCAAATATTGGCATTCCAGGTGTCTTAACCTGGATTCCATAAGCTCTCATACTAGGGGACGTATTTGTTTCCAGATTAAAGTAAGTATTTATAGCGAGGACCGCAAAAGGCAAATACACTGGCCATTTCATAATGTGCTCCTGTGCTCGCAAGATAGTTAGCAGGGTACGATGTACCCTTTCCACTTTTCCATTACATTGTGGATTATAGGGCAAAATTGTTCTATGTTCTATACCTAGGATCTCCATACATCTTTCCCAGAGTCGTGATTTGAACGGGGTCCCATTATCACTTACTAAGATTTTTGGAATTCCGAAATGACTTATGAAATGATTGAAAAATCCTAACACTGATTGTTCGGAATTGGCATGAGTTATGGGGACTGCTAATAGTAGTCCAGTAAATCTATCTATAATTGTTAGTAATTCTGTTACATTTGGTAGGATTATATTTCTCCCTATATGCAGATGATCAACATGCACCACAGAAAATGGCTCGTTTGGTGCTTCGAATGGAGCTGGGGCCAACTTTGCTCTTCGAAAAGCTTTTACTCGTTGACACACGTCACAATTGTCAAGCATTTTCTTTGTCTTGGTTCGCAACTTAGGCCACACAATTAACCGTTTAAGTCTTTGATACGTCTGCTTCCAACTGAAATGTCCCCAATCATGATCCATTTTAATGAGAGTCTCAACTATGCTCTCATCTGGTATCCACAATCGTGGTTTTGTGAATTCGTGTTTTATTACCCACATCTCGTTTCTTGTGTCCCAGTACGCTTGCTCAGGTTTATGCTGTATTAATTGGGCTTGTGCCTTACGGATGTTACCTATCCAGTCTGATGTTAAATATTTAGTAAACTTGCTTAGGGGCTGTAAAAATCCTTTTTCTGTAGCCTCATCTTCACTTTGTTCTGCCACATTTACTTGTATTCTTTCTACTGGTCTTAACTTTATCCTGCTGAGGTAATCTGCGATTTCATTGTCAACCCCATCTATATGCTGAATATCCAAATCAAATTCAGAAAGATAGAGTAACCGTAGTTTTCGAAAGCGTAGTTTGCAACTTTTAGAACCCAATATATTGACCAATGGTTTGTGGTCTACATATACTGTGCAATGGTTTCCTTCAAGGAGATAGTGAAAGTGCTTTACACTCCCTTCGAGTGCCAGAAGTTCTTTGTCTATGGCTCCATATGCCTGTTGTGCCAAATTCAGAGATTTACTATAGAACCCCAAGGGTTTGACCTCTTTTTCATCTGTGAGCTGGTATAAGATTCCCCCAATTGCGTAGTCAGAGCCATCTGTTGCTAGATACAATGGCTTTTTCCCATCGTACGTACTTAGTGCTACAGCCTGCATTACCATATCCCGTACTTTAGCAAAATCTTGTATTAATGGCCTTGTCCAGTTGATTTTTGTTCTCCCACTCATTTTCCTAGGGACTCCTGCCCCTATCTGATTCAGCCGTCGTTGATACTCCGCTATCCCTGGCAAGAAAGGTCGAGTAAAGTTAACGATCCCTAAAAACTTTCTCATGTCCCGTACTGTTTCTGGAAGGGGTACTCGTCTTATTGCATCTATGTGTTTATAGGCACAATGAACCTTGCCTTTACTTATCCATCTCCCCAAGAATTTCATGCTATCCTTTCCGAGTTCGCATTTCTTTAGGTTAGTTGTTAAGTGGAAACGTGCCATGTAGTAGAGAAGATAATAGATGGCCCGCTTGTGTTCTTCTACGTCGTTATTTACCAGTAAAATGTCATCTATATAAACTAGAAAGTTATCAGGGATTTCTTTGAGCCCTCTCTTTATTCTATCCTGATTATACCAATGATTTGCAAGTCCCACGACAAAGCTGCTGGCCATAGAAAAGACACCAGGACTGTTTATCCAACCCATTGGTAATTTTCTAAATCTGTACCCCCCTGGCTGAGTGGAAATTCCTAATATGGGCCTTGATTCTTCATCTACATCGACATGGTAAAAACCCTTTGTCAAATCTAACTTAGACATGATACCCCCTCTACAGGCGTGATTAGGCAACTGATCTGTTCGTGGCAAATTAGCATCTTTAGCTAAAGTTAAATTATTTAACGTGCGAAAGTCTACTACCATGCGTTGGGCAGCATTTGGGTCTGCTCGAGCAACCATAAAGGCTGAACTTCTGCATGTGGTTTCCCCTTTTTCTATAATTCCCTTGTCTTCAGCGTCTTTTAGAAACCGCGTCATTTCTGAAGTTGATTTTTCTGACAACTGATACACAGGTGCAAAAAATAACGAGGCACCTTCATGCAATTCTACTTTACATTTATAAGGCAATCGTGAGTCTTCTTGTAAATTTTGTTTTTCTGCTTGAAGTCGCGGAAACAAGTTCCACACTTTGGCAAACCACTCCTGATTTATTACGTCCTGTTGTTTTGGTTCACTGGGGCATTGTGGCGTCGGTAGCGTCTCTAAATAGGCCTTTGCCTCGTCTTCCGTTAGTACTTTCCCCTTCCGGTCTGGAATGGCCTGTGCAGTATTTATCTCAGCCTGCACTTTTTTTACTTTGTCATGCATTCTTTGTTCTTGTCCTAGCTCTTCTAAAAGTGGGACAAAATTCCTCAAAATGTCTACAACCCCTATGAGATTGTAGTTCATACTTAAAGCTGGCATGACCATAAATTTGAGTTCCAAATTGGTATTTTTATGAGGAACCGTAATCACTACTTCTCCTATGGAATATAGCTTCTTCTTCTGATTTTGGAAGTTCGCTACGGGTACTTTCTTGGTGGTATCTACCCTGGCCATTTCTTGTGGGCTTAGTACTGATGCATCTATCATATTTCTATTTGCCCCTGTATCTAATAAAAACGTTCTATCCTTCTTTTCATCCTGTATGAATACATAACTACTTTTTAAGTGAGGCTTTTCTGAAACTTGAAGGTAATTTACTTCTGCATTCAAGTCTTCTACTTTTGTCCTAAAAAATCAACCGATGGTAAATCCATAGACTGAAGCATAGGAGCTTTTTCAGCTAACTGTGCCATGGCCTGTTCATACCTTAACGGCGGTCTTAATGTCTCGGACTTCCATCTTTCACTAGCACTTAGTCCTTGCACAAAATTGGCCTCTGCATGATCAGCTACTATGGCTGGCTGATCATCAGCTGGGGGTGGTGGCGGCTCAGCCCAAGAAGCTTTAGGCTGCCCTTGTTGAATTATTGCCTGCCTTACTCTTGCCGCTTCGCTTTCCCATGTTGGCTTATCGTTACCTTGCTTTTGATTATCATTCAATTCACTACCATTTCTCCTATAGCCCCTGTATTGTGGGTTTTGGTTCTGATATCCCCCTCTACCTTGTGCTGGTGGTCCGTTATTCCAATTTTGGTTATAACCACCTCCATACCCTCTGTTTTGGTTCCAATTATTTCTGTTTGGATTATAACCTCCTCTTCCGCCATTCCAGTTGCCTCTTCCTGCATAGCCATTACCTCGCCCTGAATAACCATTTCCAAACCCTTGATTATTTCGCTGAGGACAATTGCGCTTTATATGGCCTTCCTGGTTACACCAGTAACACCTTAATGGTGGCCTTTGTCCCTGATCGACCTGCATGGGCATTGATCCTTGTGCATTGCCTGGTATTGATGGATTTTGACTTATCATTTGTTGTGGTTGAGACGCATTTACCGTAGGTTGTTGACTAGACTTGCCTGGTTTATTTATTTCCTGTGCTTGCAATGCCGAAACGACCATGTCTAGTTTTTTATCAAAGTTTCGAAAGTCCACTTTGGTTTTTCCTTTTGGCAAACCAGCTTGTGCAACTGCTGCACTGGGCATCTCGACATGGCACACCATATCCTCCTCCTCACTATCACCATCTTCCTCTCCCTCATGCATGTAAATCTCTACTGGTTTCATCCCTACATTATCTTTCACCTTTTCCCATATTTCCGTTATGGCCTGCCGCCACCTTTTAGGGTCTTGTTTCGTTATTTGTAAGTGCAGAGATATATCCATTTTTGAGGCCATGATTGCTTCTAACTCTTCTTTTAATGATGGGTTTTTCAAAACCTCATCCCATGTTAATTGTGACGCGGTCATTATGCCCGTTAACACATCTGCAGGATTCACATCCCAGTTCCATTGCATGTTCTTAAGTTTTTGAATAAAACTAGCCCTTTTCTGCCGTGGTGTTAATTGATATCTAGTCTTCATCCATTGGAATAAATTATCTAACACTTCCCTGCCTTTTTCTGGGTTACTTGCTGCTTGTACAAGAAACATCGTGGCTTGCGCCGCCACTTCTGGATGACTACTTAATTGAGGCATTAACGCTTGTAACAACATAGTTTCTTCCCCTTGTTTTACCCTTGCTGCTGCCTGCCTAGTTAGTACCACCCATGCTATTTCATTCCCCGGTGTTAATGCTATTACCACCCTCCTAATGTCTTGTATGCGCAACTGGTTTTGTGCACCCAGGGACAAGGTATTCAATGCTTCTTCTTCTTTTTTGAGCCGACCCCCTTCTCTGGGCGTACTGTGAACCTCTTTCCTAGGTATTGTCATTCCGCCAAAAGTTAAATCACATTGCTCGCTATTCGAATCCAATACGGGGTATAATGATCCTTGTTCTTGTATGTGACTTGAGTCTGGATTACATCCGGATTTTTCGTGTATGACAACTTGTTTTCTCCCATCTTTGTGTTCATGAACTACTTCCACACTTGGGGTGCTTTCACCACTTCCTCTTCTTTCGCATCCCGCTCCGGTCTGAGCAGGACCACATTCCCCTGCAGCTCTCCGTAGTTCCTGTTCCTCCTCCTGAAATTCCTGCTGCAATTGTTGATACCGTATTCGGGCTTTTTCTGATTTGTCCCAAGCGCCTTGTGCTCTTCTTAGCGCATCTGCTACTTCCCGAGTTTCTCTTGTTGCAAAACTTGATCCCGACCTTTCCGCTATTTCTTGTGCTTTCTTTTCAGCCTCGCGTTCCTTGTCGGCTGCTCTGGTGCTTTTCCACATCCACTCTTGACGAGCAGCATCTATTTCTGCACTCGTAACGTTGGCCTGTGCTTCCGCATCTGGTTCCTCATAAGATGGTGGTGCTTCTTTTCCTTCTTTTTTTGCATCTATCGGCGGTGCACTAGCTTTTTCTTTTTCTTCTAACAGGGTTTCGTTCAGGTGTTTTGAAGGAAATAATGTGGCTGTTATTTCCCGCGCTATTTCTCCTAAAGGTCCAGTTTTCCCTTTCTTTTGTGCTTTTACCAATGCCTGCGATCCCTTCTTTAGGCTCTTATGTTTCTGCTTTAAATTATATACTTCCGTATTTAAAGCCACTTGACTGGTTTTAGCCGCCAATTTATGCCGGTGCACGGTGTCTACCAATTCTACCACCGTTCCCACGCTTTCCTGGGCATCCATAGCCAGTTCCCTTAGCGCTTTTTCCGTTTTGTTGTCAACCTTTTCAGTCATATTTTTACCTTATACTTTTTCCTATAACGATATTCATCACACCACATAAAACATCATTACGCATCATCAACTGGCACCACCGCAGGGGCAGGTTGTGAAACCGGCCCGTTATCCTCTAACACGGGGACAGGTTGTGAAGCTGGCCCCTCACCCGCTTGCTGTACCTTTTGGTTATCTTTTACGTAATCTATTTCAGGTGGCATAGTCCAGATTACATATGCGTATATGGCAGATGTTGCCACTGGTTTTATCACGCTGGGTGGTGGCAGTTGAATAGGATTATGCAAAAACAATTTCACTTTTTCATAAAATGCATCACCAACTATCAGACCCTTTTGATACGTTAAATACGCAGCCATTAAAGAATGCATTAGTTCACTTTCAAAATGCGATTTCAATTTTTCGCTTATTCCTCCTCGTTCAGGTAATTCTAATCCCCCAGCGTCTTGCATTCGGGCAACCTTCTTATGTGTTGGCTCTATCTTTTTCATTATCTCATGAAACTTTCCACTATTTTCCATATACCATATGGCTGCTGCCCATAAGTTTGGATCATTTACCCGTAAGTTCATGGCATGAGCATTTTTCTTTACTGCCTCCGCAGCCTCTACCCATACCCCTTCTAGGTCTGTGCTATATAGAGCCAAGTACTTATGTTCTACCATAGCGATTAACCTATTAACGTCTACTAAGCCATACGCCAGTTGCCGGGATACATCGTACAATCCTCGTATTACGTTTATATTGCTGGGTCTTACAGGCATTAACATCTGGGCTGCTACCAATACTGGGTCTGTTCGCCATAACGCTAACGTTTCTTGTTTTAGCGCATATTGTCGCATTAACTGAACCAAAGGTGAACATACATAGAGTTTCTTTTGAGATGCTCCGAACTCATAAGGACATCTTAACTTAGTAAAGATGCTTTGAATAGCACCTATTGATGAAAAATACGCCATTTTAAGGTGTCCCACCAGTACTGTTTCTTTCAGCGAATCTGCCTGCATTACTGGTAACGTTTCCAATATTAACGCATATAATAGCAAAATTTCTTGCGTTGTCCACTGAATTAAATAATCGATATCCACGAATGCTGTAGAGGCGCCTGCGAAATTTTGCTTTATCCATTCCACTACTGATTGAATCACCAGTCCTTCGTTCATAGCAAACATCATTTCCCATCGGTGCCTATAATATCTCGTTATCTCCATTAGATTTATTTCCTAATTTCCTTTAACACAACGACATTGTTTCCCACATTATCTTCCAGTAGAACCAAAACCCTGCGTCCCTCGAGAAGTATTCTGCAGTGAACCTACTACTTGTACTTGAACCTGGATGTTGGGTAAAAATAACAACTGCCCAATCCTATCTCCTGCTTGCACAATGTACTCCCGATCTCCATTGTTTTTAATGGTCATTCCTATTTCTCCCCGATAGTCACTGTCAATTAGCCCTTCTTGTCCACACACGCCTTGTTTTGCCGCCATTCCTGAACGTTTTACCAGCAGAGCGCATAGATGTAATGGCATTTCCAATGCTATTCCCAAACTTATCTTTTTCCACCCTTTTGCAGGGATTTTGTGGGATTCGCTAGCATAAACATCCCATCCTGCCGATCCGTTTGTTGCTTTCATAGGTTGCTTAGCATATTTTCTTAACAGTTTTACTTTTACATTCATATTGCTTATCCTGTAATATTCATCTATCATTTTATTCACCTTACACCCGAAAGACGTCTATTGTTGATTTCACTTTGACTTGACATATTGGACACCGAAGAGTCGTTGGTCCACATAGTTTACATACTACCAGATGTCCGCAGGGCATCAATAGCGTTTTCGCCGGCTCATTTTGGCAAACGCGACATTTATCTTGCTTTAATATTTCCTTTACTTTTGTTATTTCATCCTTTGGTTCGGCAGTCTTCCCATGGCCCTCTTCAAACCCTATTTCTTCCTGATCCTGCATTTCTGTCAGATCCCTTACCAATGTTGCCACTTTACCGTACCCCCGTCCATATTCATCTAGCCTTATGGACAAGGCTTTCTTTATGAGGTGCCTTTCAAATCCCATTTCAAATGCCGCTTGAAGGACCTCTGAATTAGCAAATTCCTCTTCTATTTGCTGTTGTTTTTTTACCCTTTCTTCGCCTGGATCTATTATTTGCGGTGGCCGGTCAACACATTCCCGTGGCCTCCATGTATTAAATGCTGACCCATAGTTAGGATTCATGACCAAATTTTGAGCTGTTACACTTAGCGGTGGTCGTGACCCTGCCCCATGAGGTCTTGATAAATGGGCAAACCTTTGAGTTACCCTTTCAACATACTCCGGCCCTTTATTCTTTAAAACAAATTCACATAAGGGAAACCATTTGGCATGCTCGAACCATGGTTTATCATAAAATGACCAGTTTTGCAATCCCCCATTACAGTAAAAACATTTTACTCTATCCCTTTCCCCGAGATAGTACAGGCCTGCCTCTGCCATTTGCTGGGCAGTCGCTTTTATCCGTACTTGTGACCAATTACGTATTCTATCATTAAATGTCTGGAGCCTGCTTTGTAATGAGGTTAGGTGTGGACTGTACGCATTATCGCATGGATACATTACTGCTAAACTTGCCATATTGGGTCCTCTTGTACCTGTCATTGTGGCATTGGAAGCCCCCAAAACATGACCTGCTGGCACATTCCTAGGGGTTACCACTGTTACTTCTGGTGGCCTCCTAGGGGTTAACACCGTTACTTCTGGTGACCTCCACAATACCCTTCTCGCTGGGGGTGATTGTTTATCCATAGGAATCTGCGGTCCACAATTTACCAAAGGGTCACGAATGACACTTATAGCATCATTCTCTTCTGGATTATGCCTATCAAATCTGCAAGTTAATTCATGCCACTTAGCATCCCTAGGATTGTCACCTACTTCCCAATTTTGAACCTGCGAACCACAGCCATGACATTGTACCCGATCTTTATATCCCCTGTAGAAAAATCCTGCTTTAACTAGGGTCCATGGATCAACTGCCGACCCTTGTGGATATTTCTGAAACGTCTTTAACCGATATGTCTCTCTCTTCGTGTCTCCTGGTATTACATACACGCTTAATTGCCCTGGCGGATCCCTTGGCTTTACCAATAGACGCCCATCAGAGACCACCGTGTTACATTCACTAATCATCCTGTTAAAACATAACTATTACTTGATTTAATGGTGCCAGGAAAGATGAGCAGTCTCGGGGTATGCTTTGGGCTACGTGGCTCCTTGCGGAAACCAGCAGTAATCACAGAAGGCCTATTGTGGGTTTTATTGCCGAAAAATTGCCTCCTATACTGACCTGGGGCTTCACCGTCTTCCCCTACATAGCCCACATCTTTCCTAGTTCCATTGTTCCCTTATTATTAATGACCAGTTAGTCCTAACCCTGCCTACTATATCACTAAAAAGCAAAAAAAGTTGTGAATGTTTCGAAAGTTATAACATATAACTTATAACTTTCTACTCCCCCCTTCAATACTTTTTCAAAGAATTTCATCACCTGACTTGGTCTTCTTTTGCTTCACTTTTCATCACCTCAGGTTCTTGGCTAGGTTTGGTTATGTTGGTTATTAATTCGTCGGGTACCTCTTCCTGACAAAAATGCTCCCGGACCATCTGCACAACTTCAGGGCCCAAGTATCTATTTATATAATCGCACTGCGGCCGAAATCGTGCATGCTGTATCTTGCTGTTACGCTGGACTTCTTCTAATTCAAAACAACCCCCACAATAAAAGCAGATGACCCGTTGCTTAGTATGTGACCAGAAAAACCCTGCCGACGCCATTTCACCAACATTCCCAGCGAGATAACTTATCTCAAAAGTATAATTTCGACGATATGCATCCGACATTGCAGGCAGTCGGGGAGCATCCAAGGGATATTCTTCCTCCCGACTCTTAGTTGCAAATAATGTGAGACGACTCTTAGCTTTCGCTAGCTCGGTTCGTAAATACTGACGTCTTTGAGCAAGTTTACAATCCGGAGATTTATCCAGGTGTTTCTCAATTATTCCCTTGCCAAATCGTCCTATGTCTATCTCGATATGACAAGCGCAACACTTTACCCGTCTTCCCGTTCCCGTGTAATACCAACCCTCTCTTGCCAGTAAAGGTCTGTTACACCGGGTAAGACCACCGAGAGACCTCAGTCTATCTTTATATTTCACAACATTCATGTTGTTCTACCACTGTGCCGTTCCTTCAAAGTGAACTATGAAAATTCCCCAAGGACACCCTTCTATACCCACAAGAGCAACCAATTTCTTATTCCTAACAGCCCACAACCAAAATGTCTCGTGGTGCTCACGGGTGGCTTGATAAATCAATGTTAAAGAGACTTTAAAGAATTCGTCCTGTTCTACAAGAGCAAGATGGATAAGATCATCAACTTGACTGTCCTTGACTTTATCCAAGATATTCAGATGTTTTTTACAAACAGTTTTTAAAAAACTCGGCGTTACCACCAACATTCCCTGAGCTGAAACGACAATACCACATATTTTACACTTCAACTCATTCTTCGGTTAACCATAAGCGTCTACGTTGCGGATACACCTCATCAAGATAGCTTTGTAACGCATTATAAGTTACACCCAAATGAACAGCAAGTTGCCCAATTGCCATGGGTTCCAAAAGCTGATCCTGTCGGAGAGCACCATGCACATAGTTCTGCATCAATGGTGATCGCCATAATGTGTCCTCTGGTACGGCTTGCATTGTTCCTTTTACTTGTTTTGTTTCAACTTTTCTTGGTTCCTGACTAACAGTTACTTGGAGACCGGACACTTGGTCCTTAGGAAATGTTTTTTCTGCTGCTCCTGTCTTGCTTGTTTCTTTAGTATGTTGACCATTGAGTACGTCGTTAATGACGACTTCAGAGAAGAAATGTAAATCATCATCCATGACAACCAGCAAAGTTTTTTATTCAGTTTTTAAACAGTGCTAAACCTGTTGCAAATACAGCGTTGTTTAGCTTCCTTGGTATTCGTTGTGTTCTCAGCCAGTTCCCTGTTATACCTTACTTAGTTCTTTTCCTATCTTGTTCGTATAGTGATAATATGTCTAATCCTTAATTATACACAACGCCTCTTCCCTTGGCTTAACACAACCGCGCTTTGGTTGCTGCCACTCTCATCTCCTGGGATCCATCAGAGGCGAGTAACTTCCTTAAGAACACACTAGATCTCTGCTTTCTCTTATGAAAGACTTGCTTTCTCGCTAGCTCACATGCCTTATTGGCATGCTTTAAAGATTTGCCCATCTTATCATTCATATGCAAGTGTGTGTTTGTGTGTGTGTGCAAGCAACGCGCCATGCAGGACTGGCAGCTTTAACACTAGCCAGTCATTAGTGGCTAATCAAAAAGTCAGACCCCGACAGGCTATCCCCTGCAGAATACTTTCCGCTTTGGGAGCTCCGTCAGTTAAACAGAGGAAAATATCTCAAGACCTCTGTAAAGTCACTCCTGATTTTCCACAAAGGGACAGGGTAGGATGACCCTCTTTTATGTTGCTTGTTTTCCCTGAAGCATTGTCGGGTTGGACTTCCCAAGCCAGATGTCGTGAACAGCTGTACTATGAGCAGCCTTATTGTATTTGTAGAGTTGCACCTATTTGTGCTCCTTATCCCTGCAGCCTTACACCCCTGCATCCCTACTCACAGCAGCATGAAGAAACACTTTGTCCAAAATCATTGACCGTAAATCACTCATGGCTCCATCGCCCGAGATGGTAACAATGAATTTCATTGATGGCGAACTACTGCCATACAACATTGGCTTGACTACGTGACAAAGTCAGAGGTAGACATCACCGCGCTTACTCATTGGCTTGACTACGTAGCAGAGCCAGAGTTA
>Ga0210059_1005379_pt1 | contig 20613 bp, 14 predicted proteins | sample Ectturendosymbi2_FD_188042 | JGI IMG/M metagenome (GOLD analysis project Ga0210059, IMG submission 188042) | Ecteinascidia turbinata endosymbiont from Florida, USA - Sample 2 (SPAdes) (version 2) | ecosystem: Host-associated > Tunicates > Ascidians > Unclassified | place: Key West, Florida...
CCCCAAACAAAGGACCAAGACCCCCCAAATTGAAATATGAAACACTATAAATCATTGGAGATTTTATCAAATTTTCAATATCAAGCCCCCCCGGCACAAACGTACAGCCCCCCCACATGAACGTAACGCGCCACTAGTGAAGACTTCCTGGCGACGGCTCTGCCAACAATGAGCAATGTTTTTACTTAAGAATTGACATTGGTAAAGATCACGCAGAGTCCACTTCTGCCGAAAATGAAAAGTTAATCAGTATCTGGTTTTTCAAAAATCTTTGATTCCGGCTCCGAAAGAAAAACTCAGAATCATGCCGGAGTCGACTCCGGATCCGTGGCCACCTCTGGTAAATACATAACACACTAGTTATACATTGAGTTTTCAAAACATTTTGTCAGACAGATTCCAATAGTTTTCCTTACTGCGTAGGTGTCAAGCGGTCGACCCATAGCCAGGAGTATGGATAGTTCACAGATAAGGTTTATTCTGAAATTATAGGAAACAGTAAAACACTTCGAAAAGTCATACGACCCTTCCGAAAAGGAGATCTATTTACAAGTTACTGATGAACCTTACAATATGTTTATCACAGAGGTAAATTCCACGTAAATACTTCATAACAGCAACGTCGCGTTGCAGTTATTAGATCTCGCGGATGCAAGTGTAACATGTAAGGGACAACGTTATCAACAACTGCTTTGCATTAAGGAGATATTTCACTTCAGCCCTACAGAGACAATGGCAAAGACATAATTCAGACGCTACGCTAATAAATCATTAACATCATCAGTGAGACAAAGTAACTAATGTTTCCACCCTACAGACATCCAACTCACAACACAAGGATTGCTTAATTAAAGGGGCGTTTCCTGAAATCAGGGCTCATGTGCATATGCAAGTGAGTTGGATATAAACCGCGGAAAACAGACTCCATAAAGCCTATTTCCATTTCAACCTTGTTGTGTCGTTTTTACTGATGGCCTGATCAGTGCCGGATTAAAGTGGCACGGGGTCTGTTGCAAAAACTAGAGCGAGGCTCTAAGGTAAAAACATATTTGTAAAAGTGAACAAATCTGAAAATGAATAATAAATTCAGCGGGCATCCAAATGACTACGCATAGGCGATACTGAATTTCGCAAGTACAAAAAAACTGGTCCTAAATAGCAACTGGTGGACATGATGGACTACATATCTTTTTTCCAAAAACGTGCATACGTATCTTTTTAGCAAGAAGGGATACAATACCGAAAAGCACTCAAGTACAGTACAGAGACAGTAATTAATTCTTCCGGACTCATCAACAAATTAAAAAATTCAGTGTAGTCTCAAAAAGCGTCGAAGTCGATTGTCAAAAGCAGAAAACCTACTGCTTAAGATTGCATTTTCTAGATTTTGCCATAGCGAATTTGTTCATTATACTGGTAGTGTCTATTTCACATAGACGTTCATGCATCATGCCAGTGCCGTGGCAAGGCAGCCCCATACCCCCGGTCGCGGGGGGCCACGACCATTCGTAGGGGCTCCACAATGTATATTGTATTAGTAAATTAGAGCCGTCTTTCTACCCTTGACTTTTACTCTTCTGGTTTTTGCCCTCAATACAGAGCTGGTAGATTAAGCATGTAATATCATGATTCGTTAACTTCGAAAAAGAATTGCGGACGTTCGGACACTATAGCAGTATTTTGTAAAGTTGTGGTTACCTGATATTAAAGATGATATTAAAGAACCCCATCTGGATTTTTGGGAAGGGACCCAACAGCCTTTCACACGGCTCTGCATCGTGCTCTATGCTAGTCTTTGTAATGAGGCTGTACAGCTTGTTTTGTCTGATGGTGCTCTTTTGTTCATTCGACTATATTAATTTAAGAAAATTACCCTTTTCTACTGCAGTTGGTCACCATGAAAGTTAAATCAATGCGCAAATAATTTGCCACATTTGTGAAAGAAGACTTCAAGTACACTACCAAGTGGCTAAGGAATAAATGCCAAATCCATGCTGCCAATGAATGAGATTGTTTGCAAAACTCCATACTGATTTACCAAAAAAGCAAGTTTGAACAGAAAATCCCGGGTAGACACAAAATTAGGTGAATCTTTCTATTATCTATCATCTTTGGGCATCTGTAAGTCACAAAATGTGCTAGTGAATGCATACTGTAACTTTGCTAATGAACTTGTGTGTCTGTCGGAATTTTTATACCGCAATAACATGGACTTGTTTGCATTTCTCATGGTTGTCTGAGAGAAGTTGCAATACTAAAATCGTTATTACCAGTGTCCGTGTGTAACTAACTTCTGAGATTTGGACCTTTTAACCATTCTACCTTAAAATTGATGTGTGCAGTGGCGTAACTGATGGGGAGCAAGGGGCGAGCTGCCCCCTGGCAATCTAAAAGTTGACACTTTGATATTTAGGATTCTTTAATTTGTTGTTTTTTGCTTTTTTTCGTGGTGTTTTCGTCTTTTTTATCTAGCATGGACATCCACGACATTCAGAGATTGACCATCATTTCTTAACATTTTTCTGAGTTTTGGCTAGTAGGCCCCCTTCCAGCTAAGCTTTACCCCTCCAGGCTCAAACCGCTAGTTACGCCACTGGATGTGTGTACCACTTACTCTTTTGCTTTGGGCAAATGAAGTATCTCTGTCACTTGAACTCATTGCACCTAGCTAATATTTATAGCTTATACGGTGTCAGTTGCTTCTTCATCACTTATGCTGAAGACTGACATACCTTGATAAAACAAGATAAAACTAGAAATAAAGTTCAATAAATCATTCCCTATCGTAGATCACCGCTGTACGCAGTTAAATTCCTAAAAATCCAAATATTCAGAAGAAAAACCAAGAAATCCAGAAAGGCATTGGAAACCTCAGATCTGCGGTCAAAACATCAAGTTTCGCTCAACTGGACAAATCATTTGAAAATACCAAAAAGGTAACGCCACTTTTAGAACATATTAGTTATGTAATAATATTTTATAAAAATTCCATTCATAACAATAGTCAAGCAATATCTGAAAATTGCTGTAATTTATACTCATTGCTTTAGTGGTCTCATAATGTTGCAAATAACGTAAAACATTTTAATATTCAAATCACTGCAGTCTAATGTTAAAAGCATCCAATTGAAAACCTTCCCTAAATTGCTTGTGAAAAATTTAGCAAAATAGTGACTTCTTGGACTGAAACAATTCTATACATATATTCAGGGGTGGATATCAGGGGAGGCAAACGAGGCAATCGCTTCGGGCTCCCATCTTTCAAAGATGCTGTGAGAGCCCCTTTCTGAAAGTTTTCCTCGGGCACCTAAATTCTAATATTCACCCTTGCATACAATTAAGAACAAATTTAACACAAAGGACCGCGGGGTCCCAAAAGGCGCGGGCCCGTAGCAATTGCTACATTTGCTACTATTGTTAATCCGGTACTGGGCCTGATAGAAAACATTTCTGTGACAAATTAATCGACTGTCTGTTTGCAGTGAGAAAGCTCGAGATGGTCGTGTGCGCTGAAGCACCCAAAAGTGCTTCTAAACGGATGTGACGAAAACATCTTGGAATGTGTTTTGGTTGATCAATTTGTGGATTGCGAAGGAATTCTGCTTGGATCTACAAAAAATCACAGCTAGTGCAGGTGCCTTTTTGCATTTCAATCGTTTAGAAATTCTGTAAAAAAGGTACAGTAAACCTCGGTTAATCCGGATCTTCGCCAATACCGGATGAAACTGGTGGTACGAATGATTTCTAACGTTTTTCTTTATGAAAATCTTCGGTTCATTCGGATCTTTTAATCCGGTTCTTTGCCAGTACCGGATAAAATCTGCTCTTTTTCACATCTTGTAATTCAGATTTTTCTGCATTTTCACGTTTTTGTATTCTTAAAATTGCACTGACTGGTCTCTAGGAAAGATTCGGCAGTTTTCAGATGCAACACAAAAGTGCTTGCGATCACCAACGAACGTATAGAATTATGATAACGGCCGCAACATCCGACTGATCGTAGAGACCATTATTACGTCACACACGGGCATCGCACACCACACTGAATACAACGCTCAATAAGGCACGCTGCCGCACCACGGTTTCAGTCTGTTGATCACTATTCAGTGTGCGCGTATAGAGCATTGTCCTGAGTGTATTGTACTTGATGAAATGTCTGCTTACGGACCAGTCTCGGAAATCTCTGCGTCAGTCCAAAATTTTTTCCCAGCTAACTTAACATTGATCATAACTGCCTGGATACGGCGGTTACTAGTCTGGTGTACCATTGTAAATAAGTCAATAAATTCGTTTTGCTTCTGCGAAAGTCTGCTGTTGGGTTGTAAATATGTTGAACTAACTGATTTTCACTGATATAGCACTACGTACATGACGCCAGGCTAGAAACAGCCGTCATCGGTTAATTCGGATCTTCGCCTAAATCGGATAAAATCTTCGGTCAAATCGAATCTGGATCAACCGAGGTTCACTGTATTCCAAGCTTGAATGAACGCCGATGACGACACATAAATCAACCACGATGTGGGATGCAAGCCTCAATCGGACCCGAACCACAAAATTTGTACCGTAGCGCACAAGTGGCCCAAATTTTACCCTGAAAAGCTGATGACATTTCAGCGAGATGTTTGACGCAGGTAAAAACCGCTGCTAACAGCATGTTAATCATACGCATAACCTTCTACCAAACAAAACATAATTCATCTTTTTCGTTTCGAAATAAAGAATGGTAAACGCAAGCCTAATAAGCGCACTTCTGCTTAGATGGGGGACGGAAAATACTAACCATTGCCCATGGTGAGCAAGGAGCTTTTTACGACAGGTTGACAGCATCTGCTGCGTGAACATGTGTTGGGATCCTTCCTTGGGCTAGGCCACAACCAATATACACTGTCTTCAAGTTTGCAACCTTCTGGACTGATCTATAAAGTGTGCAATATGATGTCGATATTTCGTTAACGGCGAATATGCAGAAACGCGTCGCACGGTCAATATAAAGATACCATGGCGTGGCAACGGTGATCGCACAGATTCACTCTGCCAACCGTGTTATGAACAGTTAACACACGTAATTCGTTGAAACTTCGTTGATTTATTTACACACAATTTACGAGCCAAAAATGAACAAGAGCGAAAATCCACTGGCGGCAGTGAGCCACTGAGCACTGACGGACAAAGAAAAACATTTGTAACGGAAGAAATTGAAAGTGCGACATGGACCAAGTCGCGAACTGGGAACAGAACAGGTTCAGAATCGCTTCAATGGGTCGGAAGCATCTGCAGCTCGTTCTGGAGCTGCTCGACGTCGGCGCGAAGCTTTTTGACGTAATCGGAGTGGCTCATTGGCGAAACGTTGATGACAGTCACTCGGACCCGTTCCTCGTCCTTTGAATAAGTCAAACAGATATTTTCTAATTGTCAGACGACAAGCAAACGGTCCCAGGGAACCTGGAGTTTGTTCGCCATGTTTGTCATCTAATGTAAAGGTTAGCTATGAGCCGTTAAAGTCGATTCAACGTCAAATTGTTTCGCAAAACACAACTTGAATCGCTTGCTTGCGCTGGAGATTAAAAGCACATACCAAGCTTGCATATTGGGTAATGGTTTGTCATTCAACCAACTAGTTTTAGCAAAGGTTGGAAGATTTGGAGTTGATCCTAACCAGGCCTTACAGTTATTTATTTCGCTTTGCCCAATTGTTTGAAACCCTTTGTTACCGACTTTTGCGTTTCACCTTAACTTTTACCATGGAAAGGCCCTCCCCAGGGTACGTCAGTCAACCTTTCGACTTCAAAGCTGCCGTTCTGCTTGCGCATCCCACTGCCCTCTATAGTTGAGTTGCTGCCACGCTGCTCATGGCCATGATTTTCGTTGCTCCGTAATTTGCGTCAGATTGCTTTTCAGCTTTAGTGAAACCAGTTTTATGAGAACGGCCCTATTTTCCAGTTGTTAGTTGTCGCAGCTTGTTTTGATTTATTCGCTGTAGTCTAGAGTTTGCTTGCTTTCTCTGCTCTTATTCACTCGTAAGATTTTGCTCGCAGATTTCAGGCCTAAGGATACGTAAGTGAAATTGACTTCCTATTAAATAACGTTGTTAATTGATTCCACTGCGTCAACTTCGACAAATTACTTGAATACAGATATGTGCAACCTCAAATCATTGTAAAGTTACGAAAGCGGAGCCCAGACTGCTGATTTCTCGAAAGCTTGCAGCAAACTTATAACTTTTAAATCTAACCAAACCTGAAATGCAATATCACTTGCTTTTTTTGGCAAATCTTAGTTATATTTTGTTCAACTCTTAACATTTTTACTGTTAATACTTTCACAGAAAATTCGGAGATTCGTTTTCACAAAATACCACATTTGACCAACGAAAATAAATCACATGGTGATTGCGAAGCCGATATGCTTAACTTGTGGAGAAGCATGTGGCTTTCCCGCCACAATCTTTTCAGTTTCTCTGCTTTGATGTTGCTGATCATTTTTCGTATAAAGGCTCCATCGAACGAGCAATACAAGCCATTCATTCAACAGCAGTACTGTTGAACCTACCACGTTGTGCACGCGAGTGCGACGAGACGGACAAATTATACGCGGAAAATACTACAGCAGGGGGCAGAATACCTGCACTGGAGTTGCGTGCTGGTTGGCTTCAATGACATTGCAGTGTGGAGGAGGATACTCGCGGCAGCCATGCAACTCCAACTGTAAGTCTAACTTCACATTCTACTCGACTTACATTAAATCTATCCGATTTGATTCGAAACTTCATGAAGTAGGTTTGGAAGTCAACGCGCTTCAGCGTTGCTTCGAATTTTCCCTCATCGGTTTGCTGAAGCTCTCCGAGCTCCTGTGCCGAGATTCCAATTAAAATCTCCCCCTGCTCTTGAAAGCACGTGACCCAGGTGCTATCATATTCATCCGCGACATGCAACTGCAAAACATGGGAAACACGAGGGTGCAGAAAACCAATCGTTTCACATCAAGGTTTACGACAGACGAAGTCTTGAAAAAGGTTGCTATGACTGGGTTTGTTGACAAAACACAGGAACATCGCCTTCCAGTACAAAAACTTACATTAAGTAGTAGTCTGTACTTGAAATCGTTGGAGGTGAGGTTGCATTTTTCGCATCGATACTGGCCATTGTCGAGGTCAACAACCTTTTTATTGCATTGGTCACTCGCGCATGCCTGCAAGCAAAGCCCGAGTGAGTTTAACAAGTTATATATCATTCGAATTTAAAATGCTTTGGGGTTGGCTTACTTTTATGTGCCGTACAACTATCTACATTCGCACCAAACAAATTACCATTTATTCAAACACAACCATGAGATCATTCTCTGCATCGGCGATAATGACATTCTCTGATGCACACTCATGGCAGAGGATGATGTCTGTTGTACGACTCGTGCAATATTCATCATAAAACACAGGGTTGCGGAGTCGGATTTCTAACAACAGTAGGAGTCGGATTTTTTGTCCGACTCCGGATGTCCAGTTGGATCCTTTTTTAGATCACACTCCTAAATTGGGAATTCCTGTTGAAATGGTACAATTTCTTTTGAAACTTTTGTTGAAACAGAGATTTCTTGCTGTGTACCACGATTTGCATTGATTTTAACATCGAAATTCCCTTAATGTTACGGAGTCGGAAATTTGGAAAGTCGGGAGTCGGATATCTTTATCTCCGACTCCGCAACCCTGATAAAACAACCTATAGGTCTTATTTTCTGCAGTAGGTCGGTCATCAGGGTGCTACTCAATAGATAGCTTGTCTTTTATTCGTTTACGCGACGCCTGGAGCTACACAGAAAATCCGAGTAAAAATACACAACTTCAAATCAAGTTACTATGAAAAAAGTGTGGGAACACCGTTCCCATGCGTTCCCGCCCACCGACACTTGAACCCTCTTGAACAGAAAAAAATTGTATAACATGCTGTTAACAGAGCTGAGAGTTCCTTGAATAGATAGCAAGTGAATATAGACTTAGAACTTCCTTTGTCTTACCCCATTGGTTACAATTGCTCCACTTCACTTGCATGGTCTGGACTCTATACCGACTCACCAGTAGTCTCACTATACACATAGGTACAGAACACTTTGTTAATTTTATAAGCAACAGATTGTGTGATTACTTCTGTGAAATACCTTAGTTTGTTTACATAATATGATGCCGACGCTTTTTGTAAAAATATACACAGATCAGTGCCGTGTTCTGGCTTGAAACCAACCTGATTTACGATTCTAGACTCTAACCTACCGCTAAAATGAACAACAACGAAAACCCTAACCACGGTTAATCGCTTCAAGAAAATCACATGACTTCGAACCAACCAAGAACCATGCGCACAACAAAGCGAGAAACTTTGCGTGAAGAGCGGGGTAAGTCACCAACAGCAGCAATGATGGCGGAAGCTCACTTTGTAAAGGACGTTTTCTTTTTTACAGTAAAGAACCGTGACTTTCGCGGTGATATAATCAGGCTTGTCGCCCATGCCAAGGTTTTCGTTCTTGATGTCGGCGAGCGTTTTCCAGTTGGGGTTTGCTGCAAATGAAACAGTCCTCTGAGTAAAGGCGACTGTGCGAGAACAAAGCGAGTGTGGTTATTTGCCGCTTTACCACGACTTAAGCATAGAAATTATCCATAGCATCAATAACGTCGGACGTGCGAAGTGATCACTCCATCTCATTTTGTACGTAGCCGTTATAAAAAATAATGGCAAGGTAACGGCAACAGTAAAACTTCATTTTGTCGGAGGGGTTAAACACAAATACGCACCGCTACCACCGCCGGCTCCACTGGCATTGGTGAGGCTTTGTGTTGCTTGACTGCTGCCGCCTGTCTGGAACCTGCGATCGAAACACACATGTTAACAAAAGCAAAGCAGCTAGCTGGGCTTTACAGTAGAAACCACATCCGGGCATTTCAAAGTGCTTTCACAATGATCATAGGTTTGTGTGGTAAGCGCCGGACGTCAGATAATCATCCGCGATATGCTGCACATACCAGTGTTTCGGTCGACCACAGCAAGCAAGTTGAGCATAAAGCTTTTACACGGGAACACTGCTCAACCTTGGGTCCGAATCAGCGACGGATTTGGACATAACAATCTTTCGTAGACAAAATACCACGGTGAAAAATAATGCCATCATTATTATCGCAAGCTTGCTAGCGCCACCCATGAGCCAACACTTCTTGTGAACGGCGCAGATGACGTTTGGCTACGTCATTTACATTTGCCAGGTAACAAGTCTCACAAGCACAAAGCCGGAGGCTCATCCGAAACGAAGTAGTTATCTTACCACTGCTTCAGCTCGTACGCTTCAGGAATGTCAGGATTAATTTCCAACATCGTTGAGCTGACCGTGGAGAGGGAACAATTGGCAAAGTCCGACACCTTTGCTCCTTTCAAAGCTATTACAGGGTTGCCCGAACCGTCGAAGTTCTCCGCCTAACGAAGCATACAAGACCGTCACTGCCATGCATCTCCGAAAACAAACAAGGTTTTTATTGAATTTGACTGGAAATGACACGAAAGGGCTTGTTTTTAGGGGAGTTGTTACTTTTTGATGTGTTGGCATAACAATCTGCACATTTACTCAAAATGTACAGAAAATATTTTTAAGGTCATTTAATAATCAATTACTTTCAGACACAAGCATGTGAACATTCCCTGGAAAGATCTTTCAACTGGGGCTTATTTCAGGGAAATTGCTGGCATTACAACTATCCTGAAAAAAACTGCCGATCAACTGGTAAATCTTTGCTTTTGGATAAAAACGGTATCTTGTAACATTTCATTATCCTCCAATGTTAAAGATGGGAAATACGACAAAAGAGCTCGCGTTGAAACACGCGCGTTGCCCAGTGAAACAGCAATGTGTTATTATGCTCGTTTCGTCCAGACATTGGGAACCTCGAGACTGCAGGCTCATTAGAGTTCGCGAAGAACTATTAGTGAGTCCGCATTCTCGAACTTCACGGAAGAAACTGAAGAGCAATCATTCCCAAGACAAGAGTTTTTGGAGAAACGTCAGTCGTGAAATGTTTCAAGCACTTCACTCTAGTGGTGCAATCGGAGTCCGAAAAGCCTTTGGCGCCACGCAAGCTTGCAAGATAGAGAGGCTTGAACTCAGTTCACGAGAAACAATTTCGATGCACGTAAGAAACCGCTCGACTAAAGCCTTTTTTTCATAGAATGCAAACCTGGAGAAGTAATATGGCATGGAAGTAGTTCAAAGCTGGTTTTTCAACCGCCAACAAACAGTTACCTCGTTTCCCCACAACGTGACGCGAATCTCTGCGCCGGACTGGTCGACCAACATGAACTTGCGGACTTTGGCTTCGCGGTTCTGGCTCCTGATCATGATCGTGCTCAGATCGTCCACCGACTTCACGACTCCGATCACGTCTTCGACAACAACACGACACGTGAAGACGAACAGCACGGGATGGAACTCGGGGAGGAAAAGTTACACTGGCTGAATACGTCAGTGCGGCCAAGTCACTGCCACGTTGCTTTTCCGGAAATGCTGAAAAAACACCTATGTGTCGGCGCTGTTTAACACGCAGCACCCCTCATTTTACATGGAAAATGTCCCCCGCCCCCAAACAAATGTTTGTTTCTGCCAGGGGTGCAAGGCCGTGACGTCCTTCTCTGTTTAAGAGAATTTAAGATGTTTACAGCAGGATCCGCCCGCAACGCTGTTTACAAATCAAACTGATTCCTTGGCGAAAAAGCGCGCTCTTTTCAACAAGTGTTGTCTAGAAAGCCGTAGTTTCCCCAGATAAAATGCTCAGATCCTTATTTTAACGACAGCTCAAGCAAAGAGCAACTTCAGCGCCGTTCTGCGCACTTACAGTAACTGTATCTCCATACATATTGCATACCGTATATATTCGATTGTAAGCCGCGGCTTACACTGTTTTTTTTTATCATTTTGTGCGGCTTATAATCGAGGGTGGCTTATATTTTTTATTTCTTTACTTTATCGAAAGGTACAGATAACGCTCAGTCTTTCCTTTGCTACGTTTTGTCGCCCAAGCTCTTTTTCGCCTTCTATTCTCTTCAGCATCACGTGCACACTCCGTCACCAGGTATGAACAGAAGGCAGTTGTAGTGGCTAAGCATCATCACCAGGGTTGCCAGTTCAACGCGAAACGTGGTAGTACGCGAAAGTATCTCAGAAGCTTAGGTAACCTATGTTCAAATGCGGCTTACATCAATTTTTTAACACCATTTCGTGCGGCTTGTAATCAAGGACGACTAACAATCGAGTAAATACGGTAATTTTTCGGGAGCCCGTTAGATGGGTTGGTTGTTCACGAAGCGTTATTCACTGGTTTGCTTCAGCTTTTTACCCGCAGTTGGTCACAAGTCCTAGAAGGTGCAGGGTATTTTCATAGAACTAAAATCACACACCGCTTGGTTCCATACAGCGTTAGCACTAGCAGACATAAATCTAGTTTAGTTTCAGAGACTGCACTAGGATGTCCAGTAAGCAGAGTTCCAACTCCTGGACATAAGTAGCTGCACGTTTTAACACGTTGTCCATTCGTCACTTGGTTGTTTTCAAGAATCAGGGGCCGCTTTCACTTCCTACCGTCAATTGCACCGCAAACGAAATTTTGTTCCTCTGCGAGTGTAATAACACACAGACCAACAAAATCACAAACCCGGGACTGTCATGGCGCTGAAGTTTGAAGATGGGCTGTGCAAAAACTTTCTTAAATGTCATAAACATGTTCATTAATAAACTGGACCATTCCGCTCATCAGCAAACGTTAGTCCCTGCACTACTCGGAAAAAATGATGAGAGCAAGGTATGGCTAGCAGCTTACCTACAAGGCCATTGATATTTTCTACTAATGTCGAGATTTTCTTGAACTTGTATTGAACTTTCGGGACCGATCCACCTTCGTCCTTCGCGCATGGAATAACTGATGAATCACGTCGCAAAGTAACTTCATAATCATGCGTCGTATTATTGTATTGGGGATTGGCAGGCTTCAGTGTTGCGTTCGAAATGTAATATACCTATTTATCAAATAAACGTAACACAGATGTGCAAGTCGAAGCTGGTAAAGTCACAAAAAATGCATCACAAAAAAACGCAAAATTTATTCCTATACCCAAACATTTCTTAACTTCAGTCAGTCAGCGATTAATCGTTACCGATTTGATCTTAAGGAAACAATGAGCTGAATTCCGACATGAGAACAAAACGGTTCTCTCAACCAAAGCTTTGTTACTTGACCCTTTAAAAAATTACCAAATTTAAGACTGTACCACACAGCCTTAATGCCCTCGTCTGCACAGAGGTGATCTTAAACAACTTTTACACCACATACTTCTCGTCTGAGGAAACACGTAATGTGTTCATAGAAATCGCCAACAGCACAGGCTTACTTTGCCGACTTCAATCATGTCGAAGAATTTGTCTGCCTCTTCCTTGAAGCATGTTACCCTCACATCTCCAGAATCATCGAGAACTGTGAAGTTAAATAGCTTTCCCTCCCCGCGCGCGTTCTTCCATTCTCTCATTGCACTCTTTTGCGTTACACGCGCTTTGATTGACCACCTGAAAAGAATTACGGGCTATATTGATATACCACATCACACCATCCACAACGAATGGCGCACACGAACTGTTCTCTTGTTTGTGCAACACTGAACAGTGAACACTGTGTCCTGGAGGACCGTGTATTCACTGAACGTTTAAGATAAGTGAAGGGAAGACACGAGTTAGAGATATCGTTTTCAAAAAAATATACAGTACATGCAATGTACTTGTTCTGGTAGGGCGTCAAACTGACAATAGGCATGACTCGCATTGGCGTTCCGCCAGGTGTCACTGGAGCTTGGTCACTGCCGAACGGCAGTTTGCCTGTTGGCTTCGGGCTGTACATTGAAGGCTGAGGAAGACGACTGTGGTCTGGAGCACCAGGGCGAAGGTTTTCATTCTGGGACTTGGCTTGAACCCCGCCTGTAGCTCCAGCAGCTGCAAATCAGGCAAATGATCTCGTTTACTGACATACACGTCTGCTATGTCCAATTAAATAACTTAAACATTATTTCAACATTAGGTTAAAATTCCCTGCGTCGTGATATCTACATAGTGATAAAGGCCAGCAAAACTTGTGAAAACCACCAAAAAACTACCGTGGTGTGATTTTCTTTAAAAAAGTTTTCGATTAGGTGAAGATGGATGTTATAATGCGACAATGCATTTGCGAACACTTGGTGCGTCTGGCCCTAATTTCTTAGCAAACATACTTATCGCAGTAAAAAGGAAGTAACGTTCATTGAATTTCAATTTTCAACAGTAATTAAGCATGTTGACCCTTTCCCGCAAACTGACACGACCGTGCTGTCATCGACTCGGAAAGACTGTACTCGAAAATTTAAGACTAGTGAAAAGATGCGCCTACATACTATAATCGAAAGTTTGACCTGATGAAACCAAAACATGAGCGATTTCACGCAAATAACCAAAAAAATAATGAAAGGAGACAACACCTTGCTGGGCTTGGGCAAACGGAATGGGATCCCCGATTCTTCCACCAACATCTGAAGCACTTTTTAAAATTTCCATGTTCAGACAGATGATTATTCGTCTGTAATAACAACAAGAACCTGGTGGATTTGCTCGGAAATCAGTCATAAGTACGGGATCTTGAACAAGAACAACCAAGACATTTATTTCACCGGCAACGCTGCAAGCCGAACAACTAAAATCAGGGTCATTCATAATCGCAAAATTGTAAGAAATGGGATCATTCACCTGGAAAGAAAGACGATGAAGCTCTCATTTCTACACTTGGAAAACCAGCTTAACTTTTAACCAGATCACTATCAACATAATTTTGGACAGTAATATCAAGCCTTTATGGGCTTGAGTCGGGTGTTTTTATAACGCAGCCCAGAAGCCATCAAACTGTTCTAAAAGCTGCACTCGCAAAAAGAAAAAGTTAAAATTAGGGTATCAATAAAACGTAGAGGCTTCGTTTATGTAGCCAAAGGCATAAATCAGACTGACGTAGCACCAACAAACCATAACTAGGTACAAGCCACAAAACTGAGTTATTACTAAGTTGAAAGAACTCAAAATTGTTTTGACATTTGCTTCAATGGCGATGAAAAGTTTGGGAGAAAAATAAAACAGAATAAAAACTGGAGCACTTCTGCTTCTTGTGCAATACAAATTTCTTGAAGGACGAAATTATTGTAGACTGGTATTACAGACCCTTAGAGAAAATTTGTCGAATCATACACCGCATTATAGTAAGCATGCTTATTATTCTTCTCAAAAACATTAATTAAACTATTTAGGGAACATAACATACGAGATGATTGATTGGTTGTCTGCCGAATAAACTTTATTAACCTCATTCCCAATCTTAGAGGGATATTTGGTCCGAACCAGTTTGCTCAATCTGCATTGAGGTTAGTAGTTACAAGATGTAGTCATCAGTATGAATGCAGGTTTCGAAACAACTTAACTATCACACCTTCAAATATGTAAAAGCGATCTCTGCCCTAACGTGAATTATGGAATGTGTTTCCAATTTACACAGTAACAACAACCTATTGTCCAGCGAGCTGTATACAGGGCCGGCCTTAGCAAGAGCGGGACCCGATTGGAAGCAATTTTGCGGGACCCCACTCAGTGGCGTGAGCAGAAATTTTTGAGGAGGGGCATCAAGTCATAATCGTAGAAATCATGAGCGATGTGAAAGAGCGAGGCTCGAAAAGGGTAATGGCAAACTATGGTGTCTTGGGGAATGCCACTAAGTTTCACCTCTCCGAAAGAGATTTTCCGTGTTCGTTCGACGGACATGTCCATAACACCCAATAAATCCATGAGTTGCTACACTCAATACCTCCTCTCTGGCCAGGTACCTACCGTGGAATGCAGAAAGCCAATTGACCATCGAAATTAGCAAGAGGCCAGCACGTATAAGATATAACAGCTTAGCCACAAAACATCAATAAACGAAAAAATGTTACAACAGGTCATCACACAAAAACTACAGTGCGACCTTGTATTATAATGGTGCACAATAACTTGCTAAGGCCGGCCCTGACCACCTGGAAAAATACACTCTATTGCCCCCCTGAAAAACGCTTTTTCCGATTCCCAAGCTCGTTTGTGTGTAGATCAGGTTCTCAAACTTTTTTGCGCATGTCCCACTATCCATCAAATACATCATTTCACGACACCTCATCCATGTTGGTGTAATAATACAATTGCACAAATAAGACCATGGTTTTCAGTTTTCTATGGACCAAATCATATTGGAGTCAGAGCTCGAGCCAAAAACTTTAGATGCATGGAGAAAGAGCCGGAGCTTTGAAATTTCAGTTCCGGCTCCACAGCCCTGCTTTAGACTATTGTAGCCTACGATACAAAAATGCATTTGCCAAGAGAAACTTATTTTTCGTCTTTGAGCATTAGCTATGTCCTTCATAATTTTGTCCAAGTATAAGCTTCAGCTAATTTCGGATTCAATGGACAAAATCGCCAAACTATTTCGGCGCTATTGCTGGATTAATGATCTCCAATAGGTTTTAATTACTTTCAGCTTAGAAAACTCTTTCTGGGATGGTCAATTTTAAATCCTGAAAGCAATAAACAAATTACGAGGGAAAATGCATAACGCTATTAAGACCGAATAAGCAGGACACATTACAATTACAAGCTACAATTAACTTTCACAACACAAGCGGCAGTAACTGTTGAAACAGCAATAACCTGCTAGTTATAAATACTTCCAACTGAAACAGAAAATAGCTTCAAGACATAAACCCTCTCTGTCTAGACTAGCTGCTACTAAACAGACTAGACTACACATCGAAATCAGTGACCACTGTTACGATTCCAGAACGAATTACGATGAATGAGGATGTTACAATACCATGCAGTTCACTTTGATTGATTTTCGTTGGTAATGGGCCCTACGCTTAAAAAACCGTGGGTCCCACATAAGCTTGCATAGTGCGGGGCCCGATTGGAAGCAATCGGTCCAAACTGCTGAAAGCCGACCCTGGCTGTATATATACATTTTTACCCAAGCTAAAGAAAGGTAAACATAAACAACAAAAAAAAATTTGGATTAACATAGTTTTGAGGCTGAAACTGACAAGTGATGCATGTTAATCACAAGCATGGCAAGATCTTTGAAATAAAAATCATATATCTAAGTGCAAATTTGCGTTACAGCTACTTTCATGTTCATAACTGTAAGGAAGTGAAAACACTTACTTTGTACCCTGTAACATTGACGATTGGTAATTAGTGAGACGAAAAACAGTATGTTGTTGAAGCTGTCCACTTGTAACCAAGTCATTCAACTGTGATGCCAACATTGAAGCTGTAAGGTACAACATTAAAAGTGACTTAATATTAAAGCTAGATAAGACCAAATGGCTAACGGCAGGGTTCCCACGCATGTTCAAAAAACATTTTCCGCTCTTTTTAAAACTAACTGAAATATATCTTCATTTTTCCAAAATTTTATTAATAAAACATCTGCAGAACTGTCACCAGCGACAAAAAACAAAATTTGAATGAACAAATGGCTGAATTTGGAATTTCCATACTCTGTGTACATTTAGGCCAAATTTAATACTTCTTCACGTTCTCCAAAACTGATTTAAAAATTATTTAATACTGGGACATTCCATTAGAATTCAACAAATAAGTGTAACCCATACTCTCAGATTTTCATTATTTTCAGATATGTTATTCTCTGCAAAAATCTAAGAAAAAAATTCGAATTTGGTTAAACAGTTTCTGAGTTATGTTTTTTTAAATTTTGGTCACCACGAGGTGGCGCAGAGTGCTTCAAAAAATAAAATGTTGTTTCTTTTGATCCACTTATGCTAGAGATGTGATCAAAGGGTAAAGTCCACCATTTCAGGACATGCTGATTTCAAATAGGTTATTTTTGTGTAATATTATCAGAAAACATTATAGCCATTAAAAAAAAAAAATTCAGAAGCCATATAAACATGTCCAAAAACCTGCGTCTGAATTGTTTTTTCAAAAAAATTTTTTTGTGATGAAGTATGAATAGTCCATTATTCAAAAAACTTGATACCTAAGATAGTTTTTTCAAACAAACTTTTCTAACTTAGATTGAATGAAACTATGTGTTTTGCTATTGAGCATTTCACCCCCATTAATTTGCATTTGTAAGTGAAGAGATGTCTTAATCACACAGCCTGGTGATGTGATGATAATCTGTATGCAGCAGCCAACATACTAGTTGCAATTGCATATTTTTACAGGCAAAATATGATCAAAGTCTACTGTTTCACATTAAAAAGACATAGTTTAGCCATTTAGAAAAACAACACCTTGCTTTATTAACAAAGAAAATATCTAATGCAGGTTGAGCAAATCACTGACCATTTTAAGACAATGCCCTTTGTTCAGCACAACAAAAGGTATTTTGAACTCATTTATTATTGAATTAGAATAGGTCAGCTCAAATCAGATTTAAAGTGCTGCAGCAGTTTATTACCTACTGTTTAGAAGTGGTTAGCAACAGACATGGGGTAATCATAATCAATTGAATTGACCAAAACAGAAATGTAATCGTAATCGATTACATTGCCAATTTAATTGTAATCGACAATTACGTTCGCGATTAAACTTGGATATCTTCACCCTACATCACTGTGCGCCGAACTGCGGTTGTGGTGGCTGGGTTTCTTCCTTTATCATCGTTTGTTGCGGTTATGTTTCTGTGGAGGCTATTTCCTCATCTGTGTGCGTTAAATCCAGATAGTCCAGCGGCAAGCACAGCGCTTGTAGCCAATTCTCGCTTTGTTGCAGCTAGCCTTCCTGTTGGCCGCCAGATGTAACGTAGCGAGTCTAGTGAGAGGTAGCAATCAAAAGATGAGCTTTACTTAAAAACGGGTTGACACTTCAGCAACATAATAGCGGGACATTACGAGGAGAGGTGTTGGTTTTATTTATATATAATCAGAGTGAACTTATGAATGTAAGTGCTGGAATAGGCTATGGACATAATTAGTACAGTAATTTATATGCAGTAAATTGATTTTTTTTTCAGAGGGATAAAGTATGTCAATCCAAGTCAAAAGTATTTTTTCCACAACGCAGATAACTAGCCTGTCATCCGTGATCCACCAGATACTGCTGAAACTAAACGAAACCAGTGAGGTTTTGTTGACCATTGACGTTTGGTCCAATAGACAGATGCGTAGCTATACTGGCGTCACTGTTCATTTCATTTCAAATTAAAAGCTGCACAATGCTGTGCTGGCTTGCAGACGATCGTTACCCGCACTTAGAAGAAACAGCTAGCAATTTTGAAATTATAAACAAACGAATTTTCAGCGTTACTGGACGAATATTCAAGCTTGATAAATGTCGTTTGACTGTTAAAGGTTCGAAGTCTTGATGTTTATTAACTGTAACGAAAATTTTAAACATTGGTCATTTTTGTTTAATTAATATTTGAAGTGTTTGTTGCAGATGAGTATCTGAACAGAAGGATGAGGGACGATATGACTCCCCTGGTTAGCTAAATGTAAAAACCAGACCTCCACTTAACTTATATTTTGGTTTTAGTATTCTTTTGGTTTTCAGTAGGTTGTCGTATTTTTGCGTTTTTTGGAGATTTTCCATTGATTTGGGGTTTTAGTATAGCCACCCACACCCAGATTCACCATTATTTCTCAAGTCTTTTTTTCTGAGTGGTGACTTGTAGGTCACCTACAGAGGCCAGTTGGCTTCTTTCAGCTAAGTTTCCCCTCTAGCTCTAACCTCTATTTACGCCACTGGTTTGTTGGCTGCAAGAACATCTCATTAAACAATTGTAATTTTTTTCCAGTGCTTGATCCTTACAGATTAGTAATTTCGTATATTGCATTCATTAATATCGTTCGTTGTCTGACAACACTTAAATCAAACCATACAAATGGCGTTTGTTTTCGTTCTGAAGATGTTTTAAGACAAACATAATAGTGATCACTTTCAGTGTAATCAATTACATTGTGATTTTGTTTATTCGTAATCGAGCAAGTGGCAAGTAATTGTAATTGATTATATTTGTGCTGCAATCGCCCCATGTCTGGTTAGCAAACTTAACAACAATGAAGTATAGGTCAGCTAAGTTTTTCGTATTTCAAGTTTTGCTGTAAATTGTTGCAATATATGCTTCACATCTTTTCTTGGTCATTCTATGAAAATCAAAGATTGCTTCATTGGAAAAAGAACTGGAAACAAGTGTCATTTAAGGTGGTATAACCAGAAGCATGGTTTGAAAGCTTTAACTGGCTTTATTGCAGAGGAGATGGAACTGGTGAAATGGAGGGCTCAGATTAATGTTGAGGATAAAGATTCATCATTGATAAATAGTTGGTTTCTCAGATTAATGTTGAGGATAAAGATTCATCATTGATAAATAGTTAGTTTCATCACTTCTGTTATTTGCTGAAACAGTACTCCACAACTGGTGGTTTTAGATGTAGCAACATTTTTGGCATGTTGCCTACAGCTGAGGTTCCTCACTTCCAAAAATATGAATTCCATCAGATATGACAAGCCGAATCCTTTGCTGTCCAGTGCTTGCTATAGTTTTTGTCCCTAAGCACTGGAGGATAGGGTTGGGAGGAGATTCACCATTCATCAATGCCTGAAACACAACATGAAATAACGATAAACAACTGCCTATTTCTGTTGCATAATACACTATGATTGATCAAACTGAATTGAAAAGTATGCCACAATAAAGTCCAAAACAGATTCATGACACAGGAATATAGCTACATGATGTTTTGACAAAAGACTGATGGTGAACAAGCAGCAAAACAAGATACTGCTGGAGTGTTAATTGCTGTCTCTGGTTTGTTCTACACCAAATTGTCATGTTGCCAAATAGATGTATCAATCAACTGTCGTCCAGATGGGTTTGTTGTAGGTAAATTGACCATGGATGCCCCATGAAAGCTTCCACACACAACTTAGTCAACAGCCCCATTAACAAAACATTGCTTTGACCACATATCTGCAAACTTAATTTAAATTTAATCAGGAACTATTGCACTAACATTAATTTATCTGGCACATAATCACTGTTGGTGTAAACAGTGATTTATAAAATTGTCTACAAAACTGCAAATGATAAAAAAGTTTTCCCGAGACAACTAGATTTGAGGTAATTAATTGCTGCAAAATAAACAACATCAATGCTGTTTCAATTCAGGATACCCGAGCATTATTAAAAAGCTGACACACCATAAGGGCAGAACTGATTTATATCACTATTGTCTAGCAAATGCAACATTCCTTCTAGCCTAAGAAGATCAATACTGCAATGAACATGTTTGACTTTTTACTGCACTGACATTTTGTCATGTTATGAAATTAATATTGTCTTAATGTCATCACTAGGGCAAGTTTTTGTTGCAGTAAAAAAGTGAGAAAGTTGCATTTATTTTCAACGAAAGTTGCATTTATGCGCAGGAAGTTGCATTTATGCGCACATTTGACTGCGAAAGACTTGACACAACCTATTTTCGTTTGCATGGACTTGGCCAAAAGCCAAGATTTTCCGCTCTTCCACCTCTAATT
>Ga0210059_1005380_pt1 | contig 20612 bp, 17 predicted proteins | sample Ectturendosymbi2_FD_188042 | JGI IMG/M metagenome (GOLD analysis project Ga0210059, IMG submission 188042) | Ecteinascidia turbinata endosymbiont from Florida, USA - Sample 2 (SPAdes) (version 2) | ecosystem: Host-associated > Tunicates > Ascidians > Unclassified | place: Key West, Florida...
GATCCTGAGAAAATTTACCTTATTCCATTGCTTAAAGATCAAACAAACCGCTGTCTGTACACTGGTGAAAGTGAACGTTTTAAAATGTTTGGAAAAACGATAATACGTCGAGAGTACGGTGTTAAAGAAAGACGAACTACAAACTGAAGGTAAATTTAGAGGCAAACGATTGAGTGAAAAACTATGCAGCTCCCCATCAACTAAAATCAAGACAAAATTATGTTCGCTTGGTCCGGATTGAGATGATTTGAAGCAAAACCATTTGCCACATGTACTTTATCAAAATGCAATCGCGTGAATGATTTGAAAATAATAAACTTGGACCGAATCGCTCAAACGCTTAAGATAACCGTCATACTGAATTGCTGATCGTGCAAAATGAATGTGGGCCTAAGTTTGATTCCGTGTCGATTTGCAAGCTCCCTTCTCCATACTGGAGACCCTTAAAAAGAAATGTTTTGCAAAATTGGCACCCAACACTAAGCCCAAAGCATTTCTGCCTTTTGACACGAAAATGGTCGGAAAACGCTCAAATACGAGCTAATGGTAAAATAGATGGAGGCCTGATTGTGTTTTCGTGTGACAGGTGAGGTTGCCAACACTTTATGAAATCACATCGTTGTGTGATGTGATCAGATCGCGCTAAAATGATCTTCTAATATCAACCAGCAAAACATTATAGAGTATACATGGTTTCCACATACACCAGCAGCGTTTAACTTTTAGCTAAAACTTTATTTAATAAAAACAACAAATCAAAAATTTCATATTACTGACAGTCTACCAGCAATAAATCTCAATAGAATATTATTTTTCCTGGTGCTGCGGAAGCGTAAGTGTTCCCCAAGTTACTTTCGTGCGGACCGCAAGCCCAGGAGTCTGGGAAACTATGGAGTTACTTAAAACACACTCATTGCACACACAGGAAGAATTACAGTGCACTGCAAAGTTTTGTAGGATGCATAGTGTAAGCGATGAAGCAAATTAACATCTTTGTTGAAATCCCATCTCCAAAAAAGTTAATCTACCTGCCTTAACGCATAACACACACACGTTACTCGAAACAAAAATATCAAATTTTGTCAAGCAACGCCTACAAGAATGTTCACAGCTTTACCTGGTAGTAAGATTCTCTGATACCCATAGATGTTACGAAGTAAACATATACGGCCCCCCTGACGTTGTCTTCAGCAGGCGCACCTATGAGCACGTCGTCGTATCCGTTCTGATCTATATCTCCTGGACTAACAATGCTCATTCCAAACCGAGCTCCGGCAGTGTTTGTTCCCTGAAGCACTTGCGGCGCGTAGGATGTGTTGGTTTGAACAGAACTCCATTGCTGCAAGTTTCAACAACGTTAGAAAGTTTTTTGATAACTTGGTTACACTAACCGTTGAGAAATTTGCAGTTCGATTTAAGGTCCAGTCATCAAACCGCTTGGTTAATTGCGTTTAATTTCATAAACGTTCAGAAATAATCAATTTTAAATTTGGGTGTTGAGGCCACTGATCTTTGCATTTGTGCAAAACTTAATTTAGTTTTGCAACATAGTCGACTTTAAGTTGAAAAGCATTGAGTAAATGAGGAATTTTGAATCAAATTATAGTCGTAAAAGTTTTGTTTTTCCTAATTAAATCTGGACGAAAATAAATCCGCAGAATTTTGAATCGACACATAGCTTGGCGTGAATGGCAAATATTACAAGCCTACACGAAAACTAATTTATTTTTTAAATTGGGTAGAATTCAAAAGTTATTTTAAAACAAATATAAAGTCGTATTCCAACCGATAGTGTTCCTCATAAAATGCTACGTTGTCCAAATCCTTGTTACTAAAATCTCAATGCCGCCATAGGCAATCCGGTGGCAATATGAAGTTCGCTGCTGTGTTTCCAGTAAATGACAACGACTTTCGTGTTTTAATGATGTCCTGGTGTTCTTTTGAGCTTTTGTAAGCTTAACATCAATGTCATGGTAATTCAACTTATTGGTTTCTGTTTCAAGCTTGATTAGTCGAAATCGCTTTCCAAGCTTTCAACCTCTTTCACGTATATATTTTATAGCCGTACATACAGCCCCCATCATTTTGTCAAGTGAAGTTATCTTTTGAGAAGAACAATTAAGACACAGGAGTTTTACCAAAACAGGGAAGCTTTGGTTATTACTTTTTCAGTAAACCACTGGAATTTTAGGCAATATCTTCCACAGGTGCTTGAGTTAACGTACTATACTCAAGTGGACTTAGTGTATTCACGCTATGCTCTGTAAGGACTTCTTGGAATAGCAATACCAAAAATCAGGGGTGGGCAATTAATTTGGCTCGGGGGCCACTTTGAGAAGGCCGCATTCAGCGACGGGCCGTACTTTCTAATGGAAATAGAAGCAAGTATTATTGTTTAAGTTACTGAGTTGGAAGAATTTTCAGATATGAACATATTCCTGAATGCTTCCCCGGGCCACTGAAAACGCTGTGGCAGGCTACATTCGGCCCGCGGGCCGCTATTTGCCCACCCCTGCCATAAAATAGTTACATCTTCAAGAAATACAAAAGTGTTCAATACTGCTTAATCAAAAGTTGCTCTCATCTCATGAAGAAACCTAACGTCAAGGATAAGTGCTAAGCCCGCAGTTTTGTAGCAATTTCATGAGCAAATTTTAAATATTAGCTACAAGTTCTAGCAAAAGTTTTTGTCTAGCAAAAGCTCTTCATTGTTTCAGCTCAGTCACCTTTGTCTAGCAAAGGCAAAAACTAATTTACCAAACAAACTCACCCATGCAGATAGGCCAGGCTTTTTGGGGTCATTCATATACACAAAAACACGTCCGTGGTCAAATCCCCTTTTATCAGCGTACAAAGGGGCTGAGATCAAAAGATCAGTATACAAGTCTTTGTTAAGATCAATTCCAAGAACAGACTGACCAAAGTACGCTCCGAGTTGCCACCAATGGGAGGGAGGATTAATAGTTCCGTAAATCTGGGCTGGAGGCGCAGACGCTTGGTAAATTACAACCTTGAAACACATAAAGTTGCTTCCTCAACAAAACGGCAAGTTTTTTAGCACAAGTCGAATACTTCATTACGAACTACAATTCGCCAACTGACTTTTCCTTTTGATTGATATCGTGGTGCTCCAACAGCCAGGTATTCAGCCACGCCACCAAGAAAGTTTCCTGAGGTAACGGAATAACCTGAAAAAATTATTCGCAATTAAGTAGCATTGAACACTTTTGTGTTTCCTGAAGATGTAACTATTTCATGGTATTGCTTATGGCAAAATTCCAAGAAGTTCTTACAGACCATAGCATGAATACGCTAAATCAACTTGAGAGTTTATTAGAATAATCTTGGGTATAGTACGTTAACTCAAGCAAGTGTTCACCCAGTGAAACAACAAATGCTAGTTTATCCAAGGTTACGTAAGCGAACTAGAAGACACTATTCAAAGTAGGATTCAGCCGTAACTAGTTTGTTAACTCTCTAACAGTGGAATTCGGTAAAAGGTATTTTCACAAATAAAATCCAACGGGTCTTTGAGACAAAATATGTCCTGACCCTGATTACCAAGTAGCCGATTATGAGGTACTGAAAGTTTATACAAAACACTCTTCCCCATAATTCCGTACCTAAATATGATTGGGTGAGCTGAGTTATTGTTTCCGGTGCAAATAATTTTTCCAGAGAAGCTTCTTGGAGGAAGTACTTTACATTTGTGCTGACAGACTCATCCTGATCGATGTACGCCACCACATTCCCTGCACTGTCATAGGAACCCACAGCCCCAGCATAAAAATCATTGTTCTGCATGTAAAAAGTAGTTGTATTACAATATCAGTTGAAAGAAGAAAGTTAAACGACACTCGCTTTGTACCCCGGTAGCCAGAGTGTCACGAATGGTCTGCAGAGCCCATGTCTTCTCTCTCTGGGCTATAGACGACGCAGCTCCTTAGCAAACGTTCTGTAGTGAATGTTGCAGTGGTGGAAACTGTAGAGCCCAGTCTACCAACTATAGAGGCGCGTGCATTACCAGAGCAGTGGTGATCGGCAAGATTAAGTGAATGACGAAAAACACAAAACAGCTTCCTGAGCATGCTTTACTTATGATAAACCAGAACGTTTTGCTTTCGCTGGTGAAAAAACAGCTTGATTTACTCCATACACAAAAATATCTGCCCAGGTAAACGTCGATAGGCACCCACACTTTTTTAAAAACATTTGAATTTGAATCTGCGCTTCTTTGTACATATGTTTACCGCCACTTTGTCCCGCCACAATTACGATCGCCGGGTAACCTTTGCCCTCTTTTTGGTATGCTATCATCAGTTTGTTTGGCAATCTAACGCGTGTTACTTCATTCATTAGATTTTGTTGTCGATAAAAACAACCATTTCCGAAACGCCCTACGTAGCTTCATTCATACTGCCTGTTTTTGAGTTGCATTTATTTTCTAAAATACAACCTTGAAAGACTTACAAATTTTATTATTTTCTCAAGTCATTCCCAAACATCCCAAAATTCATAAAAACTTGTCAAATGTGCATGCACTTCACTAGTAGAATCTCTTGTTCGTAGTTTTTTCGCTTCCTTTTAAATATATATATATCTGCGTCTTTTACTGGCAAATTTTTAATTGACTTCACTTGCAAATTTCTTTTTTTTAATTAAATTTTACAAAATGTGCCACACAAATGCAAATTTTCAAGTATATGATGAAACTAAAAACTTCACTGCATGAATTAGGATGCTGCAGTAGTTTCTGTTTGACCATGAAAAATCATTCCTCGAAAGACTCTGACGCGCTTTGTCTAACTTTTCAACCACAGAAGAGTTCATAACTATGATTTCGTTTTAGTAAAACATAATTTCATTGGAATTAAAATGAACAACAACAAGGCATCTGCATTCGTATGAATTCTTAAGGCAAAACAGATAGTTTTTTCACGTGCTGGAGAAGTTTATTTGCTCCTTTGTAGCTGGTTTAGATTATTTAATATACCGATCTTTGCAAACGTAAACGATTTTGACCTTAATTGACTCAAAATTAGTTTCTAAATTCTGCAGACGACTATTACAGCCAAATTAACTTTTCACCTATACACTACAGGACTCTAACCCAGTATTAACAATTCTTTCACTACTTTTTTTAACGTTACTGCAAAAGTTCAGAAAAGTTACTGCACACTTGAATATTTATAGGTACACTGGCAATATGTAAGCGGCAACAACACAAAAAGTACGAAAGGTTAGTACGAAGCACACTAACAAATGGCAGAGGAAGTTTCTTTAGCACACTTTCAGAGAAAATTTATAATTTGGAAATAGTTATTTAGTGCTTATGTCAACCAACTACCAGGAGGTTGTTGTTAATTTGACGGCATGACTAAATATTTATTACATTTCTATTCCGCTCGGGGGTCTACTCCGTGGTTTCGTTGAAATAGTATCGATTAACAAATACTGAATATTTTGTACTGTATATTACTTACCTTGGAAATATAAGATGAAAATCCAAGCTGACATCTTGAAAGAAGATTTGTTGTGTTGCTTTTTCCGCTACCTGAAAAATTCAGCCAAGTCAAAGCTTAGCCAAAGAATGCCCTTGCCATATCTCAACGTTTTCTATATATTTGAAAAATTTTGTGTCCAAGATTTACTACCATGTATTCAGAGTATAATAATTCTGAAAATTCCAAAGAAAAATCTATAAATTTACTGCATTCATTTTGAATGCATTAAAATTTACAAGTGATGAAAAACAAGTTTTGCCGATCCACCTTACACAAGCAAGTGATGAGCTTTTAAACGTAAATATTCAGCGCTTAGAGTTTTATAATTTTGGTATAATTTAATCTGGTAGTAAAACGTATAAAAAGTGCCAAGCGCGTTTTGAATTAGAAACATGTTGGTGGGCAATTAAGAATCACCACCGCCTGTGTCCAACACCAACGCAACAGAAAGACGTGGTTGCTGTTATACGACTACACATACCATCAGCTGTACATACAAAGGGTTTGAAGGTTAACATGCTATTGGTCATGATTCATTTGACAGCTTTACACACACAAGACGTTTCCAAATTGTTACGTAACGCTTAAAAAATTCACTTGACTCCCAACGGTAGCTTTTACCAGTGTTGCCAGATGTGCTACTTTCCGCCAACTTTGGCTATTTTTTTATTTGTTTGGCGGGTGGCGGATTTTATGGATTTTTCGCAATATTTCGGTGGAAATTTTGGTGGATTTTTGTGCAAGATTTAGACCAGTGCTTAGTTATAAAAAAGTTGTAAAAATCCACTTAATATAGTGTACTGCCGTCAAATTCATTTTTTTGCGGTTGTGTAAGGTCGTTTGTACCAGTGCCGGCTGCTTCAGTCCAGCGGAAACTCTGTGTGTAGTTAGGTGATCAGCTCAACGCTCGTCCCATGACAGGTCGATGCAGTAGTAGACGCGCGTGCTGGACTGCATTGAATCAACCTACTCAGAGAAAAGATGTTGTGGAAAGTCTTAAATTGTATAAATACCGATAAAATTCTTCCAGAGAACATGGTTAAAAGTGATCCTATTGGTCTTAACAGCTTCATTTTTATGTTTTATAAGAAGCTAGTGGAAAGAATGAGACGCTTTTGCCCAGTTTCGGATAGAAAAGCAAAACAAGTAGACTATACTGTAGATCAGGGGTCGGGAACCTATAGCTCGTGAGCCAGATGTGGCTCTTTTGGTGACAGCATCTAGCTCGCTTGAATTTTCTTAACACGATTGTTACGAATGAAACTTTTTCTGTAGTTTTCCATCTACTAGACTACAAAGCCATCAGCAACACCATGCAGCACCAGAAGTCGCATTAACAGTAAGAAGCATGTTAAGAGAAAATTCAGACATTTACCATTGTTTAAAATTGTTGATTTTGCTTAAAACTGCACACGTTACTTAATAAGTTAGTTGCATTAAGTGTTGAAAAATGTTATGTGGCTTTCACGGAAATACAATTAAAAATATGTAGGTTTCATGGCTCTCTTAGCCAAAAAGGTTCCCGACCCCTGCTGTAGATTAATGAGTTGTAAACCACTATTTGTGCAGATTGTTTTGAGAAATGTTTAATTTTGGATAACTTTCTACAATTTACTGAAACTGAGTCATCACCCTATTCATGCGAGGTCCCTAGCTTAGTTTGTTCTAAAACACTCAGATATTCTTAGTTGGTTCTGGTGCTGATGTTATTCTTAATAAAGAAGTGGGGTCAGGTTTCAACGAATGTGAACATGGATTCGAAAAGTGCAACGTAATGCTGAGAAAGCCAAGCGCAAGTTTTGTCGCTGTGAAATCGGAGCACAACGATCATATTTAAATAGCCATTATGCTTCTTAATAAACAGCAGCTTAATCCCGTTGCCCATTATAACATGCGGCAGCATGGCGACTTGTTGAACTATGGTTTTCACAAAAGTTCTGACAGCAGTAATCAGCTGTTTCGTTTTGCATTTGTAAATAGTTTTGTAAATGACGGAGGCTGTGGATACGTGTTATAATCTTTAAGGTGCGATAATATGTACACAATCTGCAGTCAACAAATTGGTTTTGCAAAGATTGAATGTTTCTTAAATGCACCAGAGAGTAATTTTGTACAATCCACGGAATTGCAAACTCCACTTGTTAGTGGCTTTTAATGTTTTTCTTTAGTTTTCAAACTTGACTATTTGTGGCTATAAGTTTTTGCCAATTTTGGCTACTTTTGACTATTTTTTGTGAAATCTGGCTATAAGGCTTTTTGAGATCTGGCAACACTGGTTTTTACGCACTTGCGTATGGCCTTGGGAGAGATGTATTGGTTTATGCTAAACAAACTATATACATAACTAGAGTGAGCTGTTAGCACAAATTTCGAAACGTATTCGGTGTACTTGTATGTTGAAGTTTCGTTTAAGAAGATGTTAGGAAGGCAAACACTTTTCTTAAAAATCACAGGGAGGCACAAGGCGTATGTGCAAGTACACTGCTGCGTCTAGTCATTTTCAGTCTGGAATAAACATCGGTATGAAAGCAGTTCTGGTTGTGAGACTGTGGTCAGTGGGAGACTATGCGACAGACGCAATGTAATACTGTGCAGTGAAAGTATCCACTGAGTAAGAGTGCAGAATCGTAAATATAAGCACTTCGCGTTGGGGTTAAGCAAAAGATAAAAACTTAAGCACTAACCTTCCAGGGTTGTTGCGGCAGATTGCGTTATAACCTTTCGTAAACCATCAACAACACTGTTCAGTCGTGTATAATTTGAAACAGAAAAGACACGTGTCTTGTTGCCTGCTATTTTCACTAAATCAGCTTCTGACACTGATGATCCGACGCCAACTGACACAATATTTATGCCCCTTCCTCTGCAAACAAGCAATACAAATTTTAACAAAATTTAACCAATGGAAAACCGCTCAAAGCAATAGCATGGCGTCTTGTTTAAGAGTATGATATAGTCTCATTCAAAAATTGGTGAAACTAGTATAGACATGTGTCTTCATTTTAATTCTTTGATTGTGTTCTGCATGTAAGCGTAGCCTATAACTCACATGGAAAGCATCATTCTTTCAGTTCAGACGTTTACTCAAGTCTTGAGAAGTCGGCGCAAAAAAGAATTTAAAGATGAAGGTGCATCGCAGATCGAAACAACCACTGTTGTTTGCGCGGTGCACTTTTCGTTTGCTGCCCATACACGAACTGCGATTGCTTATAAGGGTTTTTCGTAGGTGAATGTCCATTCATTTGATTAATATAATTTCAAACATTTTCTCAGTCTGTTCAGGTTTCCACAAATACTGCAGGGAGTTCTTAATAAGCATGAATAAACAATTGCCGGCAAACCACGCCTCCAATTGTGTTGCACATTTAGGGTCCTTATACTACTCTGACTTAAATGTTGCAATAAGATGACAATTGTTAAAAGAATTTTATACTTGCCGGATATAAAAAATGGAGAAATTGATACTGCTTAATTTTTTTCGATAAATTTGCTCGAATAGCTTAGCTTAGACCAGTGGTGGGCAAACTACGTCCCGCGAGCCAAATCCGGCCCGCCAGCACCGCTCAGTTTCTTATGCAACAGGGTTTCACTTTGGTGAGTAGGTTCATTACGCAATATGTTAGTCAATGAACAATAGCATTTATATCGATGTGGTGACGCAACAATCTTTTTATGTGACGAACTAGCTTTGGCTGTATGCACGCTGCTCCACTGAGTTGCTGACCGCATGCTTGGTAGTTGGTACTTTTGGTCGACGTACCGTTAGAATCATTCTACGGTGTAGAATCTACGCAACATCTCGCTTCTAACAAAATTACTGAAAAACTAGATTTTCTTGTAACTTGTCATTCTCCCTAGTGAAGAGCATGGAGCCAAGTGAGAAACGAAGAAAAGTTGACAAAGAATATCGAAAGTTTAACGAGGAATGGACAAAGAAGTACTTTTTTATCGAGTGGAAGGACAAGGCACTCTGCTTTTGCCGTGAGACAGTTGCTGTTTTGAAGGGCTTTAATATAAACAGACATTATGAAACTAAGCACAATGCATATGGTGAAAATCTTTCAGAAAACAATTGAATGAAGCAAATTACAGCGCTGCGTGAAAGCCTTCAAAAACAGCAAATGATGATAAGTCGTGTTTGTCTCAGGAGCTGGCAACCCATGCCAGCTTGGTGGTTGCTTACAAGCTACCAAAGCACGACAAACTTTTTCGGATGGGAAATTTGTAAAGAGTGTATGGATGCTACAGTAAAGATCATATGTCCAGAAGTCGAAATACGGCTCAAGAATGTTTCTTTGTCCAGGAGAACTATAGTGCGCCGTGTTGATTCTATATCAACAAATTTGGCTGATCAACTGGCAAGCAAAATCAAGAAATTCGATTATTTTTCAAGTTGTCTTGATGAAAGTACAGATGTTGTGGATACAGCGCAAATGCTTATTTTCATCAGGGGAGCGACAGAGATTTCAATGTGACCGAGGAATATAACTGTCAATGGAGTCACTGAAACACACAATAACTGGAGAGAATTTGTTTCGCCACCTGTGTGACTGCTTTGATCGACACAAGTTTAATTTGGACAAGCTTGTCAGCATCACAACAGATGGGGCACCGTCTTTACATGGAAAGAATGTTGGTATTGTGAAAAAGGTTAATGACAAAGTGAGCGGTATGTATCCAGGCAGGAAAGTAATTCCACTGCACTGTATTATCCACCAGGAGAGTTTATGTAAGTCAGTGCTCATGTAAAACACATTGTGGATCCAGCTCCAGGTGACGTGGAAAACACTGCGGAGAACTTTTCGGTGTTATCCTGCCACCTGTATGTTGGCTATGATCAGTAGCCGCAAACAAGAGTACTTAATATGTAAGCTTTGTATATGTTGCCTTTTGTGCGCAATGTAAGGTGTGGATTGTGCCGCCCTCTGCAACTGAATGACCTGGCGATGGCAGCGATTTTAACCCTTGTGGATTGAATCTATTTCTACTGAGAGCAATCTTTGAAAGCAGAAGAACCCAGTATCAAACGCTGTTGAATTTTCCAAGCGTTATCTCCTTTCACAAACGTCTGCCTGGGATAGATTGGTACTGGTCATGTGATGCATTACAGCTGTTTTTTGTTGTTGATAACCAGATAAGACGGGCCACGCGCAGTTGCAAAATCTTCAATTAACGATTGAATGCCCGTTTCGCTGTGTAAAAGATGCTCGTTGCGCTGTGTAAAAAAGCTCACAAACAAGATGAAAGTATTCACTAATATTCATACCCGCATTTCCTCTGGGAAGGGTGGCGGGGATAGCAGCTCTAGGAGACCTCGAAATACCTCACGGTCAGAAGTAATAGTTCTGCTGGATCCACTCCAAGCCGGGACCAACTAAGATTGGAGATGTAGTCACTTCACCTGGTCCTTGGACAACCTTTGGCCTGGCCTGCTTTCTCGTAGGTGTAGTCAGCAGGACTTGCCTCGCCAATCTTTTCTGGGACAGTCTGGACACATGGCCGAACCAACGTAACTGGGACCTCTCGATTCCAAAGAGAAGTGGTTTGACATTCAGGGCTTCACGATTTTGGCCGATGTGCACTTTGTCGTGAAGTGCTGCACCGTGAACTCTTCGCAAAAATCCCATCTCAGCACTTGAGATAGCACTCTTTCAACCATTAACCAAGATTCATGACGACAGGTGAAGATCGCAACCACGACCGATTTAAAAATAGACAGCTTTGCGGTGTTTGAATGCTCCCGTTTTTTGACAACAGAGGGATAAAGCTCACGCAGAATTGCGTTTGTTTCATTAAACCGTGCATCAATTCCTTGTTCCTCCTTCCGTCACTCATAAATAGCACCACAAGGTACTTGAACTTCTCCACTTGCTGCAGTGTATTGCCGTTTACCAGCAACATACTCTACCTTGAATTTCTGGAGCGACATAATGCCTCGTATTTTCAGTGCTGATTTTCATTCCAGCTTGGTCTTACGCAGAAGAAAACCGATCAAGTGTACGTTTAACACCCTGTTGGGCTTGACTAACATTGCGCATTTCATGGTAGTAATTGCCCAAATCATGCCGTTAGTTGGACAGACCGGTTGCACCATTTACACAGCAACATATGCGATATCGGGGGTACCACGGAAATGCGTTTTGTGGACACATTTGTGTAAGAGAGGCCTTAGATCGAGTTTACTGTAAGCGCAGTCATGCGGCAATCACTACACCCATAAAGGAAAAGCTATGATTACAACCTTTTAAAGTAACAACACAAACGCCTCAGTTTATTTCCATAAACTCAGTCCAAATACGGTCCTGATCCTAAACTTTTGACGGATTTTTCAGTCTGCAACCAATCCAAGGTCCAAAAATCGCTATAGTCATGAGTCTCTGAGTTAAAGCAGTGTTGGATTCAACTGCGGAGTCTTACCATGTAGTACTGATGAATAACCATGCGAGTGAGTTTTCGTAAATGACGCCTTGCCAATGTAAACTGATTCAGAGAAAATGAGTCCGATTAAGATGAGCTTTGGACCTAACTAAATAGCTTTGGGCCTAAAATGGGGCTTTGCAGCAATCGCCAGAAGTACAAGATCAGCGGTGCTGCGGGACCAACCATGTGTTTACCACTACGTAATCCGGAGATTCCTAATGGCCTTTGGTTACCACAGGGCAAAATCTTGTCGAATGTAATAGTTGGGGTACAGGGCTTATCTTACATAATGTTTGGTGACGTTATCGGTGATCATTGAAATTTGAAATGCCTTTTGTACGATTTCTACGAAGATTGAAATGCGAAAACGCACCTAATCTCGCCGTGGTTTTATCGCAGGCAGTTTCTAAACACCAATAATCTACTCACTCCAAAAGATTAACAATTATCTTTAAAGGAAACTTACGATAAAAAGTTGCATAAACGGGATCGGTGCCAATTTTGAAAGAACATCTTGTAGATTCCTTATTTAAAAAATTTAAGGTATGAAATACATGCACCAAGTATTGTTGTTAGCGGCAGCGCAGTGAAAGTTTTTTCGACCCGCTCTTCAACATTTTAGTGTTACACAACCGTTCCACATAAGCCTTCTTCAGTATATTATGGAAATATTTTCCTTTAACCCTATGGAAGGTCGCGTTCAGCAATGTTCAGAAACAAATTTTAACCCCACTATTGCTGTACACTTAACAGTTAATCAGTATCACCGTCTACACACAGATGGCGTGTAATCCGTAACTTACGACTAATGCAGGTGCAATTCTTCCGTGATCCACAAATTTATAAACCAAAAAACATTCCATAAAACGAAGTAGCCATATCCTTTCGTAAGATTTTGCATCCTTACACTCTGGTGCCAACTTCTTGTGCGAGTAATATGTATTACAAACTGAATGAAATTTTTAATTTGTACTGCACGCATTACCATTCTGAGTTTCGTCACTGCAAACTGGTGGTTCATTAGTTTCTCAAAGAGATGTTTTGTATCAACAGGCCACCGGCGAATGACGGGGTGGCGGGTGCGCAATATAACGATACAAGGTTAAGCTGAAAACAGTTTTGCTTTCCCCACAATGTCAAGAGCTCAGGTAAATTCTGAAGATGATTGGCTATAAAACCAAAATAAAAAATGCAGTAAAATAGTGTGGGTCTCTTGCATTTCTGATATCTTTGAAACATAATAGGGGGTCCAGAACTCCCGACCCCTATGTACTGTCACCCAGAAAGTTCATAATGTAACAATGGTATGTTTCCTAAAAACCATATGTTAGTCAACATGTACAAAAACAAAGCGTCATTAACCAAAAACATCAAATTTTTCTATAATTATTTGACATTTTTGCTTACTTCAGGTACGTGGGACATTTTTACACACAATCTTTGTGACCTTCAAACATTGTCAGACGGCAGCACTTTCCAACCCTGAGGCTTGGCGCATGGTCATCCTATCTTTGATATTTTATTGTAAGAGAATTTATGATTGCAAGCAGCGGCTATTTTCAAAAATACGTCGGTGTGAAAAATAATAATCATTGAATATAAAAATAACATGTCAATTTCTATCCAGTGTGGTCTATTAGTGCTGTATGGCCTATGGCAGCCAATTTGTTACTGGTAGGTTGGTCCCGGAGAGTCCATGGCGTACACGCTAAGCTGCCAACTGGCTGCCAACAAGGATTCTATTTTTGGTGGTGCTGTTCCTGATATTTTACAGGCTGCTATGCACAAAGCCAATGCACAGAAACCAAGCCACCCGTTTGCACCTAAGCTGACGTCAAGTCGTTGTTACTATCAGAGCTGGTGCCCTTCGATTGAAGGTTTGGCTTCTACATTTTGATGTTACTAAGGTATTTTACTTGAAGAAACTCACAATACTGAAATTGTTGCTCTAAGCAAGTTAGTTTGCCAAAACATTAATTATGCCGAGTCAAGCTTTTTGGCTGTAGTAGAAAGCAAGAATGCAAATAGATCATGTTTTACTTACTTTCTAACAACGTTTAATCAGATTCTAATGGCAATGGACTTTTTTTGCCATGAAATTAAAAATGAATGGACTTTCATCAACTTTCGCATGAGCAAATCTGAAACATGTTTGTTAACTAAGCTAGAGCAAACGTTGCATACGCACTCGCCGTAGGAAAGAACATTTGCACTGGCGGAAAGTACAATTTTCACAAAATTTGCATTAATGCATTTAAAAGCAACCGTCGCTAAATGTAAACCTTAGTATCTTCGAATAAGGTTGCACATCTCGGACGTCTTGGGTGTCTTTAAATCCGTCCGTGAGCAAAACAATTTGTTTATCCTTATTTTTTCCGTTAGTGCTGAGCTGTGCGCTTGCAGCAAGCAAAGCGCTGAAAATGCTAGTGCCGCCACCACTTGGCTCAATCTTCGCAATGGCACCTGGAAAAGGACGTATGCTGTGAGAAATTTCCAAGTGAAGTACTTTAAACGCAAGGCTAGAGTACACCTCAAAATACAACTCTCAAGTTTTACCTAAACCTAATCTTCAATTTGAAATAACACTGATACAGCAACAGCTTGAAATAAATCAAATGATTCGTTTTGTCAAAGAAATGAGTAGCTTTACTTGTCTTGAGTCGCAATCCAGAATTGACTTAAGAATTATAGCCCAGTGGTTCCCAACCTGCAGTGCGAGACGTTCCAGGGGATGCGAGAAGCACCCGCCTTGAAGACAGAAAATTGATCTATTTATTACTCTTCTGCGGATTTTTTGTTTTCTTTTACAGTGGGTTAAGAGAAAAATGCGAGTTTCGTTCAAACCTATGTATCATAATATCAATTATTCGCATAAACATTAATTGTAATCCATTCTTCTTATTTACGAGCTTGTAGTAGTTTTTGCTAAACTACCTGTAGATATTGGCATTATTCTTTGAGGCGTGGTAATTATTTCTCTGGATGATTCTAGGATAGTCTGAGCAAAGCATATATACGTGTGGATTCGTCATTTCATCATTCTTAGTAAATAGTTCTAAGGTGAATCGATCGTGAAGTAGAGGAAAGGAGCCGTGTGCACTACCTTTCATATTGGTGTTAAATGTTGTTGTAAAAGTGTTTTGTTAATTTGCAGAAACTAGGCCTGCTCTACGTAATTACGAGTGGATTTAAGCTTGTCTGATTATCATCAATTATGACTACATTCGTTTTGGGTACACTTGCATCGGAAAAACAGGATCTGCAAAAGCTTCAATGCATGCTCTGTGAGACCGTTTTCTTCAAAGAAAATTTGAAGCCATCTCAGCTGCAAGTACACTTCGATAATTGGAAAGGCCTGCAAGAAAGCACGGCAAGAAAGAAATTGGATTAGTGCCTTTATCAAATAATGGTATTCAGAGCCAAATCGATGATTTGAGTTTAAATATTCTGGAACAAGTTTACTCATATATAAAGGCTAGTCCCTTGAAAATCTCTTTCCAGTTAGAAGAGATTACGGATGTTTCAAATTGCAGTCAACTTATTGTACTGGTGAAGTATGTCCAAGCAGTACCACAAAGGGGAACTTCCTTTTCTGTGAAGAACTGAAAACAACCACCAAAGCAAAAGACGTGTTTCAGTTTATGAAAGACTTCTTCGCAAAATATGAATTAGACATTCACAATATCGACTCTGTGCGCACTAATGGCGCTCCTGCTATGCTGAGAAATAAATCTTGGTTTTCTGTAATGATAAAACATGAAGTTACACACTTCCAAGGTACTCACTCTTTCCTTTATCGTCATGCTTTGACATCAAAAACGTTGCCTCGGAAATTGAAGAAAGTCCTTAGCATTCTGTAAAGACCATCAACTAGATTAAGGATAGTGCTCTAAATCACCGCCTCTTCAAGTCACTTTATGAAGATCTTGGAAGTGAACATACAGAATATACAGTTTTACTTTTCCACACAGATCCTCTGGCTGTCTGCTGGGAGAGACATGAAACGCTTCTTCGAAATGCGAGAACAAATCAGTGTTTCCGCAGGAAAGTCACTGTGATCTGCTTAAAGAGATGGAATCGCAAGAATTCAATCAAATCTTAGCGTGTTTGAGTGACTTATTCACTTATATAAATGATCTGGGTTCATCATTTCGAGGCAAAAATTTAAGCATACTGAATTGCTATGAAAAATTGTATGCTTTCAATGATAAGTTGCCTTTGTGTTGTCGGCTAGTGAAAAGATGGAATTATTCGATTTTTACTGGCTTGAAGAAAATCGATGACAATCAATCTTCGAATTTGATTTCTAGTGTTTGTAAAGAAATTGTGGCCCATTTGGAAATGTTGTCGACGTCATTTAATAAATATTGTAACGAAGGTAAGATGGAAATTTCTGAATAATGCATTATGAATCCGTACTCCTTTAATTTGGATAAAATATCAGGTGATAGAGAGTTGAAAGAAGATCTTATAAAACTGAGTTTCAAATCGTGCTGTTGAAATGCAATTTGCGAGTAAAATTTTGGAAGAGTATTGGTGCTCGGCTATGGTTAGGTTTCCAAGACTTCGTGTAACTGCACAACCTGTGCTCATTCCGTTTGCGACAACATACCGGATGCTAGTCAGAATTTAGCACTCCTTTGTCAATTAGGACAAAATCTAGAGATCACTTGAATGCACATGCAGACATGCGTGTTGCTATCAGCCAAGTAGCTCCACGTTTTGAAAACTCAAGCAAGATACAGGAAAGAAGAGTCATTGAACTGAAACGCATTAACAAACTGTTGGAGGTCAGCCTTTTGATTTTATTATTTTGTACATATTTCAAGCAAGTTATTATTTTTTGTAGGGTATATTCAAATATTTATTTGATTCATCCTTTCTTGTCCATATGTTTCATTTTCTTTACATAATAAAAATTTTAAATTCCTTTCTAAACGTTTGAAAGCTAGTTCTTGATCATAATTTTTGGGTGTGCGTTGTCAGAACAAAACTTGTTAGGGATTCAGGAGTAAAAACGGTTGGGTAAAAAACTGCTTCGATACACGATTCCAGCAAACACGACATGTATCAGCAGAATGCCGGCTCTGGTTCATTTCCAAATCTATGTTCACAATCGCAATCTCAGTCTTTGCACAGCAATGCTTGCACGATGGATGGGTCTGTGGCGGCCTAGAGATGGCGCCATATGTGAATAAATGGTCACCGCTAGATGGTGCCCATAAGTGACAAGTCACTGTGATCGTCCTCACAAGCGAATTATCGTAATTCACTTATCCCTATATAACGTTAGTGCAACCTAGTATCAGTGGAGTGAACTCGTCGAGGGATCTCCATTGCTGCTGGTTGCTTTCCTGTTAGTTTAATGCCCCGAATTACTATCTTTCTCTTGTGCTTGCCTCAGTAGTTCAAGGCGATGCAGTCAACTGCAACAGGTCACTGGAAAGTGTTGGGTCTAAGTCCAAAAACTTACACTGTCGATTGGAAACGCAAGACTTGCACAGTGAGCATTGAACGTTTGCAGCCGGCTTACGTGTTGGCTGACTTGGCGGAACAACCCGTACGCTGCGCTCAGTCTGTGACGCCAAATCAAAATTTCCAGGATCAGGAGACGAGCACTAATATTTGCGATCCATAAACCGAATAAGCCAGTGCAGGACCCGAAGAGCTATCGCCTTGTATATGTAATGTGCGTCTCTTTAAAGATCCTCGAGAAACTCATCCACGCTCTTGTCGAACCAATCATCGATCCATTACTCCCACAGGAGCAGGTAGGCCTTCGACACGGGAGGAAGGCCGTAAATCAGGTCTTTTCGCTGATGCAAGACATCGAGAATATCTTTTTGTCTCAGAAGGCCGGAGTTGTGTTTGTCGATCTCACAGCAGCCTACGACATTTTATGACATCGCGGCCTCACCTGAAAGTTAGTGCGATTGCTTCCTGTAACACCACTAACAACAAACCAAGCAGTTTACGACGTCTCAAGAACAGCGTCCCACAAGGTTTCGTCTTAGCACCTCTTCTTTTCAACATCTACGCCTCCGACTTGCCAACCAACCGTCTTCAGAAAGTATGCATAGGCTGACGATCCAGCAACCATGCATGCTGATGGAGACTGGCAAGCCAGCAAGCCTGTCCTTTTGCTCCAAGCCCTTATACCTTGCAGTGACGTTGGACAGGACACTCACGTTTCGCGGACACTTCCAGTCACTTCGCAAAAAGCTGACATCACACGTCGTACTCTTGAGACGGCTTGCTGGCTCGGGTTGGGGTGCTGAGGCAACAACATTGCGAACAGCCACCTTAGCCCTGGTCCATTCAACAGCAGAGTACTGCGCTCCTGCCTGTTGCCGCAGTGCTCACACCCGCCTCATTGATCCTGTCATCAACGATGTCTTGCGAACTGTGACTGGATGACTGCGTCCTACACCAGTGGACAATCTTCCCATCCTCGCGGGCATCCAACCTACTGATCTTCGTCGTAAAGCAGCCACACTGTCTCTAGCGCGCAGTGCCATGAATTCTGGACATCTACTCTATTCATCTCTCATCCGTTCACCGGGTGGGAACGCACGGCATCTCAAACCGAGACACCCATTTGTACCCACCGCACAACAACTCATCAGTTCATGTGACGACGACAACAGAAGTGCGGCACTCTGGGCGAACCGTCAATGGAATGCTGAGTGGTTGGAGCAAACTACAAGAACTTGCATCCCCGACATCGGCACCCACCCTCCTGGGATGCAGTGGCGTATCTATGCAAAGTGGCGCCCATGGTAAAGTTTAAATGTACTCCCTTTCTAATAATATAAATATTACATATATAGCTTAGGCACAATTTTTGCGAAAGATAAAGTGTGAAAAAAATAAATGTTTTGAATTGGAAAATATTTGTGTTTACTTTTGTTTTAAACTTTTTAACAAATCGAATTTAAATTATCCATAAGGACCTTGTTTCCATAAGCACCATGCTTCGATACTCATTTATTTTTATTATGAAGAATATTAAACACATTCATATAACCTAGTTATCATAATTTGTAGGCTTGCATTGTATTTCCTGAAAAAAAATGTATATCTTGCAAAAAAAATCAAACAACACATTGAAACTGCATACTACAATTTCTTTTAAAAGGAAATACATTTAATTTGGATTGTACAATAAATTATCTAGTGCAAAATTGCAAGTCATGGATCACTTGTGTTCGAAAAACACAATTCTATCGAAACATTTATTATTCAGCCTTTTCCGGTCAAATTATCCAAAAATGCTAATTGAAACAACGCTTTTCTTGTCTTTATCGAAGCAAATTCGTTTATGATTTCATCAAAGTCGGTCTCGGAATTTTTGATAAAGATGAAATGATTTCGCAGGCCGCATTTGGCACGCTGGCCTAGTTTGGAGACCAGGCCCGTCGCCAGGATTTCGCAGCAGGGGGGGGGCAAATTTTTTCAATACAATATTGGATATATGCAGCAACTGGGGGCCGAACATGAAATGGGGGGGCACATATTTTAAATGGGGGGCCAGGCACCACTGGTCCCTCAGCTGGCGACAACCCTGTTGGAGACCACTGTATAAAGGACCAGTTTCAGTTTACTGAAAGACCGCTCACAGCTTGCAGTACATACTGCCATCGTTAGCATCATTTTCAAAGCAATTCGAAGAATGTCAGAACTTCAGGACGTGATAATTAAGTTGCACGACTTGAAACTAGCATTTTGCAATCTAGAAACTTCTTGTGTAATTCCTTGCCATCTACATCTGGTACACAGCTCCTAAATTGTCACTCACAGTCAGGACCGTAACAAAGGCCATGGACATCGAACGGAAAGCCAAATTTGGACATAAAAAGATAGCTCTAAACAAGACTAACACATGTTTTCTTTCATGAGTTGACATTTTTTCTGAACTAGCACAGTAACGATAGCAACTGCTGATTTTTCGAGGACTAACTAACGTTCTCTATCTTAGTCTCTGGACTGGACATTGTATTCAGTCTATTTTTCCGACCAGAATGGCCATCGAAGAAGTTTCGTAAAGTTAGAGTGTGCAGCAGCAGTTTAAGTAATTTGCAAATTCGTAAGGCTACAACAACAGTTATTTGCATACCAGTCAGATTCTCACAGTCACGGACTTAACTTGTCTCAACCAGATTCTGACTAATATTTTTTGTCTGAAATGCAGCAGTACGGACTGACAGCCTTTCTTACAGCGTGAGGACGATGTCTTGTAGATATGGCATGCGAGAGTTCTTGTTCTGTCACAATGTCTGACCGTCGTGTTATGTCACAATATCACAGCTTTGTCATAAATAATCCTTGGTGGTGCTAGCGAGATACGCCCGACCTGAAATACATTACATGGGCGCGCTGTGTTTATGCAGCTTCGCAGATTATGGTTGTATAGAGAGCAAAATAGAAGTTGAAGAAACTGTAAACAAAAATTTTGATTTTTCCCAAGCAATTTTGGCGCCCCCGTCAAAGTGGCGCCCATGGCACGTGCCATGCCTGCCATACCCTAGATACGCCATTGCTGGGATGACCCTGCCAAGAACAGCGTGGATACGGCTTAACCGCCTCCGCGCCGGTGTCAGACGTTTCCGCTCCTGCTTACACAAATGGGGTGTGGCTCCTCTGCGGCTTGTGAGTGTGGCGCAGAAGAACAGACCGTTGACCATGTTA
>Ga0210059_1005382_pt1 | contig 20606 bp, 11 predicted proteins | sample Ectturendosymbi2_FD_188042 | JGI IMG/M metagenome (GOLD analysis project Ga0210059, IMG submission 188042) | Ecteinascidia turbinata endosymbiont from Florida, USA - Sample 2 (SPAdes) (version 2) | ecosystem: Host-associated > Tunicates > Ascidians > Unclassified | place: Key West, Florida...
AATCTTTAAATCTGAAGTATGTGAGGTTAGATTTGTCAAATTGAATATATGGCGCTGGATAAAGTGTATGTGCACAAGAACAATAAAACCTTGTCTGTGTGCCATTAGTGTTTTTGTCTTATTTATTTATTTTACGACCAAATTAGAAGTAGACAGCCCTTCGCTCATCGCGGTATTCTCAAAATCGCCCCTGAGCCAAATTACTTGCCCACCCCTGTGCTAGGGAAAACTTCATCTTGAATAAACGTGCTGCAGGCACGTGGATATGAATATTTAAAGTTATGTATTGAGTTTTGTTGTTGTGATCGTTGTTATTACCTGCTACTGATGTCCTTCATTACTAAAATTGTATAATCATGATAAAATTGAGGAAAGCTAACTGTGAAATTGTTAACAGCATTTCATCTAGCGGTGTTGAAATGCTTTATCTATGGCAGGGGTGCACAACCTGTTGCTGTATGGCCACATGCGGCCTTTCGATAAAAATGTACGCGGTCGTGCAGCGTGCACTTGTAATACTTAAAAGATCAACAAGTTATGGCGGCCGTGCCTTGATAAGAGTTTGTCTCTACTGCATGAGGATACTTAGTAGAAAGACGAACAAACAGGTGTGTGGAAGCAGGATAGGCTCAGTGTGTGGAAGCATAACAGAAACAATGCAAAAACGTGTAAGAATATCTTGAACTCACTGTCGGCTGTAATTCATAAAAAGAAATGTAATGCAGCCGGAAACAGCGAAAAGGTTATGCGCCCCTGACCTATGGTTTTGGTTGCACCCACACACTCTACATAAAAATGTTCAAATTTGCTCCTGCTCTATCTTGAGAAAAATTTCTGGCAAAACTCTTTTTGTTTGGGTTGGAATAGAAATCAAACATTCTATGAAGGGTCAACAGTCTACAAAATTCGGGGTCTCCTGATTTAGAGACCAGTTGTCAGTCCAGTGAATGCAAAAATATGAGATACCTGTTAACCAACCTGCTTGTTAGTGTTATCTGATACACTAGCTTTTCGTTGTTGAACGCTCGTGTGGTGCCCAATAACGCAATTAAGCGCGTCCACCATGACTTCAACATACGAAAAAAGTTTAATGCTCTCGATAAACGTTCATGCTGAACATCTCCCAAGGTTTTGCCAGAATATCATTTTGGATTAGAACAAAGGCTAAAAGTTCTGCGAAGTCTCAATAGAAACGACAAGGCAATAACCACAGGTACAAAGGGAATCATGCTGAGCATTTTGAGAACGCTCATTGTCTCCAGCGAAAGTTCAGTAAATGAGGCGGGACAAGTATGAATCACGAGGCTCACGGGTGGTGCGAGCCACTCAAAAAGGTGGCATTTATGGACACAATTCAACCATGTCGCAATATCTTTGCGTCAATGATTACTGCGACAGATAGATCAATGGCTACCAGTAATGGCGCCAACGACAACTGACCTTTAATCTTTGAAAATACAAAGCGGTATAGACACAAATAGGTTTTAAAGACCAGTAGTTGTCCTGAATATCGTTTTCTTACTGCGAAACAGCATAGACTGTTCCATCGTGTTTGCGATTACAGAAAATGGAATAACATCTGGTAAAATATTCGTTTTCATTCAAATTACAATGCAGAGAAACTTATTTCCCAAAAAGTTTTCGTGAGTCCGGTGTGTAGCAATACTTGATTTCAACGAGGCAGAGTTGGAAAATGATCCGAAGTCCGATGTTGGCACGCTCGTACTTTTAAAATTGATTGCCCCCCTGAAGATTTGTCACAGCAGATGGATCTCTGTATGACAGCAGTTTTTGACCATGTAGCAAACTTACGAGCATTTTCACAACTTTTCAAAAGTTGGCTGTTTTTCAAAAACTTCGAGCTTTGCATAATTTATTTTATTTGACTAAAACCCTGCGTCCACCAAAATGCGTAGCTAGCCTATCTGCTCGATTGCTTATGCATGCATTTATTTCTTTCGGGCGATTCACAATCCTTTATGGAAAATAGGTGAAAAGCAGTTGGATTAAACGCGCAGCAGGTTGGAATTCACGTGGAGCAGATAGTCAACACTTTTTTGGGACAGATATCATCAATGTTACGAAGTTAAGGCGCATGCTACAATTTTTTCTGTCGATAGCGTTTGCAAGTGAATTTAAGTGCAACAAACCTCTTCGCCGACGCAAACCCACAAGCACTTGGCGAACAGGACACGAAAGCAGTTCTGCGTGGGTGCAAGCTCGCAGTTGCGAAAATTATTGCTCCCATCAGCAAACACCTGTGCTCCCTGCAACTACACGTTAGGTGTTATCTTGGAAGGTTTGAAAAATGCCTGACGCAATATCTCTTGTATATACAGTGTTAGTTTCGCCAGCCTTTTCAGAACCTGTTTGCTTTATCTTCTTCGCAACCTGTTAAAGGTACGATGCAGTTCCGACGAACCTTTGCCAAGCAAGTGTCTTGCGGTTTTGCCAAAAAATTTGCCTCAACCTACCTAACGGTTTCACAGAGACAAAAGACAAAAAAAACATAGCGTAGGTGTCAGCAATTATGTACTCATTTCAATTGCAACGCTTTGCGCAATCTGTGTTGTCTCATGTCAACTATGTCTGACGGCACGTGATAACCACCGTTACTTTGCGCCAGCTAGAAAAAGTCGGTTTTTAACTTTGAACGAAAGCAAATTTTTCTACTGTATTTCGCTTGCCAAGGGCTGACAGTTCACGACGAGCTCGTGCTGCAACAACAATCTGTGCCAATGATGCAGCGCATAAAATTCAAGCTTTCGGTGAAGGGATATGTCGAGCGGGCACGGTGGCGGTTTTCAGTTTTTTTTGTGATAAATTAATTCCACAGGCGTCTGGCAGGCTTAGAGAATCTGAAGAAGGTTGAAGGTTGCGCAATGGCAAACCATATCCACGGAAAAACACCAGCTTAATAATATGTTGAAAGCGCTTCGCTTGAAAGCCCACGGTTGTAAAATGCCTGATGTTATTTGATGTCTTGCACTGCGGTTACTTACATTCAAAAAAATTCCTGTCACGAGGAGTCACGGGTATTCCATGCGAATGTACGGCTACAGTACATAGCACTCAAGACTGCGCAAGCTTTTTGAAATGGTGGTGACTTCATGGTTGTAAAACTTCAGCAAAAATCGTGCCCCATGGGCAGATGTTTATTTTGAGGAGATGTTTTTTCGGAGGTTTCGTACTGTATGTTTCAAACAAAGTTCACGCGCACTATAGGCGTTGCAGCTGGTGGTAAAGAAGTTATTCAGGTCGTATGCTCTTCACAGGAGCTCGTGACTTTCTCAACCTCACCTAATTACACGTGCACTTTGCTGTGATCGAAAAAAAAGAGTAAAACGTCACAGCTGATGTGACCTGCTGTCATGCCAATGTTTTGGTCAGTTGTGAGAAAAGTAGGTGTGTTCGGATTAAACGTTTTGAACCGAATAAGGTCGACCTCCATCCGTTTCAACAAAAAAGCATTTGCAGCCTAATTAGCCAGGCGGGATCAATGCATGACGTACAACCTGTGAAATCATCTACCAACAGGTTTTCTGCTCGAGCTTCTGTCAGTGCACCGGTTCGTTTGAAGTCCTCAAGAATGTAAGAAACATGTTCTTTAGTTAAATACCGATTTCATCAACTCCCACCTGGCGTCTATTCTCTGGAGTTCTGGCGACACTGGTTGTTTCCTTTTCAGTGAAGCAGAATGTTTGGACAGCCTTTCTGACTCATACAACATTGTTCTACGCGATTCTTTCACACTCTGACCATGCTTAATTAATCGACTGCTAATTAGGAAAACATGCCAGCCAGCTGTTTTTTAGCTGAAGTTGCCGTAAAGTGAGAAAACAAACTTCGCAAGTGAGAGTCTGTTGGATTCTTGTGGTGTCTGTACGTACAGGCTCGCATTAACACCTCACTGCTTTTTTGAAGTTTGCTCAATGCGCAAAAGCTTTAAAGTTTACGCATTCCCTTCGCACTGTAGGGTGGCAGCAGTACACCAATATTAAATGGGTTCAAAGGAAACTTTGAATACGCGTAGATTTTTTCCTTATTTTATAGGAAACTTTTGCAAAAAAGTGTGATACTAACATACATACTGTAATTTCTTGTAAACCGCCTTTATTTATTCGAATTGCAGTCAGCACCAATAATTCTTGTACGTTCCAAAATGTTTAGATTTATTAAAATGTTTAGATTTATCCAAAATGTTTAGATTTATTCGTTAAATGTCTATCTACCAAAATTTTGCCGCTCCTCACGTCAATAAACACAGAAAGTCGGACACACTATTGTAGTTTTACGGTTAGTAACGAAAAGGATCATGTATATACCATGAGGCAACCGTTGCTGAACATGACCCTGGAAAAACGGTTGTGGGTCTTGAGCGAGACAATTCGCCGTGTTTAATGTGAGATGCGTGGAGGGATCAGTCATCGGTTATATTTACCTACACCCTTTGTAAACCATTTCGCACTGGCATACTCTACCAAATGATTATACACACACTAATGTACCGTACATCCGGGTGAATAGCGCGTGGTTCAGGCTTCTGTAAAGTTGGATGAAGCGTTTCAAGCGTTATGCTGCCGAATTTCGTTGTTTACCTCCGAAAATATCACACTCTCTTCTGTTTTGTTGAATTTTTTTCTACTTCTCTTCAGGGGTAGTGAGTCGAACATGACGTCCAATAACGTGAACATAAGTTGAATCAGGATCAGGTGTTTGGAAGCGATTGACTCAGAGAAACGCAGCTAACTTTGAAACACAATGGCAAAAGTGTATTTTTTACTAATCCCCGCCTGAGATGCGAGGGAAAGTCCTGATGACCGCTGATTGGCAATCGCGCCGATTTTAACCAAAACTTGCCAAAGCCACCGTTTCGTAAATTCATGCCAAACACGGCCAGGTTGGAGATGCTGGCAGGCAAACTGGATGTGGCCTTATAATAGCGCGAAATGCAGTAGCAAACATTGATGTTTGTCGGTTGATTTCGCCTATTTTTTTACGACCATAGTTTTTGTGTGTAGACAGTACAAGAATAACAAACGATTTGCTTTCACCGTATGCATTTGAAAGTTCCTCAAGCAGGCACCGCGTTTATCAGCTTTACGTATTGTTCCTGAAGTCACGTAGCCTTTTTTGTGAAAGATATCCCCGAGTAAAAAAGTTTGTTGGTGGCATTATATAAAATTGTAAATTGGAAAGGAAATGCTTGGGCCAGCGACGCAAAACTGACAGCAGAGAAATCTTTTACGATTGCCAGTAATTGGCAGAACTTGGACCCAAGGCTGTGATTAACTGGGTATTTTCAGACAAAATTTTTTGAAAATGCGGACAATTTTGAGATGCTTGGACCCAAGGCTGTCATTAACTGGGTATTTTCAAACAAAGTTTTTTGAAAATGTGGACAGTTTTGAGATGCTTGGACCCTAAGATCTTCTCAGTCCTTTAGAGCTTTTGGCAGTGTTGTGTAGATTCGTTTATGTGCGTTTTGCACCTATGCAACAGGACGAACGGGAGTAATCACTTTCACAAAGATTTAAAAAATGTGTATTGACCTGCTGTTCATGCATTGGAGATGGCTTCTGGCGGTATCTTTGCGACTGCTGTTACCAGCATTCTGTAGTTGTCGAAAGTTAAGTATTGCACATGGTTTTGTCTGCGCATTGGTCATCTGTTTACAGAGAAGTGAGTCGATACGTGACCTGATTTTTTTACGCCGCTCAAGTCTGTAATCTGATGCTTAACATAACGAATGAAGCTTACTAATGTTCGGCGGCTGTCTTGTTGTACAGAGCATAAATACAAAAATGCCTCCTTTTTGTAATCTACCATATTAGATAAGCAAAAATAAGAAATAACATACGGTTGTTGGCCGAAAGCCAGGCGATTACGGCGTGATACGAATTCCAACTCTTTTTGTGTGTTAATGCACTGACCTGAAGTCTTTTGCCGGCATCTTAAGCCTAAGTAACTCTTTTAAAAAGTAAAAGCGAAGTCCTATCAGCTAACTTAATTGTATTTTGACTGCTAGATGACTTTGAAAATTTATTGAATAGTATTTCTGTTAGTTAACTTTAACATGTGGTTTTCTTATTAAAAATCGACTCTGGTATTTGCTAAAGCGAGCGTCGAAATTCTTTCTTCCGTTACGAAATCACGTGGACCTTGCTCAGCGTGCTTTCACTGTAAACTTTTTCGGAATTTCCCTCGCGTGAGTTTGAGATAATGCGGTTGAACATTGTTCGGCTCTTTTTTTCTTGATTAAAAAAAGCTGTTGTGACCCAGAACTGCCGAACATTTTCGACCGATCCTGTGGCAACATTGCACGTGACCAGAAAATGTCAAAGAGGTGTCATACGATGACCTGACAACACTCGCGCGAGTTTTACGACTTCGCCCCTGATCACGTTGCGTTTCGCGAAATCATCCTTCGTCGCAGTTCTCGCGAACTGTCTTTTCCAAGGCCAGAATTCAGAACCTTCACGTTTGCCCTTTAGGTGTTTTGCAGTCAATTTTCCGCTTGACAGAGAGCCACAAACACCATTGCGAAATGATTTCCAGAAACCATCAACAAACAAACCTGATCAACAACGATTGAAAGGGCACTGGTGCTTTGGCATTGCGATGCGTCACAAAAATGTTGTTGTGTGGCTGTTGATTTTAAGTCGTGACACCGGGAAATACAGTATTTTTCACTAGTGGTGGATAATAATGCTTAAGTTTATCCAGACATGAAATAACGACAGTCATCGTGATTCACGAAGTTTGTCAATGTTAGAACTCGTTAAAGTGCAATCGTGGTAGTTCTAATTTACAAATGAAAGAAACTGTGTTACGTCATTGCTTCGTCACATTTGAATCACAAGCGTTTGCAAATGTGGGAGCGTTATGAATCGCCAAATTGATGGGTGCTGCAATCGTTGCCAACAAATTTAACCATCACTTTCACTGCTTGGTCATCTTGCAGTAACCGCGCACTCACAGCGTTGCTGTGTCAAATCATCTGCAGTCATCGAGCCACGAATACAGGGTTAATTGTGATCGTTAAGTGCTTGCAACACATGTGTTCTCAAACTTCATTCCACCTGTGGAAAGCTCCAGCTCGCAGTGTTTGGAGATCATGTCATGAGCAAACAGGGTTGTTGCATATTATAGAACCATTTATCCATGGATAAAACATTTGTGAATTGCTAACAGTATGCAAAACGATGGCATATTGCAAATTTGCGATAGCTGTTGTCTGAACGTTCCAGCTAGTTAAATGATAGGGCTTGGTGAAGCAGTTATCAAGTATTTTTGTGCTTAAATGCAAGCGATTTATAATGCAAAGAAGTAGCTTTCACTAAAGACTTGTGTCTTTTCCATGATTTGCTTTACTCAATACTTATTTTGGCCCCAAGACCTACAACAGCAAACGATATGATTAAGCGTCACAACATGATTTCTATGGTTATACACAAAAATTGTTTTGCTGCTTGAGATGGCTAATATGTCTGCAGCAGCTGCTGAGACTGCCTTAATGCTTTACAGTTATGAATTTTGACTTACGCAGTTGACAAAAACATATTTTACAAGTACCGGCATTTTCATTTTGGAAAGACATGGTGGTTTTTTTGACTGTGTATTTCAAAACCCAGGTGACTTTTCTGGGTTTGGATGAAATTGCAGAAACCCTGAAAAAACTCCGACCTGCATCTCTCAGATATCATGTCTTCGTGCAATATTAAAAAAATACTTGCATGGTATACAGTTATGGCATTGCACCTGCAAAGCATTTCACAAGTGGACAAAAACTAATCAGCTACAAGCACCTTGCTTTAAATAAGAATAATTACAAACCGAAGGTTCGTCAGCGCCTTGCAAACACTGTGCATTTTGCGTTTGCCATGGAAAACACAACAAATCCATGGTCCCAAATGTTCACAAATCCCGACAAAATGGAAAACTTTCCCGCTGAACCAAAACCTTACATGTGCAAACTATGGCATTTGTGTAGCGGCTTGTGTGATACGCCATCATTAGCATGTTGGCCAAACAATAAACAAATTTTCTAAGAGATGGCCAGCGCACCAAGAAACTAGAAACCAGGCCCGAATCGCTAGCCCCGAAATTTTCAAAAACATTTTGAAAGCCCTAGTAAGTATTTAGTTACAATCATTCCTCCCCGAAATTTTCAGCTGGTTGCGACTGTGCTAGAAACAAACCGGATAACAGAGATGACAGCAACCAAGTCTTATCGCGGTACGATACAGTGTTCCATGGCATTTTAAATAAACCACCAATCTATGAATCTTACACTTTTACTTTTGCGGACCAACCGAGCTTTGACTCTTTGTAGACACCTGTGAAGATAAATGGCTTGACAAAATTAACGCACAAATTAATATTGAAAGCAGCATTCTCCCTCGTGTGCCCCTTTGCGTTTTCATTAATTCTTCCATTCTTTTTTGCCCACTTGTGGATCCCTTTTGTACTGCACATCAGTGTTCCCTCTAAGATTTTTGTAAGTCGGCTGGTGTCCAAAAAGTGCCGTCAAGATCAAAAGAAACTTAGGCGCCCTTTGTAAATTTTCCTAAAATGCGTCCATTTTTACCGAAAAACGTTTTATCAAATATTTTTGATGAATGACCAAGAAAAATAAAAAATGGTCTTCACTTTTTCCAACATGTACACACGCAACATTTTCTGATAAACAAACGAAAAAAAACAGTCCTCACAAGGCAGTAAATGAAATCAGCTGCATGCAAACTTCCTAGCCAAATGTGAACCTTTTCTCTCAGAGAGTGGTTGCCCTCATACGGTCATGAATGACTGTTCATGTGTTTGTTGTGCGTTGCTTACTGTCGCACTAAACCAGTTGTTTTCAACTAAAGTTTTGTACTGCGACCCACTACAGCAACCCACTCTAACCCAACAACCCCCATCTAAAACTTGGATAAAGCAAATGTACTACAGCTGTGTACATAAAATATCTGCCGGTGGCCCCTCCGAAAATGGTTCACGACCCCCAGGTTGAAAATCACTGCACTAAACCAACAATACAATTAAATCAGACTGATGATCTGATGATACTGCGCAATTTCTTAAACTTTGCCAAAACGTAGCAACTCTGAAATGGAAACAGAAATTCTCGGTCTGGCCGATTCAGTCTGAGCCGTTTCGATCACGGAACTTTTCGGTATTGGTCGTTTTGGTCTCGAGACATTTTGGTCAGACGATGAAATCTTGCAGAAATCTTACATGCTAACGTTTTATTGCAAACGTGCTTGAATCAACGAAAAGTTTTATTTAAAATAAATGCGAACGTAATCCAAGATCCAACAGCTAATCAGCATCAACACATGATTTTCATGTTAAGTTGACTGCAAACATACTTAAATCAATTTGGTATAATGCCGACTAACGTTAAATTTCACCTGTCAGACTGTTTTGTCACTTCGATGCAACATCAAAGGGATTTTGTATAACACCAGCTAGCGTGACATTTCGCCTCCCTATATAAGCATTTATTTTGAATAAACAAATGTTATCGGTTGTTTATGTACAGAAATGTCATGACCGAAATGTTTCCAGATCGAAAAGTCACGTACCCCTCAGAAATATTGACAAATTATTTAACCCAAATTTGGAACCCTGTCAGGTGCTGTACCATTCCGGGTCAGAATGGATCTGACAAAAATGATGGTTAAGGGATCATTCCACCCTTCCCTAACCAAATCCAACAACTGCACCGTGGGCCCATGACCGGCTGCAATGCCCGGCACTGAAACGATTAAAGAAAGTTAATTTCAAACAAAAAAGATTTGGTACAAATCACTATGGCAATCACGGAATCGACACGGCACTAGAGGTATACAGATTCATCTGAAACTAAAACATTATAAATCACATGTAATAAAAAAACAATGAAATATAATGTTCTTCTGAGTGAAAATCTTCGGTTGTGGCTGACATGCGTTTGAAGTCCAATGCGCGACGGTTCTTGGAAGAAACCCAGTGTTTATAGGAAAGCTGCATGTCGTTCTGTCGTTATCTTTGGCCGTTATTTTCATTATGAAGCTCCATAAGCTTGTCAGATTTTCAACTGGCTGTTTTTTGCTGCTACAGTGCATCAATTTATCCAGTTTCCACGTTTTATCTGTTCTTAAACGAAAATAGAATTTCATGTATTTAGTCGACTGTAGATGTGTGAAGCGTCGAGCTGTCCCGCATAAAATTTACATTCCTCCGTTTGGTTTTAATGATGTTCATCAAAAAGAAGCCTCTCTCGCCTCCAGCACTGCTGGCTGCAGAAGTTGTCCCAATTGCAACCAAAACTCTAAAACCAGGAAACTCTATTGCTCCCCTTCTACAGCTTAATTTGACACAAATAAATACTTGCTGACCTTCAAAAAAGTACAATTTCGCACTTGAAAGCTTTCAAACTAACATGAATAAGGCGTAGAGACTTGAACAAAGACTGGTGAGGCTGACATCCAACTGCTTTTCATGATAGTCGATTTGCGATGCATGAATGTTTACGACTGCACTGATATACCATTTGACAGATTTCCGGAAGAGCATACAAGCGGTTTTCAAACAACAAAGGAATTTTACTTAGTCTGTCTCTTTTCCTTCAGACTGGTTTCACGTCTAGCAGCTAACTCCTGCGTCCAAAATCTGAAAATGGTTTGTAGCATACTGTCTGAAGTATGACTGACTTAACAGTGTGTTGGTTAACTATGAAATAGCCTAAGAAATAAACATTCCTAACCCACTAGCTATGCCACGAGACTTTTTTCTGTAAACCTTGCATGCGGAGAACTTCCAAAGTGCGTCTGAACTTCGCAGCAAACGGTTTCGTTTTTGGACGCATAAATCGTGATAATGCGCCCATAACTATTTCTGTAAACCTTACAAGCAGAGAAGTTCCAAAATGTGTGTGAACTTCAAAGCAAACACCTTCGTTCTGGGGCGCGAAAATCGTGAAAATTCGTACAAAGCTTTCTCCGTAAACCCTGGAGGCGGAGAACTTCCAAAATGCGTCTGAATTTCACTGCAAACAGCTTCGTTTGTGGACGCAAAAAACGTGAAAATGCGCCCAGAAATGTTTTATAAAGCTTGCACGGATAAAACTTCCAAAATGCGTCTCAACTTCACAGCAAACAGCTTCGTTCTTAGACACATAAATCGTGACATTTCACCCATTACTTTTTATATAAATTTTGCAAGCGGAGAAGTTCCAAAATGCATCTGAACATCACGGCAAACAGTTACGTTTTGGACGCATTATTCGTGAAATTGCGCCCAGAACTTTTTCATAAAGCTTGCATGAAGAAAACTTCCAAAATCTGTCTGAACCTCACGGCAAACAGCTTCGTTTTTGGACGCAAAAATCGTGATAATGCGCCCAGAACCTTTTCTGCAAAACTTGCAGGCAAAGAACTTCAAAAATGCGTCTGAACTTCACGGCAAGCAGCTTCGTTTTCGGACGCATAAATCGTGAAAATGCGCCCAGAACTTTTTATAAACCTCGCAAAGCGAAAACTTCCAAAATGCGTCTGAACTTCACGACAAAGAGCTTCATTTTTGGACGCAAAAATCGTGAATATGCGCCCAGAGCCTTTTCTGCAAAACTTGCAGGCAATGAACTTCCAAAAGGCGTCTGAACTCCAAGGCAAACAGCTTTGTTTTTGGACGCAAACGTCGTGATAATGCGCCCAGAACTTTTTTATAAACCTCGCAACGTGAAAACTTCCGAAAGGCGTCTGAACTTCGCAGGAAACAACTTCATTTTTGGACACATAAATCGTGAAAATGCGCTCATAACTTTTTCTGTAAACCTTGCAGGCAGGGAACTTCTAAAATGCGCCTGAACTCAACAGCAAACAGCTTCGTTTTTGGACACAAAAATCGTGAAAATGCGCCCAGAATTTTTTTTGTAAACCTTGAATGCGGAGAACGTCAAAAATGCGTCTGAACTCAACAACAAACAGCTTCATTATTGGACGCAAAAATCGTGAAAATTCGCCTGTAACTTTCTTCATAAAGCTTGCACGGAGAAAACTTCCAAAATGCGTCTCAACTTCGCGTCAAACGGCTCCGTTTTTGGATACATAAATCGTAATAATGCGCCCAAAATTTTTTCTTATAAACTTCGCAAGGTGAAAACTTCCAAAATGCGTCCGAACTTCGCAGGAAACAGCTTCGTTTTTGGACACAAATCGTGAAAATGCGCCCAGAACTTTCTTCATAAACCTCGAAAAGCGAAAACTTCCAAAGTGCGTCTCAACTTAACAGCAAATAGCTCCGTTTTTGGACGCAAAAATCGAGAAAATGCGCCCATATCTTTTTTATGAAGCTTGCATGGGGAAAACCTCCATAATCCGTCTGAATTTCACGGCAAACTGCTTCGTTTTTGGACGCAAAAATGCTGAAAATGCGCCCAGAAATCTTTTTGTAAACCTTGAATGCGTAGAACTTCCAAAATGCGTCTGAACTTCACGGCAAACAGCTTCGTTTTTGGACGCAAAAATCGTGATAATGCGCCCAGAACCTTTTCTGCAAAACTTGCAAGCAAAGAACTTCCAAAATGCGTCTGAACTTCACTGCAAACAGCTTCGTTTTCGGACACATAAATCGTGAAAATGCGCCCAGAAATTTTTTTGTGAACCTTGCAAGCGGAGAACTTTCGAAATGCGTCTCAACGTCACGGCAAACAGCTCCGTGTTTGGACGCAAAAATCGTGATAATGCGCCAAGAACTTTCTTCATAAACCTCATAAGGCGAAAACTTAAAAATGAGTCTGTAACTTCGCAGGACACAGCTTCATTTTTGGACGCATAAATTGTGAAAATGCGCCCAAAACTTTCTTCATAAACCTCATCAGGCGAAAACTTCCAAAATGCGTCTGAACTTAACAGCAAACAGCTTCATTGTTGGACGCATCAATCGCGAAATTGTGCCCAGAAATTTTTTACCACAAACTTGCAAGCGGAGAATTTCTAAACTGCGTCTGAACTTTTTTTCACCGCTCACTGCTGTAATATCCATGCTGTGACCTGAGAACGGCTTAAATCGTGAAAATATGTAGCGCACATTTTTGAAAAAATAACGACATTCTGTTTTGTGAAATTTTCTCCTGTGGAAGAAATTGCGTCCAAATTTGCAAGTGCCGATTTTCAAAATTTTTGTCGGCTGGCGTCCAAAAAAAGTGCCGAAAGTGCCGTTTTTTTTCGGCTTAGAGGGAACACTGCTGCACATGTAGTTTTACTGATTTTGATAGGCCCTCCTTACAGCATGTCCGCCTGCCTTACGAACGCGATTCTGCTTAACGCATATAGCTCCGTGCTGAGTAATAGCGGCGTGATCCGGAGATGTGGTTTTGTTGCTCCGTAATTGGCGGTCTTGCTTTATTTGCCCTTGCTGTAACCTTTCAGCATTTCGCACGTAAGCATTGCTTGCAGATTTTAGAAATGAAAATGCGTAGAGTTACGTGAACTTGCTTTCCTATAAAAAATTTGCTGATGCTGATACATTCGACTGTATCGCCCTTGCGGAGGCTTGATGCTTGCATAGCATTTCGTTGTTTCTTCGCCACTCATTTCCGTGTATGATTCTGCCACTGTCCACATGTAAAGTACACCCCTATATCTACGCTGCTTGGCCTAATTTGTTTGAGGCATTTTTTGCAATCCGGTTTGATAGTTTCTGAGAACAAAAAGTCCACTAAAACCAAATTAACAATTAATTTATGAAGAATGGCATGTCTTCAAAGAACTTTCATTTTTATGCGTGACTGCACACAAGGTCAGCTAATAATTCCACGCACAATTCGTATGTAAACAATTCGAAAAAAACGAAAAAAGTGTTAGAAACAAAACGTAAATACTAATGTTTCGAATGACGTCATATTTCGATGGTTTCGTCTAACACGCAACACACGAAAACGTGGTCTGTTTCGAAATTCTGCAATCCTTTCGGTAAATCACGCTGAGGCTGACAACCTTGGTTTTGAAAACCCCCTGGGAGATATGAGCTTGCGTTACGATTTATTCATTTTAGTCTTGAGTTAGTTTGCTTTCTCTGCTTTTACTTTAGCTTTTCAACTTTTCACCCGTAAGCTTCTCTTGCAAATTTCAGAACTGAGGGTGCGTAATTTTACGTGAAATCGATTCCTTGCTTACCCCAGTTGTGAAGAGTACTTACTTGAATATAGATATGTGCAAGTTTGAATCATCAGAAAAGATGAAAGCAGAGCCCAGTTGGCTGATTCCGCGAAAGCTTACAGAAAACCTAGAGCTTTTAACTGACGTCCTGGGAGATTTCTTTTCACTCATTGGCACTTCGCGTTTTTGTTTCTGTGATTCGATTTGGTGTGGCTTGCAGGTTTAACTCTGCACCGAAAACGACTGCAATCTACAATGCAATAACAACCACGAACTGTTTGCTGGTGACTTGGGCGTTAGTCCGCGCGGATTATATCATAGGCTCATCTTGCTTACTCCGTAAACAAATACCTGCAATTTGTTTTTAAACGCAAAACCCTCCGTACTCAGCGCATAACTTCGTTTACGCGTGTGAGTTTAACGCGAAGCCAACATAATGCTATTCGTTTCGAACACACGGGGATACTGTGCGACTTTTTGCCGCCGGTACTGTTGCGCAGACACTCCACGTATCTTGCAGCTTCCCCATGATAAAAAAGCTGGAAGACTGCCTGCACATCGGCCCTTATGCCTGGTTCAGGCAATGGACCTTCATGATGATGATGACTATGGCGCAGCCGCTTTCAGCACAAAGTCACGTGGTAAAAACAAGCCAATAAGCCAATTTTGTTGCGACCGCGCGGCGGTGTATCCCATGGAACAGGGACGCAACCAGCTGAAATTTTCTGGAGGGTGAGGCAAAATGATTGTAACTTGTTGCTGTACCTAACAACTACACTGTTTTTTTTTAATTTCGGTGGGGTGGCAATTTCCCGGTTGTCCCCCCTGGTTGCGGGCCTGCCGTGAAACCATAGAAACCTTGTCTCTTCTTCGTGAACAAATTCCCATCTGGGTCTTGCGCAATCAAGTTGAAATATCTCTCGTTGATGTTAAATGCCTCTACCAAAAACAAATTAGCTGATTTAAGGCTTTTGCTAGCGTTGTTGCGTTTGATGATCAAAGCCAAGTATAAACTTGCATGACTTTAGTGCATTTACGTCAAAGTTTCCATTCATGTCGATGATTCGGCGCTATGGACTTTTTGAGATAAGTTGATGAATTCAATGACTACGCCGATCTGCGCCATTTAACCTGCGGAGTTTCTCTTCGTTTTTCTGTTTTATTTTTAAACGAAATGAATGAAATTCAGTGAAAGTAAAACCTACTTATAAAATAGGCTATGAATGTATCTTGTAATCAGCAAATTAAGTCGTGTATCTTTCTATTCACATCATAGCTAGCTAAGATTTAGCAAAGCTTTGCCGTAGCGATCATCCACTGCTAAAGAACTCTAGCTAGGCCCATAGCCACGGGGAATCGTTTTTTCTGACTCCCAAATTTTGTTGTGCCCAGAAAGTTTTTTATTAAACGTATAATAAAAATTAAATATATACTTTTCCCCCAAAACCTTAAATCCTGGCTACGAACCTGATCGTAGCTACAGCTATGCTGGGGTGCAAGAAATCACTGCATGCTGGGGTACAAGAAATCACTACAACAGAGTCCAGGCCCTTACGAAAGACACTTGCTGCTTTCGCTGAATGCGCGAAGTGCATATTTGCTAAAAAGCGGTTATCGGTTCCGTCATCAGATCAAAATTCGGTTAAAATTACAGAACTTGAAAGCTTGTCTATAAACAGTATTTTGGTTAAGCGAAACCCACTCTGATTGTCCAATGCGCATGTTTCATTTGCATTCGAGCAATGAAGTTTGCTTTTTTGCCAACATGAACAAGTCCATTTCATGTACCAATTAAGGTATTTCATGTCTTTAAGCCAAGTTCTTTTAAAGCTACTTTGAAATCATTTTTTGCGGTAGAAGCACTCTATTGCGTGTCACACTGAGCCAGTCAAATATGTGTATGGCGTGAAATCTTGCTTGGACAGAAAAGACGATGCTAAGTATTTTTTTCTAACCGTTCAGAATTCATGCATGTTGCAGTTTTTTTCCAAACAAAGTTATCGGAAGTTTCGTCTCGCCCTCACTTGCAGACGTGATTTTGCGAGATTAGCAGTGACGTCAATCATCTTGTTCATTGTTTTCACAGATGTTTTGACAAACTTTCATCACGTTAATAGTAGCACAGCTTTCAGCCTAAACTGACCTTTGCCGAATCTCCGGATTTCACAGACGATGTTTTTTGGAGCTTTGTTGTGTAAGCAGCGATGAATCGATGGAACAAAAATCCGTTGAATTTCTGCTGACGATGAAAGCAGTTGTTTTTCGAAACGTCCAAGAAGATCTGATGTAATTGTTGGTTTTTGCCTTTTTTGCGCTCTCTTAATCCCCAATCTCTTGAACGGTTTGAGTGGAATTACATAACGTTGGGTTCCAATGGACCCCATTTTAAATTTACCCATGCCACTCCCACGCTACATGCCACGCCCGTACTACAGTAAAATAAATCGCAGGAAAATAGTGGACTTATGTCATCATAAAGTCTAGCGCTTGTTTCTATCAAGTCGCACGTCAACACTCAACGCGAAGTCACAATTCGTGCTAATTTTTCTGAAGTACCCGAACCCGCAAATTGCTGAACAAGTACAGCAAAAGCTGTATCATTCCGTGTAGTTTCGATTTTTTACTGAACTGTGGCACACGATCATGAAATGATCCGTGTACACTGTACACCATTTTTACAACACTTGCAGCAACATGTTCGCGATTTTTGACCTTGGCAACTGTCGTCGATTTGCTACCGCAAGACTAATTTTCCACATTAATGAAACAATACATGAAAAGTCAAGAAAGACCTAATAATAATTATAACACGCCAGCTGCTGATGGAATATCTTTAAATTTCATTGATAGTACAGGAGTGGAGCCAACAGAACTATCAGAGGTTGCTGGAAACAGTGTAGTATTTCAAGAACTTCTCTGGGTCGCTGCCCCCGCGACCTTTACGAGATGAAAAGCTGGTGTAAAAAGTGAAGTTGTATAAGGGTCAAACAACTTTGCAAGATTTGCTGAATTTCGACTTTATTTTGTATCGACGACGAAATGCCTCAAAAAACTCACTTTGCATGTCGTGAACAAGACAGCACACCAACTTGATGACGTATTTTCTTCGAAGCACGCAGCAGCTAATTCCGAAAACTGTTCTTATCATTTTTTCAATCGATCAAATCTCAAAACTTTGCTGAAGAAATGAAAACACGCTGGGACCTGAAAACTTTTTTCTGCCGTTATATTACCGCCCCGGGGAAGCACGTTGTGCCGACCAAATAGTTTCGCTAATATGTTTCTTCTGCGATAAATCTGAGATAAGTTGACGCTGTTGCAATTGCTTTGCTAAGCTCGTTTCGCTTTTCCTCCTAACTGTAAACGAGTACAGTATATCAGTGCTGAATTGCGAAAGCCTCAGTGCCTAATACTATTGCGCATGGTATGATGGTTGTTTTTCGCTGCGTTTGCATGGGAACATCAGAGTTAGGACCCTAGCTTAGCAAAAGTCGATTGTTCCTATGCCAGTGGCATATGTTTCAAATTAGCGAAAAGCACCCTTTGCAGTCGGTATCTTGTATGGGATGGCCTTAGTCCTATTGAAACAGTTAAAATCCGTTTACTCACAGATTTTAAACAAAATCATGAGAGTATTTTTAAACCCTTTCGTGTGCACATTTTCACCTGACAGTTTTTCTTATTCCGAGAAATAAGACATTTGAAACTTTTTCTTCAACATTGCGTTCTTTTTACTGTCATGTCGTTGTTCATGGAATGCATTAGTTCAGGGTTTTTTCAGGCGTTTTAGGGACCCGATTCGGGTCCCTAGAATTTCAAATCGGGTCCCTAGAATCAAAGAAAATTATCATCGGTTCCCTAAAATCAGAGAAAATCGGGTCCCTAGAATCGGAGAAATCGGGTCCCTACAGATCCATACCGGGCACCTAACATTTTCCTTAAAAAAACAAAAAAACCTGCATTAGTTCTCCTTCCGTTGTTCCGGAAAGTATTTGACTCTTCCAAAACGAACATGGCTTCCATAATGAACTGGTTTTGCGCATGCCAGATACTACCGTATCTATAGCCATTGTGAAGAACTAATTTACCGATATTCTTTTAAACTTTATCAGAGGAGTGTATTAGGTTGCTTTTCTGTAGTGTCTTTAACAAATCAAAGTGTGGAGACCAAAGTTTAACAGTGACTGTGACGAGCAATCTGTGAAACTGACATCAACTAATGCTCCGAAAATGAAACCACTCATTCGCCTTAAAATTGCGTTATACGTTTTCAATTGTAAAACATTGTTTAAAGTTTGTGTAGACATGTAGATGCATTAATCAACTTGGAACACCATAACAGGACAAATCTTTTGGTAAAAACGGTCAAGCCGATCAAACTATGACTATAAGTGGTCCAGCACATGGAAACCTTTTAAAGTAGGACCTGCAACGAATAAAAACTTTTGCAGTCGAGACTTTCGCAGAATCGTGCGGAATTTCACCAGTTTTGCATTGGAGAATAACAGTTGTATTGAACATAGACGCTCTAAAGATAGGCAGAAACGAGTAAGCGACGCCAACGCTTTTTCAAAATCCGTCTCTAAACCGGACGTTGTAAGCCACTATATTTGAGTCCGTGTATGCAAGGGAAGGGTTTTGGGAATATGTTAAGCAACGATGCATCACCTGTAACGTTAGTGAGATAGCCTGAAGTGCTCCACAATTACTGACCTCACCAATTCTTACCCGCACAAAATGGCCGCTCCAATCCTCGGAGTCATCACAAATCTGATCAAAAATCCTCAGCGTGATCCGTTGGAGCACCAAACTACGCGATTTGTTTGCTGCTGTTTCAGCTGCTAATTGCACTAACGCGAAAACCCGTCGCCCTTGACAAGCGTGAATGGACTGAATTGCCACAAAAATCCAAGAACTTGAAAGCGAAAGCTACAGTCTTCTTTATTAAAGTAACGTGGAGGCAGCAAACGGTACAAACATTTGATGTACGACCTAAAAATCTAATTTAGCAACCCCATGATGTAGGTTACATGATGGTTTGCATTTAAAAAAACGCAAGCGAGCTCTATTCTTGTTTTAGTTTAGTCTCGTACCTTGAAGTCTTCTATTTTATTGTGTGTCTTGGCTAATCTCTGCACGTCTTGAACCAATGTTGTGATTTGCATGATTAGAGCTTTTTAACGTTCATTCTAATTCACTGAAGTCGCTGAGACACAAATGATTGATGTGGCGGGTGGGTAATTGGGCTTGGATTCGCGATACTCGAAGGCTCAAAGCCGCTTCACCATATTGAGCAAAACATACCGCAGGCCTCGAGTGTGCTGTAGTGGCAATGCGCAATATGACCGGAATGTCGGTACTGGCAACGGACGCTTCTCACTGGTAAACTTTCGTTTTGAGTGGACAGGAAAAATATTTTGTTATGATTACCAACACGGCATTGCTCGCTAGAAGTTTTGTCAAAGCAGCTTCATGATAACTTTGAATTTAAGGCATTATTTGAACGGCAAACCTATGGTGCATATGATGAAAAATGCGCGTAGCATGCCAGCACTGCAACGTACTGTAAATATTTAGAAAGCTAATCACCTAAAACAGTGGTATTCAAATTTTAGCTGTTTGGTGGTTTTCTTGACGCAACTGTGGGCGTCACAACTTGCATGACGAGAATAGCTTGTACGCGCAGTGCGAAAAGACAAGAAAGCGGTTTATTGAGAGTTCGAAAAAAGTTCGTAGATTAATTTTGTTCGCTCTCGAAAGGTCGATGTATCTCCACAGTCCATTAAAGTTCAAGATAACCGCTGGTACCGGCAGAAGAAAGATGGAGCTGTTGCAAAAATCACATATTGGTCCTGGTTGCCAAAAACGCCTCGTCTCGCCGCAAAGGTCGAATCTACGTTTTTTTGTGGATACATTTTGAAATCTTTACCGCCGTGAACACACTCTTTTTCAGAATTTCGGCTTGCTGCTGTAACCCGGTGCCGGCAGCAGTTTTAGTACCTACCTTTTTTTCAAAAGTCGCGTATCAACGTTGCATTACTTCTGAACATTCCAGCGCATTTCAAAAACTTTCATTCGGTTTCGACCACTGGAAGAAAAAATGCAAAAACTCATTGCAAGACCAAATAACAATCACACGAGTGACCAAATTTTGAAAATGCACATAGCAACCAAAAATGCATTTAGCAACCAAGGTCTTAACGCTTTGGTTTTTCAAAGCAGCGCGATGAAAGCTGATGTAAATAATTTGCACTATGATATGAAAACATGTTTGCGAAAATATCAACCTGACGTCGGTTCTGGAGATAATTTAAGCAATAAAATTAAAAGTATACCCCTGCACTTTTGCCTGAAAATATTCCAGCTTTGACTTGTGTTTCTATATTTTTCGTTTCATAACTTGCGCACTGCGGCTTTGCACACAGCATAGCAACATCAATAGACAGCCAGACCACTCTGTAT
>Ga0210059_1005383_pt1 | contig 20605 bp, 13 predicted proteins | sample Ectturendosymbi2_FD_188042 | JGI IMG/M metagenome (GOLD analysis project Ga0210059, IMG submission 188042) | Ecteinascidia turbinata endosymbiont from Florida, USA - Sample 2 (SPAdes) (version 2) | ecosystem: Host-associated > Tunicates > Ascidians > Unclassified | place: Key West, Florida...
TCTACTAGACTGACCACGTTTTTTGAGATTTTCGCCGAGTCGCTAGAGCGAACAGGAGCGGAGATATTCATCCGCAAAGCCACGTTCGAAACAGCTGCTTTTTGCGAACCGCTTGAATTAACCCGGCAGCGAAAGTGTTAAGGGGGCCGCATAGAAAAACGTTTTTTCAAATGGGGCCGCATAACAAAAGGTTTGAGAAGCCCTGCTCCATTGCACTGCTTCTCAACCTATGGGTAGCAAGTCAAAGTTGGCTCACCTGATTTTTGTGTAAACATCTCCAGAGCGATAAAATCCAAAATATAAAAAGCCTTTGGAAACTTCTACATTAGACAACACAGATATTTTGTAAACAAAAATGCAAAGGTGTGACATGCTTCCTTTCAAATAGCGCAATGTTGAGGAAAGCTCGTAGGAGTTAATGCTTGTTGCATTTTTTGACATAGAACTCACGCAGTGAAAAGCTTTTATCACATGGAGACTGCAGAGTGATTTCATATAAGACAGACTGGCCAGGACAGTAATGCACAAATGAAAATGTTTTTGAATGCTAAATTGTGAGCAGTGTGGTTTAATTCCAGCAAGCCCTTCTCTGGAACATTTTTGGAACATTGTTTTCTCCACAGAGAGGCTCTTGCTGCAAAAAAATTATCACAAGAACTGCACGAAGTATTAAAATTCAATTGTGAAATGTGAACTTGATTAAAGCAAGGCCATTAAATCAATGTTTCTTTTCGTCTTTATGCTGACATGGATGTTGATCATCAAGTATTGCTGCTGCACATGGAAGTGTGGTTGCTATCACAGGAGCATGTACTGAAGTGTGTTTGTGATCTGCGAGAAAAAATTGGTATCTTCCTGGGGCAACAGAATTTTGCAGCATTAGCTGGAGAGTTCAGTCAAAAAGATTTCAATGCAAAGGTTGCTTATCTTTTGACTCTATGAACTGTCTGAATTTATCTGTGCAAGGTGCTGGTTTTACATTAATTAATCACGCCATTGAAGTTGCTGCTTACTACAAAATACTCATTCTCTGGAAAAACTGTGACTTGAGATGAGTAGAATATGTTCCCTGAACTAATAAACTATATTTGTGAATAAGAAGTTGATACTAGGCAAGCCATAATCAGATACCTGGAACAGGTTGCCTAAAAGTTTGAGTGCTATTATGGTGAAACTCTAGCAACTACTAATGAAAATCACTGGATGATTGATCCATTTGCTGACACAGATCTACCTCAACTACCCCTCCATGTGCCACATTAGCAGGAGTTTCTGGACATAATGGCAGAAGCAACAAAGCATACTACTTTTGTGTCCTTCAAAGAAAAATATCCAAATGATTCCGCAAAAATCCACTTTTGGGCTTCCATATACAAAGTGCATCCAACAGTTTCAAAGTTTGTGAAATTGTGATTCAATAACTGATGCTGTTTGTGACAACTTAATTTTGTGAGACTAGATTTAGTGCAATGTGCATAGTGAAAACAAAGCATCAAATTCAGTTGGCATTTGACCTGTGGCTGTGCTTAGCACCTTAGCTTCCGGGCGATTTCAGCCAAAATCAGGCATGAATCAAACATAAGCCATGTGTCTTAGCAACAGCATAACTCCTCAGCGGATTGCGCTAGAGAGCCGTTCAAGCCCTCAAAAGACTTGGCAAGTCTTCAAGTTAGCAAAGAAAAAAAATATTTTTGGTTTTTGGACTTCTTGTTAGTGACATCATAAGTGGAGTCGTTTTGGACCTTTTGGCCCACTTCATCTGGCCCTAGGCCCAAACCACTAGGTGGTAGTATTTTGTAGAGATAGACCGATATATCAGCCTGGCCGATATAATTGGCTGATACTTGGGTTTTGCCGATATATCGGTATCGGCCAAAATGACCAATTTTATCAGCCTCAGTAGGTGTTAACAAAATGCTATAATATCCCTCACATATCCAGACAACTTCCGCGAGGAAGCACAACGAACCAAGCCAAGACAATTATTTTGCAGCAACGCTAGCAGGTTCGTCTTTATAAACAAGCAGACAAGATGAACCATGGAGCACGCGTCGACTGTCCCAGCCGAAACAAAAGCATCATCGTCAATCAGATTAAATAAAAGTCGTAGGAAAATATTGAAATTGCTACAATTTGAAAATTTTTAACTCACAAATCCTGATTTTTGAAGTTTTTGAGAAAAAGGTAAGGCATAGAATACATAATATTTTTGATAATGAAGCAGAAAACAAGATTTCAAAATTCTGAAAATATCGGTATCGGCATCGGCCCCACTAATGCCAAATCGGTCGATCTCTAGTATTTTGCTCAAGTTTTTATTGGACTGGCTAAAATCCAAGTCTTTTGATACTCTGGATGACTGGCTGGGGTTTTGGGTTCAAAAGTTGTGACCTAAAAGCAATAAAATAATTAATTAATCCCATAATTCGATAATTAATTGGTTTGTTTATTTTAGATCATAACTTTTGAAACAGAAACACTAGAAAGGTGATTAAAGGCTCAAAAGACTCAAATTCTTGCCCAGTTTCCAATGAAAACTTTAGCAAAATACTTTCATCTAGCGGTTGGGCCCTAGGCCAGGTAACATGAGCCAAAATGGCAAAAATCTACCTCACTTATGACGTCACTCACAAAAAACCTGAAACCCAAAACCAAAAAAATGTATTTCATTGCAGACTCAAATGCTTGCCGAGTCTTTTGTGGGCTTAAACAGCTGTCTAGCACAATCGACTGGGGAGTTATGCCGTTGCTAAGACACATGATTTATGCCTAATTTCCAAGTAGGATATATTCGTACGGTGGCAGTGAAAGTATTAAGCACGTTAATGCCATGATTTCAAAACCACACTGATGCAAGTAAGTGAAGTTTTCTCATTAGTGCAATAATGAAATGATTTGATGAATAACTTAAGAACATTGATAGAATGTGTGAGTGTGTTTGCCTTGATAACAGTGGCAGATAATCTTTGGAATGCGCCTTTAAATGCTATGATAGGAGTAAGCAACAATGCTAATGTTCTTAGCCATAATGGCAGGTTACTTCAGGCATCTATGGGGCTGTTGAGTTGCTTGATTATTGGCTTACAGTTAGTTTTGATGTTCCAGCGAAATCAACCATTGGAAAGACATATTTTCCTGTTTGTAATTGTCACAGCTTGTGTTCTGATTCAAAATTTCAGTCAAGTTTTTTGCTTAGAAAACTCTGATCTTACTTTTGCCTTTCGTCTTTTCACCAGTATCCATTGCTTGCAGTTTTTAGGACTGAGGATGCACAATGTTACAAGAAATCAATTTCCTATTAAAAAAATTTGCTGATTGATTTGTTGCTTACCCCCTTTGTGGAGAATACTAACGTCAAGTAGAGCCCAGTCAGCTGATTCCTTAGAAGTTTACAGCAACCCTAGAGCTTTTAAATATGCATGAGGTATTCATTTAAAAAATCAAAAACGTCATCGTAATTAAACATGAAACAATTTCCTTTGCATTTACGTATTTACCTTACTACTGGAATGAACTGACCACATAAAAACACAATCATAAGAATCAAACATGCAAAGCACAGGACATAAATATGTCAAAAAATAGAACATGGCATCATCTTACTCAGAATAGGTGCATAAAAAGTGCATAGCACAACAATTCTCACTCACCTTAATGCTTCAACTAAAGAAAGTTTTGAGAAGTTGAACAACTGCATGAATTTTCTTGCAACGTTAGCAGAAAAGTTATCCCTGCAACAAAAAAACAGTCAACAGATGCTCACAGTCTTAACACTTTGAGAACCGGCATACGACATATTCGTACTTCGATTTCGGCCTAAAAAACAGCAGTTTTCGGTTGCCTTACCAACGCCCTAGCTCCTCCACCGATTGCGCTAGAAGAGCTGTTCAACGGCTCAAACGGATCAGCCAAGCTGATAGATTGCACTCAAAAAAAAATTTTTGGTTGGGGGTGCTTTTTATGTGACTGACGTCATAAGTTAAGTAGTTTTAGGGTCATTTTGGCTCAAGTTGCCTGGCCTAGTACCCAACTGCTAGGGCAAAGTGTTTCGCTGAAGTTTTCACTGGAAACTAGGCTTGAGTCCTAGTCTTTTGAGCCTTTGATCGACTTTCTAGCGTTTCTGGTTCAAAAGTTATGATATAAAATAAACAAATTAATTAATTATCTAGTTAGCTGATTAGTCAAATATTTTTACTAACTTACATCACAACTTTTGAACCCGAAACCCCAGCAGGTCATCCCAAGTATCAAAAGATTCGGATTGCAGCCTAGTTTCCATTAAAAACTTCAGCGAAATACTACCACCTAACGGTTGGCGCCCAGGGCCAGGCAAAGTGGGCCAAGGTGGCCTAAAAGTCCTCCACTTATGACGTCACTAAAAAAAAACCTGCACCCCACAAGCAAAAAATTTTTTTTCGAGTGCAGACTGGAAGACTTGCCGTATCTTTCGAGACTTTTACCGGGTCTGTAGAGCATACCGTACCGGAGAAATTCCCGCGCAAAGCCACGTGCGTTTAGGCAGGTTTTTTTCCAAAAATACCTAAAACCAGCCGGACACCAAAGAGTTAAAATACTGTAAAAGGTGCTTCTATTAGAATGAGATGAGTATTGAAAACTAAAGTTGTGTTTGGATGAGATCAGAACAAAAACTAGTAGGTACTGCAGGGTGATTTTTTAAATTTCACAAGCCAACAAGGAGGATTGCAGATCTACATCAACAGCAATAACATGGTATTTTATTGGCAATAGCATAAGCTAAAGAATCCAGGTGATCACAGCTTGAAATAAAAAAAAGCTTTTGCCTAAAAAATAATGAAAAAAATAAGGAACATCTTTTACAGTTACATATTTTATTGTACCACTGCTATGATTGCAATACTTTTGTGATTCGAAAGTGATAGCAATTTAGAACATGGGATGACATATGGAAGGAGGTGAGACTAATTTGACCAAGAACACTGTTTTTTTTCACTGAGACATTGCAGTCGTTTGTATCATAGCAGTATTGAAACTTCCCGTAACACTATTCATTAGTCCATATTTCTGATTGAATTAACACCTTCGAAGCCGGCATTATTTCAGCCTCAATTCAGTGGGCATAACTCCGTTGCCGACTGCGCTAGAGAGCTGCTCAAACCCTCAAAAGACTCACCAAGTCTTTGAGGACGCAATGAAAAATTTTTGTGAGTGACATCATGGGCTTTCAAAAACGAAGTTTCAAAACAAATTAATTATCTTACTAGTGCATGAATCACTAATTTTTTAGGTCATTACTTTTGAACCCGAAACCTCAGCAAGTCATCCAAAGTCTCAAAAGACTTGGATTTTAGCCTAGTTTCCAATAAAAAGTTTGAGCAAAATACCACCATCTTGCACAGGGGTGGGGAACTTATTTACTGTCATGGGACACATGAACTGCGTATTAGCACTGGCGGGCTGCAAAATCAATCAATTTTATCTTAAAATGAGGAGGGAGTTCTCTTGATTTACTATCTAAGTACCTGCTTATCATGGAGCTAGGGATGGGCATTTAGCATCGGATCCTATGGAATCCTAAACTATCCGAATCCAACATGTTAATTTAAACCAGGTAATGGGATTCAGTTTGGATACTCCACAACATCAGCGGGATGTTTGATTCCACCACATGAAAGTTAATGCGCACAAACAGACATTTTTTCAGTCCATTCACGTGCTTTTTTCTATTGCACTGCACGAAAACAAGAGCGCTACTGCACATGCACACACATTTTTTCAGTCGACTCACATCCGTTTTTCTCTTGCACCATGTGAAAACAGCACTAAGTACGCACACACAGACATTTTTTCAGTCCACTCCTTGCGTTTTTCTCTTGCACCAGGTGGGCAAGTGGAAACTTTGTACTATTGTGCATACACTGACATTTTGCAGTTCACCACATAAGCTTTTTGAGACGCCAACATGCGCAGTGATTTCTGCAGTTACTTAGCCCACTACATATATTTGTAAGTCGTTGAGAGCAGTGTTTCTTGCATGTCTTAAAATCACTTGTAGTCGTTTTGCTTGGAGAGAGGAAAACTGTGAATGAGCAGTTGCTTTTGCTTGCACAAATGGCTTGAAAAAAAATTGCCACTTAAGCTTCTTCTAAAAGATATTTTTTCCAGTGCATTAGTAACTATCACGAAGTTGCAATCATGGTTAACATGCAGACATTTAGAAAACCTTTATGCATTGCACTACATCAGTGGTGCATCGCTTCACTGTCATAACAAGCCCCCTTGTGCTGCAGGTGCTCAGCAGTAACGTTGATCAAACATTAGACGCTGCCACTGCAAGTTTCTAATGCGAGTGTTTTGGAACAGGTAACAGCATTTCCCTTCTAAGGTTGTATAAGATTATTACGAAACAATCATGTCGCTCCACGTGCGTGCTACCCGACACCGTTGGTATCTGTAGCTTGACAACAAACTGAACACAGAGATTTCATGAACTGTGGGATATAAAAATGCTTCTAGATGTTCTAAAAATCCCTTGTTCCTGATACAGTACTTTAAATTCTGAAATCCTTTAGTGTTTAGCAAAGGAACGGTCATCAGTTGAAACGTAAATTCGAAGTTGTTGCGGGTCCATGCCAGTGTTCCCTCTAAGCTGAAAAAAACCAGCACTTTCGGCACTTTTTTTGGACACCAGCTGACAAAAACTTTGAAAATCGGCACTTGCAAATTTGGATGCAATTTCTTCCACAGGAGAAAATTTCACAAAACAAAATTTCGTTATTTTTTCAAAAATGTGTGTTACATATTTTCACGATTTAAGCCGTTCTCAGGTCACAGCATGGATATACCACAGTGAGTAGTGAAAAAAAGTTCAGACGCAGATTAGAAATTCTCCGCTTGCAAGTTTGTAGTAAAAATGTTCTGGGCGCATTTTCACGATTGATGCGTCCAAAAATGAAGCTGTTTGCTGTTAAGTTGAGACGCATTTTGGAAGTTTTTGCCTGATGAGGTTTATGAAGAAAGTTTTGGGTGCATTTTCACAATTCATGCATGCAAAAATGAAGCTGTTTCCTGCGAAGTTCAGACGCATTTTGCAAGTTTTCACCTTGTGAGGTATATAACAAAAGTTATGGGTGCATTATCACGATTTTTGCATCCACAAACGAAGCCTGTTTGCTGTTGAGTTGAGATGCATTTTGGAAGTTTTCGCCTTATGAGGTTTATGAAGAAAGTTCTTGGCGCATTATCACTATTTTTGTGTCCAAAAACGGAGCTGTTTGCCGTGAAGTTCAGACGCATTTTGAAAGTTCTCCGCATTCAAGGTTTACAAAAAGATTTCTGGGCGCATTTTCACGATTTATGCGACCAAAAACGAAGCTGTTTGCAGTGAAGTTCAGACGCATTTTGGAAGTTCTTTGCCTGCAAGTTTTGCAGAAAAGGTTCTGAGCGCACATTCACGATTAATGCGTCCAAAAACGAAGCTGTTTGCCGTGAAGTTCAGACGCATTTTGGAAGTTCTCCGCATTCAAGGTTTACAAAAAGATTTCTGGGCGCATTTTCACCATTTTTGCGTCCAAAAACGAAAAAGTTTGCCATGAAATTCAGACTGATTTTGGGAAGTTTTCCCCGTGCAAGCTTCATAAAAAAAGTATGGGCGCATTTTCTCGATTTTTGCGTCAAAAAATGGAGCTGTTTGTTGTTAAGTTGAGACGCATTTTGGAAGTTTTCACTTTGCGAGGTTTATGAAGGAACTTCTGGGCGCATTTTCCCAATTTATGCGTCCAGAAATGAACCAGTTTCCTGCTAAGTTCAGACGCATTTTGGAAGTTTTCACCTTGTGAGGTATATAACAAAAGTTATGGGCACATTATTACGATTTTTGCATCCACAAACAAAACTGTTTGCTGTGAGTTCAGGCGCATTTTGGAAGTTTTCGCCTCATGAGGTTTATGAAGAAAGTTCTTGGCGCAATGTCATGATTTTTGCGTCCAAAACGGAGCTGTTTGCCGTGAAGTTCAGACGCATTTTGAAAGTTTTCTGCTTGCAATGTTCACAAAAAAATTTCTGGGCGCATTTTCACGATTATATGATTCATCAAAAATGGTTGATGAAACGTTTTTCGGTAAAAAAAAATTTACAAAGGGCGCCTAAATTTGTTTTGATCTTGACAGCACTTTTTAGACACCAGCCAACTTACAAAAATCTTAGAGGGAACACCGGCCCATGCACTGCATGTTATCTGACGTGCGCACTGTGTGTGTGACATAATAATTGCCTTTATCAGTCGGGGAATGTTTCACACACTTGCGGCCATTATTTTTCAGCTGCTTTAGCTGTGCAATGCAGTTGGGAACACATTTATATCTCAAAGCTATTGTGTATTAAGATTTGTAGAACTGCGGAATATTCAAATGCCTTGTGAAGTTCTAAAAATCTCTCAGTCCCGATGCAGCTGGGCGCTGTACGTAAAGACTTACCTGATTTGTTAGCCTGTGGCGCCATCAAGCTTTTATAATCCCAATGGCGTTTGTTATGTATCATTCAGTTGAGGCATTCACCAAATGAATCTTATCGATGTGAAAAAACAAAGTTTGAAGTCAAACAAGTAACGAAGTTGAAGCAGTGCATTGTCTGCAGCGGAACATACGGCATATACCCACATTTTAAACTGTGAAGTGTACTGTTCTCAGTGCTTTGAAATATAAACTAAAATTTGAAGTTGGTGTACAGTACAGGTGCACATTTTTTGTTCTGTTGAAAATTTAACACCTCTGTGCAAAGGTGTTAAACATAGTTGCATGCGTCCGGTAGTTACCCATTGCCATAAAATTAACAATAAAAGTGCTTCTTTTATGAGAAAGCTTTGCACCCACAGGGACGAGACATGACTAGACCGCGCCGAACACAGTGCATTGAAGCTTAGGAGTTGAACGCACTGTTGATTTTGGCATGTCGGCAAAGAGTCATTTTGGCAACAGTTGCTTTATCGGATTAATGGCACCACAGGTTTTCACACGATCTGAGCAGTGCGCTTCATAATCCTTCAAAGTTATATGCAATTAAGCGATTTTATTTAAGTTTAGAAATGAAAGGAACGTTTCCATTTGAATATCCAGTTTATGCAAATAATTGTTATGCGATTGATTGTACTATTTTCTTATATTTGCAGTTTCAGTTTGGGATTCTGGAATCCTACGCGATAAAGCAGTATATGCGTTTAATTGGTATGAAATTAGCCAAAGTCATTTGTAGTTGTCTTAGGCCACTAGCCAAGTTTGATTGGGTCTAAGGACATCTATAACCTAGAAAAATTTTTTATTCTAAAAACTATTGTCAAAATCTGGCCTTTTCTGGCAAATCCACTTTCGCCTGGCAAAAATGCACCGCTGCATGAGAATTAAGAAATTTGTTGTTCAATGTTGCGAAAATGTATTGTTTGTGTGATAAAATGATAAATTATTGATTTCCAGTGCCGGATTAAGGAAAATGCACCGTGTGAGCCTCCTTGGTTTTTGAGTGAATGACATTTTTTTAGCAATTCTCAGGTGCAATGCATTGCAGGGAAAAACCAGAATACGATTCGGTATTCTGGATTCGGTTTAGCTATTCCGGAATAATTCTGGAATAGTAAACTATTCTGAAATGCCCATCCCTACATGGAGCTTTGTTTTGAGGCAATGTTGTGCTCTAACTAGTGTAATGAAAATTCTCCTGTGGGCCATATCAAATGTTCTTGCAGGCTGCAAGTTCCCAATACCTGATCTAGCCATTTGGGCTCAGGGCCAGACGAAGTAGGCCAAAATGGCCTGAAACTACTCCACTTATGATGACATTAATAAAAAAAATCAAACTAAAAAAAATTTGTTTCATTGCAAGCTCGAAAACTTGCCAAGTCTTTTGAGGGTTTGAAAAGCTCTCTAGCTTAATCGCCTAGCAAGTTACTGAGTTACCAAAGTGGCATAAAAATGGTGCTTCAAGTATGATTACAAAGTATGAGTATATTGTGCGCTGGCTACCAACGTGTTAAGTGTTAACAACATGTTATTAGTGGTGTAGTTTTTTGCTAAACACCCTATATTACACTTCTCAAAAACAGCATTCAGTGAATACAAACCACTGCTACATAAAAATGAATTCAGCACAAACAAGAGTTTTAAACAAAAGAAACTACGCTCTTAAAACTGGTAAACATTTGTTAACTCCTAAAATAGATTATTTTCACTCACATCAATGAAAAACAAAAACTGCAGTTTACAAGCATATTGGTTTTAAACTGATACAAACGTTATTGACTTCATTCATATTCACACCCACTTTTGCACTCAGCAGTAATGGGAGCAGCAGCCCTACAAGGTTCCAAATGCCTCACAATTTTCACTTAATCTAAAGTTATTGAAATAAATCTAAAGTTATTCTTGAGCTAGATAGAGTTATTCTTCTGAAGTTGTACTCAAAAATGAAAATTGTGTGGAAATGCAAGTGAATGTACCCTAGTAATACTAATGATATTTTTGAGTTAGACTCATGGTCATATATCACAAGGGTAGTCGAATAACACATGAACACCAAAGTGGTTAGTGATAGCACATTACAGAGTAGGTGTTAGTTGATAAACACAGTCAACATAGAGGAGCCAAACCCTGAAACAGCACACCAGCTATAAGTGCATTCATTCATCATCAAAGAGGAATCTGGCAGTGGGAGAAAAATGAAAACATTCTAATATCAGATTCTGAAGTAAATGACTAAAAAAGTTGGTATAAAGGTCAATTTATTGTAAACCCTTACCCCAGTGGTCTCCAAAGTTCGGGCTGTGGGCTAGATCTGGCTTGCAAGCGTTCTTAGGAATGTTTAGTATTTTAACAATTTTGTGTAAATAAATTAATGTACATAAGATACAATTACAGAAAAAGCAGGAAGCATTTGCTGTAATTTAGAATTTTATCCTGATAGGCTTTAGAAACAAAAACAAACCACCAACCTTTCCACTTTGATCAAAAACTTAACTATGAAAGTTTAGAAGTTTACTTGCAATATGTGAAATAAAACTTATTTACTTAGGACCTATGTCATTCTTTCATAATGTACACTTTGCAAACAACAGAGACAAGCAAATGTAAAAACACATTCCAAAGGGAAACCGCATGAGTTTTGTAATGCTCAGTGGCTCTGAAAACTTGCTTTGTTGGTGGATATAACAGAAAAATCAAACTATCTGCTTGCGTTATTGCAAGGAATAGAAAAAACTCATTCAAAAAATTTTGGTGAGATTAAAGCATTTGCAACAAAGCTAAAAGTTTGGCAAAAGCAGTTACGCCAAAATGTGTTTGATCATTTGTCATATTTACTAAGTGCACTTGGAGATGGCAAAAGTGAGAATGGTGATAATTATGCAGATGAAATTGTGAAGTTGCAACATGAATTTGATCGATTTCCTATTATATACATTTTTAGTTTTAGCATGCTGTTAGCATTTCAAAAATCTTTTCTCCACAGATAACCTAATTTAATATGTCATACACAACATTTTCACATTTCACTTTCTCCAAATCAGGAAAATCTTGATTTTTTCAGGTGACAAATCATCTACAATAAAAAGTTGACCTAAGCCTGTAACAACTGTAAACATAAATATTGTAAGGCGCACAGCGATTTAGCCTCCGCTTTGTACAACTGCTCCAAGCTGTTCACTTAGTGACCTAATGTTTGATAGCACCACCATTTCTAAAGTATTTACTGCTGTTGCGAATTCCTATGTGTAGGTTGTGACCAGACCCAGACCAGCCTTTTTTGGCGATTTGCTTAACTCTCACACTGAGTTGAGTAACAACCTAATTTTCTATGTTGCTGTCTTGTGTCTGCTAAACAGGATGCCAGGACAACATGCACCTGTTTAGTTGTATCATAACAGCTGTGACAAAGAAGTTGTTTTTCTGGATTTGCCGTGCGTAGCATACGATAAAAGTGCAGCTTGGGTCAACGAGAACTTTAGTGACAATTCGGCCATCATGCGTATAGACCTAATTCTGCTAATCAAAACAGCGAGTTTTCTGACAAACTTAAGGCTGAAATCTGAGCTGTGGAACGCACACTTTTGTGGTACTAAGTTTTATTATGTCTCTTTTGGAGAATTCAGCAAACAGTTGCAGTTTGCCTATCGGCACTAAACTAATGCTTGATTGCAATCACGCATTTGAGAGGTCATTGCATGCACGTTTCAAAGTTTCTGTGGACTAGCTCCCCCACGACTCAAAATTACGGCTAGCTGCTGCAACAAATATGATGTGAAAATTCAGCAAACTAACTATTAATTTCAAGAAGAGATTATTAAATTGATTATACTCAAAGTTTGTAAGACTTCATCTTCGATTACGCTTTATGTTCCGGAATGCAATAGCACATTAACCCACCATTTGCATTGAAAATATCTTTATGTCATGTTTATATAACAAAATTAAAATTTTGGTTTTATTAGGTTTTTTGAAAACCCAGTTTTTTAACAATGTTGTGATGGTTTGTAGGTAGTTATGCAAAAAAACAAGGCCATTTAGGCAAAAGTGAGTACAATGGAAAAACCAAGCATCATCAAACACTTAGTTAAAGCTGAATCGGAGAAACTTTAACATTATATCCTGCTACACTAAAAGTGAGAAGGGACAGTCTTCACATAAGATTCAACAACATTGGAAAGCACTTTCAAAAGTGTGCACTTACTTTTTAGATAAAAATTCAGCAACTTCACTTCTTTCATATTCAACAAGGTTAAAAAGTTTTTCAGCTAACATTGTTGCACTGTTAGAGGCATGGCAATCAGATCTACATCGAACAACAGGCGAGCTTCTTTCACGTGAAACACAAGATGAATCTGATCCAGGAAAGGAGGCTTCAATAGGTACATGTAAAGAATTTGCAGTGCTAACTGTAGTATCAATCCTTGCATCTACAAGCTCACAGACAGGTCTGGACATAGTATGAAAACCACTGTCTCTTCTCTCTTTAACATCATGGAATCCATTTGAACCATTTCCAGATATGCCAGTTTTTGAAAAACTGCTAGGAACATCTTGAAGATGGGTATTGGTAAGACCTAAAGTTGAAGTGGGTTCACCTGAATCCTCATGGAATCTATGTACTCTGAATATTTCAGTATGGCTGTCCATATCATTATGGCTTGATGGATTACTGCTGCTATATTGGTTATTGCTCATATTCATTTTCAACTGTACTTCAGAAAAACCTAATATACAAGCTTGATTCACAGCTTTGCAATACACCAAGAAATAAGCTTGACAGGTCGCTTTGGTGTATGAAAAAGAAAGCTGTGATTGCAAAAGTTCATTCAGCTTACTCACTATACTCTGGTTGCAAACAGCATAATGAAACATCATTTTACAACTTGGTAGCAGGAATGCATGGCTGACTTGATGTTACCTAAATCAAATAAACTTACTAAGCATAAGCCAGTGTACTAAACATTGCACCTGAAACAAGACATGTTTTTTAATTTAATCAACAATAAACCATTAGCCTTCCCAATTTTTTTCAAGAGCATGAAACATAAAATTGGTTAGTTGTTTCCACACATGCTGTTATAATCTGAGATTATAATCTTAGATAGATATAATCTATAATCTTAGATTGCGCAATGATAAGAATGTTTTTGTAAAACATTGCATACGTATTACAAAGCTAGAAAACTGAATTGTGCTTTGCCATTATCATCATGTATTTCTTTCACTTTACCTGTGTTTTTTTGCAAACGCATAATAATGCCTAGTAAATTGGTGATGCAATTAACTGGATTTGTCTGATAAAAATGTTGCAGCCTAGGCCTAGCCGAGAACTTTTGATAAAAAACTGCAATCATGCAGATGTTTAGAACGCCCATTAGCAATCACATGATCTGTTCATTACGTAGCTTGTTAACTCACTACACAGCGCCATGAGCATGTTTCTTTGGAGTGTTTCTTTGGAGCGATATGAGTGATATGAGTGACACTGCAAGATTTATTATGACTGCAGAACTTAGTGAAACCATTTGTTTTGCTGACTGCATGTTTCATGTTTATTCAATCCAAATTAATTTGGATCTAAATATTCGAAAAAAAAACTGATTTTTTTATTCTAATCCATAGGATTCAATATTCCTTTATATGCGTCCACAATGGCAAACACAAAGTGTAACACCTGATTACAAATTGAAAATACAAAAATCATAGGGTCATATAAAAGATAGATCAGGGCATGACAGACCAAAGACAAAAGCAGAACCTAAATGTTGTGTTCAGTTTAAGCACTGCCTGTTTCAATTCAGCATTGCGTTTCAATTACCAGGATACCGTATGTTGTCAATAAATGTTTATCATAGCTGCACGCTTTCAACAGCATTTGTCACTTACAATTCTTGGTCTGAGCTGAGAAAAAGTGAAAAAAAATGTATACCAATTTTCAATCAGAAAATCAAGGGTACGCGTTATACACGAGTGCACGTTATACTTGAATAAATACGGTAGGCCTACAAGGAAGTATTTTTGTGTGGTAGACAGATTGGTAAACGCAGTCTCACAAGTCTTCAGGTGATGATAATATTATCCACCATTGTGTCACAAACCTCTTTATCTGATACAAGTTAAGAAAAGTGAAAATTAATATTGTTTTTAATTTGTTGTAATGCACCAAGACTTTTGCATCATTAAATGTATGTTGTTCATCTTCATTGGCAACTTGTCCAAATCGCAGAAACTTACAGATCATTAACACATGTACAGCCGGCCTACGGTATATTCGTACTTTGATTTCGGCCTAAAAAACAGCAATTTTCGGTTGCCTTACCAACGCCCTAGCTCCTCCACCAATTGCACTAGAGAGCTGTTCAACGGCTCAAACGGATCAGCCAGTCTAGTAGATTGCCCTCGAAAAAAAAATTTTTGCCTGGGGGGTGCAGGTTTTCTGTGAGTGACATCATAAGTGGAGGACTTTTAGGCCACCTTGGCCCACTTTGCCTGGCCCTGGGTGCCAACTGTTAGGTAGTACTATTTCGCTGAAGTTTTTAATGGAAACTAGGCCACAATCCGAGTCTTTTGATACTTTGGATGACCTGCTGGGGATTCAGGTTCAAAAGTTGTGATGTAAGTTAGTAAAAATATTTGACTAATTAGCTAATTCATTAATTTGTTTATTTTAGATCATAACTTTTGAACCAGAAACGCTAGAAAGTCGATCAAAGGCCCAAAAGACTAGGACTCGAGTCTAGTTTCCAATGAAAACTTCATCGAAACACTTTGCTCTAGCGGTTGGGTACTAGGCCAGGCAACATGAGCCAAAATGACCCTAAAACTACTTCACTTATGACGTCACTCACAAAAAACTCGCACCCCCCAGGCAAAACTTTTTTTTGAGTGCAATCTACTAGACTGGCCAATCCGTTTGAGCCGTTGAACAGCTCTTCTAGTGCAATTGGCGGAGGAGCTAGGGCGTTGGTAAGGCAACCAAAAACTGCTGTTGTTTTTGCGAAAATCGCCAAAACCACCCAGACGCCAAGGTGTTAAGATAGACAGTATACACAAAACTGAAGCTGGTTCACAAATACATTTTTAGCAATGCACACAATTTTCCTGTGGGCAAGCTTATTTTCAAATTCAAAATGATAGTTCATTGAGATAATCGGAAACAAAATGTAGCAACAACAAAGCAACTAACGACATCATAATAACTAATATCCAATAAGAATTGTTTTAAAATGAACATTAGTTATTAACTTTTTCTTATAAAATTTGAAATTGCTCTACATGTTTCATACCAACAATGTTCTTTTAGTCTGTTACAACACTAATATTAGCAGAATAAAACAATTAATGATTCAGGTAAGAAATTTATATTCATGCCTCTCAACGTTTGTTCTAAAAATGTTTTCTGGTTCAGTGATGATTTGAACATCAGCACTATTTTTTACTTGACCAAAAACACTAAAAGGGATTGGCTTGGTCTTGTACCAAGTTAAGGGTGCTTTCAAAACCAGGGCTAAATTTCAAATAATGTCTGCAGGATATTTTCAGCAGAAACATTTAAAAATTGTAGTGAAAGTGAAAGCTAGCAATGGGGTACAATTCAAAACAAATGCTAAGTTATCTACATTTTGTTCAACTATGCAAGATTATTTTTTGTATATTTTAATTATTAAACTTCTGAACTTTTCAAACCATATGACCATTTGTATGCAGAGCTGACCAGTTCTCTGCTTGCTGCTACTTCCTCTGCCATTAAAACAACAGGTAGAAAGAAACCAGGTAACTTCAGCATTCCTGGCTGGAACTCGGTGGTCAAATCAAAACATCACATTGCAACTTAGGCAGTCTTCTGGCTCTGGGTAAACTGCAATAGACCCAAAACTGGTGGCATACGCAGGAACATGGTGAAGACAAAAACAGATCTCAAATATTCACTGCAGCATTGTCGCAAAGATGTTGAAATACATAAGGCCAATGGCCTAGCAGCTACACTGCACGCTTATAAAACCAATCAGACATTTTGGCAAAAGGTCAACAACAAACCCAGGTCTCCATCACTACCAACATTGGTGGGTGGGGTAAATAGTGGTTCAGATATTGTTAATGTGGAAAGACTATTTCAAGGGAATGTTAAACTCTACCGGTGAGTCTGCAGACTTTGTGGAACATTACATAGGCTGCAAGAATTATCTGGTTCCTGAAATGCCCATGTGTTCTGTTGTTTGACTGACATCACTTCTTCAAAGCTGCCCTTGACCAAGGCACCAGGGTCTGATTTTATTTCTGCAGAGCACTTGCTGTATGCAGGTCAATCTCTATGCTTTTCTCTCAGTGTACTGTTTAATATGTGTATCGTTCAGTTTTGTACCCAGTTCCTGTTTAAACACAACAATGGTGCCCTATACAAAAACAAGAATGGGAATGTCATGACTGACACAACAAATTACAGACCTGTGACACTTGCCACAGAAGTGTCAAAGCTACTTGAACACTACATATTACCTAGCATCTCTCCTTTCCTTCGAACCACAACCAATTTGGTTTCAAGGCTGGACATGGTACTGATCAAAGTACATTTTTGTTGAAGCAAACTCCTTCATATTTTGTAACTCATAGTCCATCAGTATGCTGTTGTTTAGTTGCCTTGACAACATTTGATCAGGTATTAAGGCTGGTTTACACTAGGGCTGAGGAAAGCTAAGCAAAGCTTGAAAACTGGCTTGTTCTATTATGACGAAATTTCCACGCCCTGCTCAGCTCGCGCCTGCGCCAGCCCTGCTAAGCCCAAAAATTTTTAATGCTCTGGAAGAAACTGCTCAGCCGAGCTCAGCCCGAATCTTGGCTTGAGCAGGGACGGTGTTGAGGTACTCCGTGGGTATAATTCAGGAAGGTTGTGTTTTAATGTGTTTGAACAACATTTCAGGGAGGAAGAGCAGTAGTAATGGTTTGTACAGGCGTTGAAATGATAGGACTTGTGCATTGCCGATAGAGTAGCACCTAGACTACTGTAGTTTCAAAAATAACAGCGGAGTGCAATAGGCTAGTAGCCTACTGCATGGTCAGTGATGATATTGCCAACCAGCATACAATACAGTAGTAGGCTTCAGTGATGGAGTTGCCTGGCGCTACAGTAACGTTATCTCAGTTTGTATTTGCTTATGAAATGAATCAATGCAGGTTCCTAGTACAGTATGAAAATGCAAGATCCCTCATCCCAGTACAATATGTTGTCACATCCACAGTATAATTAATGTCCAGTTAGCTGAGAATGGAATGTGTAACTAATGTAAATGCCCATGATCACTGCAACAAACAGCTTGTCAGTAGCAAAATTATTAACTACACTATACTGTAACTGTGTAAAGGCAAGGGTGTGTAAATTTGTTCAATGGAGGTCTGTCTGTGTTTTCACCATGGTAGAATCAAATTATGTCATAAACATAGGCCCACAATTCTGTTAAGCTGAATTATGGTGCCAATGTCATGAAACAAGTATTAGTTGTGGAGTAGGTGGATATCATAGAAAATGACAGTATGAATGAAATAATCTTTTCTGGAACTAAACACATACTGGATTACTGTTTTCTGCTAAACCTGTTTTATAATATGTCTCTACCTCTGCTTATTCAACCTCATTCTGTGGTGCTATATGCCAGTGGGATGTACATGCAATGGTGGTACTCAATTATGGTTACATCTTCATGATTTTTGCAGATAACACTGTCTTTGCCCTTGCTTTTGTTCTGATAATGTTGTGTTTATTGCATTGCTTGCCACCTCCTAACCCTTGTATGTTGTTGGTTACTTTTCTCAGTCTCACCTATGTGCATGATACACCTGCTCATCTCTACATGCCTCAACTCTTCACCCATGGCTTGCCCATCATCATCTGTGTTATGTAAATTATTTTTATGTAGGCTTATATGATTTAACATTTATGTTTCTATAATATATGTTGTTCAACTGAAATGCGATGGGATTATTTCCTTCATGTTTGCAATGGCCCCCCTTCATTTGCTATTTGGGAACTCTTCTTGCTTTTCTAATTTCTGTTTGCTTGTGATGTTTGCATAATGTTTCCCATTTTCTGTATTATCCTGTGTACCTACTATTGTTGTTTTATGGGTTCCTGTTGATTTTTGTTTCGTATAAATATTTTTGGTAATGCTAAATTCATTACATAAAATCAACTGAAAAGAAAAAAGATAGTCACATTGATTTCACAGTTGTTACCACATGGTGACATTTTGTTGAAAGTGTGCATTTAAACAGTTACACCTTTTTAATGTACATTATTCAGGTAAATGTGTATCGAATCGGAATATAGTGCATATCATGTTTTGTTCTCCTGACTGCAAGACTGATAATAATAAGACTTTCAGGACAACTGAGAAAACTAAAAAAAGTGAAAAAATACTTGTTTCTTCATGTCTCTTCAACCTTATTCAGACGTAGGCCTACTTCGTTTTCTGTGGGACATACTTGTGACTGTTGTACTCCATACTGATTACCGGTCAATGGGTAACTGTGGTACTTTCTTATGATCTGTGTTGATAAAAATTGTTTTTTGTCTCCACTACATGTCTGTGGTCTATAATGCCGTGATTGCTGCAATGTTTTTCACTTTATAACCTCCATTGTACCATACTTCACTTACCAGGAATGTACATTTCTCACCTATGTTTGTGCATGACTCACTAATTTATCAGATAATATTAGGGGTACTACACAGTCAACAAAAATGAATTACGCATATACCACACATTATATGCTGTGACTATGCAGCTTGCAAGAAATAAGGTTCCTGTCACAAACATTTCAGCCAAGATCATTCAGCTTGTGGCTAGCCTGCAGCATTAATTTGGGTCTTCTTCTCTAATTTTTTTTCGAAGTCATTGTGTTGCGTGAATGCTGTTTCGGCTATTACATTAAAGATGTACCTCACTTTATCATTTGGTGTCATGCATAAAATATTACAATTAAACATTTTGGTTGGACTGCTGGATTTTGGTTGTTATCTGTAATAGGAAATGAATGCATTTTGGAAATTAGGTGGAAATTGTACAGCAAGTGTTTGGTTCAGCTACATGGTGCATGTCATATTAAAACTCAAAGTACAAAAATACTTCAGCACATTATTAGGCAAATCATGAAAAAATGGTATGTAGTGGTAGAAAAATGAAGATTTGTGAAAAGGATCTGGTAGATAAAGCGTACAGATAAAAAAACAGATAAAAAAAATAATAATAATGATGTGCATTGTTGGTAAAAGGCATATAGGTTATTTCTCATCAAGGCCATATATGTGCCCAGCTGTACTGAAAGTTAACAACTATTTTTGGTATTAATGAAATTTTCATATTTGAATTATTAACTCTAAAGGTTAAATATAATTAAATGATCTTGATTTGTGCACAGACAAAATTTTAAAGTTTCATATAATAAAAAAAGCAATATTGTATATTTGCTTTATATTGCAGACATGAGTTCAGCTGTTGTGAATTGGCATGGCAGTGCTGTACAGCAGTGGTCTCCAGCCTGTGGGTCGCGACCCCACTTGGTGTCGCCTTAATTTTTTCCGGGGTCGCTGCAACTCGCCATATGCTTGCTGTTTTAGTACAAGTTAGGTGTGCTTAAACTGGTTTCAACTTTTATCTATTTATTTTCTTATTATGGGTTAGTTAAGCGAGTAGCGTCTACTTCTCTACTCAGCTCCCCTGCGTTTGACACGCAACCGTGTCATTTTCTTTTCTCTGCAATATGTCACGATTGCAGACACGCGCTTCAAAAACGCTGCTTTCACTGAAACTTTCATTTGATTATTGGACACTTCAATTTCATTGTGAGTCAGAATGACGTCACAATTGCAGCAACACGCTGAGGCTTTCATTCAGTTTTGCAGCCACACGCTAATGCTGATTTTTAGCCAGTAAGTAAAGCTGAATATTATTCAGAAATGGCAGGAACAAATACCAGAAAAAGATCATATGATGAGGCTTTTCTAAAACTTGGTTTCACTGAATTTAATGGCAAACCAAAGTGTGTAATCTGTCTTAAAGTTCTAGCGGAAGAGTCGATGAAGAGAAATAAACTAGAACGTCACTTAGTAAAAAATCATCCAG
>Ga0210059_1005384_pt1 | contig 20604 bp, 15 predicted proteins | sample Ectturendosymbi2_FD_188042 | JGI IMG/M metagenome (GOLD analysis project Ga0210059, IMG submission 188042) | Ecteinascidia turbinata endosymbiont from Florida, USA - Sample 2 (SPAdes) (version 2) | ecosystem: Host-associated > Tunicates > Ascidians > Unclassified | place: Key West, Florida...
CCACCCACCACCCTTGCGTACGCCCTTGGCAGACAATATAAAGACAATGGTTTCGGATAAAGTGAACTGTCGCGGAACACGACCTTAAACATGCGTAGTGGACGAAAGGTCTGCAAAATGTGGTGGGATGGTTTCTGGATGGAGACGATAACCCAGATTTCCACCAAAACCTAATTATTACTTTTTTAGCCCATTTACAATGCTCCTTGTAATTGCATGCAAATTTATTCCGTGGTATTTGCATTAAGTCGACAAATTAACAAGCAAAAAGTATGCGAAAACACTTAATCTCATTGCGAAGGTGATAAAATTTTTGTAAAATATCAAGCTCAAGGGGGGTGTTAACCCCCCCCCCTTGCGTACGCCCTTGCTCTTCAAACATATGTTCAGGCCCGTAACCAGGAACCTCCCTGCAAAATTTTTCGCCCCCTCTGGAAAACTGTGTTGAGCATAGGTCAAAACTATTGAACATAGCTTTAAAAAATTGGGACCCTCCCAGAAAACTCTTCACCGTCCCTGGTGTCCCAAGCTGGTTGTATATGTTACACATAAAATATATATGTTACACATAATATATATATGTTACATCTGTATATGCTGCACATAAAATACCCTGGTTTACTGCAGCCAGGTCACACAACAACTGGTGGCTTGCAAAAAAAAATTATCAAAGAAAACAAAATGTTTATCTCTGCTTACTGGATTAAGGGTGATGGATACAACATATGGTCCTAATGGGGTGGTTTTCCGAGAATCGTTTCCACAGTATATATCCAAGTTTAACGGAAAACCGTCAACACTACACAGCATCCACCTTATATATTCGAATTTCACTGGTTTTCCTTTCATAAACTGTTTAGCGCTGTGAAGGCCTCGATACGAAACCATTGATTCATCTATACTTAGATTTTTGTGAAACACACCAAACTGTTGACAGTTGGTCTTCAGTTTTTCTAGCAACGGTAATATTTTTGCCAATTTAGAGAAGGTTAAATTTAGATTGTCATGTGGATGCAGTAAAACTGTTTGGAGGCCAAGAGACAGATGATTCGACGACCGCTACACAGCTGCATCAGTGAAACCTTCGCCCAGCACAGTCACCCCCCCCACACACAAGCCGTGGTTTACACACTAAATATTTAAAATGTTCAGACAAAACACTATTTCAGAACAAATGCAAGTTTGAAGGACTTTTGTTTGTTTGCTTTCGCTGAAATGTGCAAGAGGTCTTATTTTTTGCCCATGACTGTAGCACTCTATCATTATGCTAGCTATTGTGGGAAGCAATTTCACTGTATATCTGTAAAGAAATAGATTGGTGCACGTGACAAACTCTTCACATCTGTCCAACAACGAGTTATTTCGGCAACGCTGCAGTGTGAAACAAGAATGAGATTAAAAGTTTCTTCAATATTGTCCTCCTATCACTGAACGTCTGTTGCCAAACATGGATATTTCAGTACTGAAAAGGACCAACGTTCCCATTTTGGGAACATCGTTTTCAGACTCTTTGTGAGGAAATAGATGGACACAAAACTGTAAACTAACGCTTGGATCAGTTAAATATAACTATAAAAAACATTTTCATGGCACATTTCCTTGAAATTTTTTCGAGCTTACAATAAACAAAGAAAAGTTAGTTTGTCCACCCGAAAAACTACGTTTTGACTGAATATAAATCACCACGGAAACAAAACAACATTTTGGATTTCATGAAGTGGGTGTATTTTTAATAGCACCAACCAGAAGAAATTTCTGAAGAAAACTGGATGCACATTTTCAATCCATGAAATAGTTACAAGCATTTAAAAACATGTTCCCATTTCGGGAACGTTGGTCTCTAAAGGGTTAATGATGGGCATGGGGTAGATCATGAGCACAGCTTCATTAAATACCAAGAAAATCTAAAACAGAAGTTTTTTGAACAGTTTATTGACCTCTCTGCATCAGTGATAAAACCACATTCATTTAGGAATTATAGTAAGTAAATAATGCCAAAACGTTTTATCTAAATAACAATCTCGAATAGGTATGAACAGTGCCGTAGCAGCAGCCCAACTCTGGTCCCACACCAAATGCTTACAGGAGACCTTTAATAGCGATTCCGAAAAAACGATTTCTAAAGAGTTGCTGTGTTAGCGTTATTATTCGTCATGATTTATGAGGAAAGTCTGCTATCTGTCATAGTAACCCTGTTGAAGGTTTCGATCAGCTTTAGCTTGCTGACACTCCTTTCAGCGCTGGCAACAGTAACGGGGCAGTTTAGCATAATCCGAAGTGCAATAAACACATTAGGATAAACTTCCCGCGTTGAACATCTATCATTAACGCTTAAGCAAATTTTGCTTAAAAAGCATGCGCATCGCGCAGTTAAATTTGCATTTCAAATTTGCCATTCTCACTGCAGTCATAATAAATGCAGGTTTTTTGAGGTGTTTTAGGGACCCGATTCGGACCGCATGCGGTCCGCGAGAGCGTTCTCAATTGCAGAAAATGTTGCAATAAGCTCGACCTCGAATAAGTCATTTTCTTTGCAGAATTTCCTCCATACCACAACGAAATCTCCACACTGAAATGAAAGACTTTTGAGGCCCGCTGCAAATTTACGTTGATAATTTGGCTCTTCGAGTTTTCTGAGTTGTGCAGGCCTGCTGCAAGTAATGAATGGTGACGCTTTACGCTCAAGCCTCAAACACGTTGATTAGAAATTATCAGGCGAAGTTAGTTTAGGTAACAGCGGCAGGTAGGCTACTGCTCTGTCTATATGTCTGTAATATAATGCAGGACAGAACAAAATACGGATTGATAACAACTTCACTGATTTCTAGTGTTTCATATTTCAATTTAAGGATTTGAAACTTTGTTTGAGAGGCTATGCCCACAAAAGCCCCTCCCCCCGAATTTCGGGACCCTGTGACAGCACGGGTCCTCCGCAATTGGCGGGTATGGAGAGCGGATGACATGGCTTTGCTCAGCGACTTATTTGTTGGCCCTTCGTGAAATCACAACCCTTGTTTGAGCGCAACCCATACTTTGGAAACCACTGGAAAACATGTTTTTTATTGTAGATTTGTGTGACTCAATCGCATATTTTACTTCAAGGAGGGGTAAAGTGCGTTGCGCAGAGGAAAGCCGCGGTACCCGCTGGGATGGCTCGAAAAACGAAGTTACCACCTTCAGCCGAGATGCTAAAATCAACACTGCTGGTTCACCTCAACCAATGAATATAATTGGCCTCGCAAAAAAATTAAAGTTGTAATGTCACTACACAACTTCCGCCGTATTCTTTAAGGTTACCTTCTGATCTCAAGGAAAAGTACACGACACAGGCGTAGCCTATGGGTCCAAGGGGGCAATGTCCCGAATTACGTAGCATATCTCGTTATTTTGTTATTTTGTGGTTTGAGAGGTGGTGTAACAAGCAAAATACTATTGCTCACCTAAAATCAAACGATTTGACCCCCCCAAAATTTTCTGCTGGCTATGCCACTGGATCTTTCATGCATAGACGTATTCACAACTGCATTGCTTACTTTGTCCAAAGCAAGAAGTAGAATGGCTGTAAATGCGAGCAACGTTCCACAAGTGTGGACAATTATTACATCACACACAGTGTGCACGTTCAAGATGATCTACTTTACAATGCACGCCGCTGCAACAACTTTCAATTTACGATTCATTTGATGACTGTAGGTTTGCTAAACATTGCAGAATTCCAGTATTTAAAATATCAAAACCAACGGATTTCTAGAACTTGTAGAAGCACTTTCATATCCTACAGTTCAAGAAATCTCTGTGTTCGGCGTGAAGCTACATATCAGCGGTGTCAGATAGCAAGCATGTGGACAGAAGCAGCGCTAGGCATTAAACTTTCGGATATTTGTCTGATACAGGTAACCGAATATTCTGGTTAAACACATACAAAAAATCTTGGCAAATTGGCCATGCGATTAACTGGATTCATCTGTACTAACACTAAGGTTGCCAGACATTCTTGAGCGCCAAGGACTGTCCTTGAATTTGCTATCAAAACGCGTTATGTCTTTGATTCTTGAAAAACAACTTTTCGTCCTTGAATATTTTCCGGCGTCCTTGAAAATTCTTGAATATTTTTCAAATTGTTCATTTAAGAATTATTGATTACGTTCAACATTCATAAATCTAGAACAAACAACGTAAATGAAGAGAGCAATCTAGGCTATAGATTTGTTCCATCATAAACAGATGTGTAGTAAAAAGTAAATTATTTGTTGAAGAAAGGTTGTGTCGTCATAATACGTTTTCTTTATTTTTCAATTTCGTGTATGGTTAATATAGCCTGATTTGCCCATACGTGATTGAAGCTTTCTGAAAGTAGGCCACTGTACTCAGTGACGTGCAGAGGGGGAGGGGGCAAACGGGGCGACAGCCCCGGCCCTGGGCATCCAGAGTGAAACTGAAAAAATTAAAATGATGTAGCAAGATGATTTTTTCTATTGTAAAGCTACGAGCACATGCTGAATAGACTTAATTTTTCGAAATATATGTTCTTTGTCAACACTAGTTTTTACGTACTCAAACGCTAGTAATTCTCACTCTCCTCAATACCAGGGACTTATATTTTAGGTGTGCGGCGCACACCCAATTAAACTGATAGTGACGTGACTTTGCCCAGATCAAGCATGGCCGCAGTCACCGTCAAATTTTTACCGAGGCGAATATGTTAATTACATACCCGGTTAGGTATGTTTTTCAATGTAGTTTATGCAGACCTAACACCCTGCCTTAATGTAGGTTGGCGGTTGGAACACACTGTAACTGCACCGCTGCTCTTTTTAAAACAGCCACACAATAATGTATGATTTAATTTAGCATTGCAAAAATGTTTTGTTGCAATATTACAGAAAAAATACCGAGGCAAGTGCCTCAGTGTAGCTATGGCCCAGTCAAGCTATCAAGGGAAATCACACAAAATATTGAAAAATAATTACAGCCGTTTAATTGATTTTCTGAGCCATATTTCAAAACTGTTCTATTTCACCTTGCTTGGTTTACCTGACTTTTTCATGCATCATTAATTTCCCGTTTCGTTTTTTTGATGTGGCAACACTGGGCGTGCGGCTTTGTGCGCTAATCAGGCTTCACACCTGTGCTTGCAATATGTGCATCAATTCGAGCTTCGTCACTAATTGACCGTTCAGGCGGATTCAGTACCGTCGCCACCGGGGTGCTCTGGTGGCCTTTGCCCCTCCTGACAAAGCCCCACGGGCCCCAAATTAAAATATGAAACACTAGAAATCAGTGGAGATTTTAACAAATTTTTAATATCATGCCTCCCTTCACAAGCGTAAAGCCAGCCAGTGAACACTTTCTGGCGACGGTTTTGGGCGGATTGATCATAACGGCTTACACAAACGCGTATCTGTTCTGTCCCCCCAGTAGTTGTACATATAATAGTCAGTCAGCCGCATAAATAAAGACGAAGGTTTTTTTGCGTACTTTATGCGTATTTTCAATTCATGTGTAGGCTAGTTCAGCAAGTTTCCCACTGTCAATCCTGAGTGTCCACCATCCCAGTTGCATACCTTCTCTGCTCGACTGCTATTCGACGAGACGTTCGCGCAGCCATTTTTTTACTTTGTGAACTGCCCGATCGTAGCACTGAGTGTGTTCTACTCCCCTATTTCAACGCGTTGCCGGAAATTTTTGCAGTTATGAACTGCTCTGTCTCAGCGTTGAGTGCTGTGTTTTGCCCCGGTCTCCTAACTTGGAGCGTTGCTTAATTTATGTGTATTACGGTGACACATTGTATGCTACAATAACGAGTAAGGAGAGTGCGTGTAGAATCATATGCACGCCGTGTCAACAGACTTCGCCCAAGCAACGCCATACGTCAAAATGACGTTACATTGTGACGTCACAAATGGCGTTTGTCCAGTTGTATTGGCCACCATAAGTCACTCCACTGCTCAATACTACAATTTATTAGGGGGGCATACAATCAAACAGTCGTCCCGGGCATCAGCACCAGACCTCTTCACGCCACTGACCGTACCTCATTGCAAAAAATGTCCATGAAAAAAGTTCAAGTGATCTGGCAACCCTAACTAACACCCAAAATCACCGCAAAACACTACGAGAAACTTTTGAAAAACGCAAAACACAAAAACCTACTAAAAATCAAATGAATAGCCTACTAAATACCGAAATCCAAGCTACCCAAGGGGCCCATTTTTTACATTCAGCCTGCCAGGAGGGCGGCGCACACCCCTGCCCCCCCGTCAGTTACGCCACTGCCAGGAAGTCACGGATGAAAATATGTGAACGTCAAAACGAATAATCTCTATTTATATGTTTGGTTTCGTTGAGACGGAAATGTCAGTCTGCGATGCTGATATAGGATAAAAGGTCTCGTGCGGACTATGACAACTTCCCGCCTTACGTTACAAGTGATTAGCAAAGAAAAGTATGCTGCTCTGTTGGAGCAATACGCTGTTTTTAGCCGCATCAGTCACGCTGTCCTTGGCGCAAAGAATTTTACTTAGGGGTGTTCACGTGAAAAGAGTCTACATGTCAGTGTCACCTTCAGTAAAAAGAGGCAAAGATCTCAGAAAAACAGAAAAGTTCTTTATTTAGCACTCCTAACGCAAAGAAGTATCTTCTTGGCATATTTTTAGCGCTTTTCCCGTCAGAAGTCAATACTTTTCACTTGCTCGAAATTTTAACTTCACTTCATCTTGCTAAGCTGTTTAAAACGTCTTTAATTATTTTTAACCAGAAACTCTATTTCAGTGGTTTTCAAACTTTTTGTACCATGCATAGGCGTAGCCAGGGGGCCATCACCCCCATATTTTTAGAATATCTAGTCATTTTGTGCTTTCAGAGGCGGTATCTCAAAGAAAATACTGTTGCTCGCCTAAAATCAAGCATTTTTGTACCCCACAATTTCGGGCTGGCTAGCCACTGGTACTGCGACCCACTAGAGCAACCCACTATATCCTGACGAATCCCATATAAGCTGGGCTCTTACGCCACTGCTGGAAACCATAAAGTCACACACTATCATCAGCTTTGATACCTCCACTGACCACGCATTTCCAACCTAGGCGATGTCATGCTCAACCATGCACAACAAAGATATGAATACCATTCTAATCATGTTTCACGACTATCGCATGACTCAGATATTCGCGTATCATCAAACCACGAAAAAGAAATTTCATACAAACAACTTTCCATGTCCAAACGCAGCAAACTTTTTAACACTGGTTTACAGTTGGTGTAACTCAAGCTCTTGCCCATATACTCGCGACCCCTGCAAAACAGGCTCCAGACCCCACGGGATCGCAACCCCAGATTGAAATCCACTGCTTTGCAGTGGTGAATTAGGACATAAAGCTTGCTTTGTAACAAAGCATTTGCTCTTTGATGAAACACCGCTGGCTGTGGTACTGATGGCTACACATTTTGTCAAGGTAGCTGATTGCAAATTCCTTTTCCCGCTTTAAATCAGCTTTTTCGGCTGTGATAAACATTTCGAAGGTTCGTTTATAAAAACGCTATAGAAACTGATGAACGCGTATACACGAGAAACCTTTCGTGCAGTGCGAATTCATTTCCTGGTTCTCACTAATGAGTGTTTATCATTTGTATATGTATGTTGGCTGAGTAGGTCGGATCGTGGAAAAATCACACCTGATACGGAAAACATTAGTAGTAGAAAAAACACTATTTTTCATAACTAGTAGTTCGTGTGTTGTTACATATCTAACATTTGGAGCATTTTGCGATTGCTTTGATTTACACCTGAAAGAGATTTAAACTTTTGTTAAATCTTTCAAAACATTAATAAAGATCGAATTCCTATTCCAAGAGGTAGAAACTTTTCTGGAAAGCTTACTTGGCAATGTTGCTAACAAAATCATTTCATTCACGAATTTTGAAGTAATCATTTCCAAACACATTTTGCCAAATAAATATACTGAAAGAGGACATGCGGTGTGAATCAAAAGTAGCCAAATCACATTCTCTCACCATCAAGCAACATATTACTGTTTCGTATTTCCAATCAATAAAACCATCCAATTAATCTTAACAAATGTCAGTGTTGTAACTTAGCAAACAAATTATTAGAATTTTTTAAAAGTTTTTGCTAAACGTGCCAGAGCTCTGCAATCATTCAAGGACATCTTCTTTCGCTCTAGCTGCTCATTTATGTGGTGCAGTGTTGAGCGACAAAAGTAGCAGCAATTTTTAGCAAATGCCATTTTCAGGGATACGATATGCGGGAAGAAGCATTCAAACGCTCGCACTTCCTCGAATAAAGACCTATTTGAAAAGGAAACGTCACTACCAGCTGAGGTTATTTTTGATGAAAGCAGATTCAGCTGAAATGGCAGCTGCAGACAAACGACGGGGCGTGTTTGCACCATTCTTCAGTAGGAGCACGGGTCTAATTAATTGGCATCCCAATTAGGACGCTGCAAGACCTAGTTTTTTTGTATATTGAAAGAGTACAAAGGTTTGACAATTACAGAGTTTTAGGTATAGTTTCGGATCTGGGAAATCATTTTTCTCATTATTTGAGTTGTTTTGAGTTCTTTCTTCGTAAAATCAGTAACCATAAGAAACATTTTTTGCGTTTCCAACCAGCAGTGAATGTAACAATTCTCTGAATGCTGTTAATAAGTGACCTGAACACACTACAATCTTCGTGAACAAAATATCTTAGGACCGATCTTTGCTTGTTCTTAATGATTTGTCATTTTTCTGTCATTTTTTCTTTAAACATTTACGTAATCCCAAATCTTTTAATGTCTAAATCAGTTAATGATTTCAAAGAGTGCTATGAAACTACTGTTGTGAAAACAACATCGAATATTGTGGCACATACACGAAAACATCAACGCAAATATTGTAAGGGACAGCCCGCCCTCCCATTTGTTTTTTTACTTACAAAAGAAATAATATGGACAATTTGTGTCTTGCACTCTAAGAAACAAGCCAACATATTAACAAATATCGACTGAACCTCGACTGTGGATTAATAAAAAATCGAAGGAACTTCGAACATAGATGGCCAATTCAGTTAAACACTATGCTCCGGTTTTTCCCACAAAATGTTCCAAAACATGATAGCGTGAGCATCTAAGTGAAAAACCCTGGTTTATCCACCTACAGTAAAAAACAGTAATGTTAAAACACTCTGGGCAACGCCATTTTCCTTTACTGTTGAAATTGAAAGAAAAAATCCAGATTTTATTATTACTTATTAACGACCTGCAACAATTGCTATACACATTTCAAATCACAAAACTTTACCGCACATAAATTTAGGTGCAATGTGGTCTGCTTCGTTTGAACCACGTGGTTGCTTTGTTCCATACGGCAAGGGCGTACGCAAGAGGGGGTGGGGTTAAGAAAAACCCTTGAGCTTGATATTTTACAAAAACTTGATTACCTTCGCAAAGGAGATGAATTGTTTTCGCATACTTTTTGCTTGTTAATTTGTCGACTTAGTGCAAATACAACGAAATAAATTTGTTTGCAAATTTCTAGGAACGTGGTAAATGGGCCAAAAAGTAATAATTAGTTTTTTGTGGGAATCTGGATTATCGTCAGCGCCCACAAACCATCTCACCACTTTTTGCAGACCTTTCGTCCACTACGCATGCTTAAGATTGTGTTCTGCGATAGTTCACTTTATCTGAAACAATTGTCTTTATTTTGTCTGCTGTGGCTGATCAGCGCAAGCGTTGACCGCATTGACTAAATTACCAATTTCTGTAGCATGATAAAATTGTTGCACGAGATCAAAAACAGCAGTTTTTAACACAGAAGCATTCAGGCATTTGATAATGTCGCAGCAGGGAAAAAGCAAGACCAAAAGTTTGTTGGATTTCTATAAATAACAAAAATTTATAAATAACAAAAAAGTTTTCATGCGTACTTTATGCGCATTCTCAAATTCTTTTGTAGTTTAGCAAGATTCGATCTTGCAAACCGGGGTGTGCGTCAGCCCAGCCGTGCACATTCTGTGCTCGCCTGCTCGTATTCGACAAGGCATCAGCGCAGCCTGATTTTGCAGTTGCAAATTGCTCTGACGCAGTGATGAGCGTGGTTTACTCCCCTGTTTTCACACGCAGCCAAAATTTGGCAGTTATGAACTCTTGTGTCGTAGCATTGAGTTTATTTTCCTCCGATATCCTAACTTGGAGCGCTGATAGTTTATTTTCAGTGCAATGACACATAAAATAAGGGGAGTGCGTGTAGAAGAATATGCCTATTATGTCAATAAACTTCGCCAAAACGTTGGTTTGGACACATGAATATGACGTCAAATTGTGACGCCACAAATAGCGCACACCAAATACAAATGACCAACCTATGCCACTGAATGAACCCCCTCATGAAAATTTTCTGCTTACGCCACAGCTGTGCGGCAATTTCGGTCAACATCGAACATCTACGTTGAGCTCCACCGAAGTTTTAAAAACAACTTGCTAAACGTTTGAGCTTCAGCAGACACTAAATTGCTCCAACTATGGTATATACATGGCAACGTGAATCCGCTGTAGTGAGCAGTACGTGGGTCAGAGTGTAAATAAATTTTCTATTCGATGGATTGCACACCGCTGTGATTAGGACTCGTTTAACATAACTGCTGACAACGATAAGGCGGCCCTGTTGAAACGCTTTTATAGGCACCATGATTTGACGGAAAAATCACCTACTTGGCAATGTTTCAATGATGCATTTATGGAACAATTCAAAGCTACATCCCTCAACGAATACCACAGAAATATCTTTATCTGTCAACCGTAAGAAAATTATTTGAAAAATGCTTTAAATTTCAGCTGCAGCTGCGTGGGTAACATGATAGCCGTGACAAAGCTCACAAGTCGAACGTGTGTAAAAGAACTTTAAGACTGAAGCATGTAGTTGAGAAAGAATAGAGAGGTATCCACCCAAACAAAACAACAGAAAAAAGATCGTTTACACAAGCTATAGTAAGGTGCAGATCAGAAATAAAAATACACCACACCATCAAGAGAAACGCTTTAACGAAGATATACTTTGAGCGTATTACCCTTATATGATGAGGAGCAATCATGCAGTCGACCGAAACATGCAAATATACCGATTAAAGAAATCACAGATATGGCTGCCCAAAACAAAGTACCTCTCTCAAAATGGCAACGCAGTCTTTGGCAGTGGAATGCAACAAATGCCACTTCTGGGAAACACAAGAGTTTAATTTGCTGCGTCCCAGACAACGAGCATCAATTTCTGTTTGGAAGATATTTAAGTGCCTGTGGAATACTGAGCGTAACTGCAGACAACTGTAGTTTGTCTTCAGATTCCTCTCCCCATATTTGCGGCTTGAAAGACGGCGTATCTCGGCTGCAGTCTGTTGGTGCCACCTACCCGGATGCAGCTGGTGGAAGATGTAAGCTTGTTCAAGGGCATCACTTCCACAACGTATTTTGGAACTGTTTGGCTACCCCATCAGCGCATTGTAAACAAGGTTTACTATATGAAAACTTTGAGTAAGGTGAACAGTTTGCAATAACATGAACAGTCCAAGCACATATATTGTTGATAGCTTCAGTGCTACGCCATAAAGGTAGTTTTGCTCTTATCAGATATTATTTGAAAATGATCGCATCGTAAATAATCGCATGCTTTTTAAGAATTTTTTCAAAACTTTGTGTGACGCATAGGAAACTACAAGCTGTCTTGAACAATTCTAAACATCTAAGTTTGTTACAGTTGTGGGCTTGTGGAATTAATGCATGTTTGATTGTTTTTTACCATTGGCCTCGTGCTGCTATAAACTTAGTTATTGAATTCAGTCACTGCCGCTGGCACACACCCACGTGTGAATTGAATATGAGTGCACTCCAGGTGAGTTGTGACTGTGACATTTCAAAATGCAGCAGTGTAGAATAGAGACGAATTACCTCAACCTAAAAATCAACAATAAGTGACTTACAGCGAAACTTTAATTTTCTTTTCGTCAGATCTTTCTCCGCCAGATGGTTCGGATCGCACAAACTGCCCGCGAAGCGAATTGAAAAACATCCAAGAATTGTCGGAACAACGTTACGGCAGCAGTAATTTTTTTGAGAAAGCACTTTTTGATGACTATGTAAAACACGTAGGCGCCTGTTTCGTTGGTTGAAGCAAAGCTGCTAGAAGCTAACATTTCCATAATCGCGAAACATGTCATCAATGTCTTGATACACGACCAGCCACCTGCTGTGTGGACACATGGCAGGTTGGCGACATCAAGTGAACAACTGTCATATTACGCGTTGCGAAGCTGTCGCTGGAAACGAAAGCAACTCGAGGATGTTCTTGCACAGCTTTCATAAGCTGCTAAATCCCTGCAAGTATTTACCTAAACAGACTAAAATGGAACAATGCTACCTCTCTGCCCTCATTTTACTGCAACTGTTGGGGTAAAGCTGTTATAGCAACGCAGAAAAATATTCAGAATCCTTGAACAGCACCCAACAACGAAAACCTTTTTTCCTAAATCTTCAAATATATCATGCTAACTGTAATGACGTTCCAAATTAGTGACCAGTTCTATGACCACACCAAAAACCATGTAATTATGATCAATTTTCATGGATGTTTACAGCGTGTTTTCTACACACAGGGTATGTGAAGCGTAATGCAAATCATGCTTTTGTTGTGTTCATATGGACCACAAATCTGATTGGCCTACAGATAAAATATCTATAAAAGAATAAATCAATAAGCACATGAATAAACCATATTAAACAGGAGGTCATAAACGGGTAAAGTCATTGCGAAGCTCGTCACAAGTCCTTGTCGCAAAGAATGATATAAGCCTTTGGACAAACCTTAGTTCACCTGGCCTTGGCAAGGGTTGGACTCAGTGTCCTATTCTGGATGTAGGCTAATGTTGCACCAAGTGTTACGGGTTAGCGAACATAGTGTTAAGAAAGTGCCTGTAATCCTGTGGTTCTACCTCCAACGACGTTATAAAATGTTCTGTGTCTGTTTTTATCAATTTGCGTTGTGCAGACAGTGTGTGCTTGAAATAAAACACAAGAGTCCCATGGGCAATAACACATAAAAATGAACATGTTCGGCAAAACTCAGCATAGGTTTTTTAAGGATGGAGCCAAAAGTTTTTAATTCAGAGCATAATATCGTCAATATATGAGTATGTTTGAAACGAGGTCAATCCTTTCCATTCGTCGTAAATAGGGCTTTGAGCGATAGAAAGATGCCACTTGACAACATGCCTGATTTAAAATATGTGATTTTTTCTACAGTATAAAAAAACGGAGGCTCCCGCTGTGGAAATGTTACAAAACTAACTATGCTCATGAAAAGACTCAAAGGCGCATGGGCATGTGATGAAAGAGAAATCATGGCCTCCACCACAGACGGGAAACTCTTAACGGTGCTGCTTGAGTCCAAAATTATTGAACACAGCTGCCCCACACTACTGTAAATGTTGACGCTAGCCATTGGCAAACCGAGGGAGCGAAAAGGGCGCGATGCCTCTGGCGTTAAACTTTTAGTGTCACAAGGTCTGGATGCTACGCATGTGACGCATTGTGGTCGCTTTTTCATCATAAATTTTTGTGCGTTTGTTCATTGCAAAGGTCGAAATACAAACACAGAAACCAAAAATGCCTTCTAGATTTTTGTAAAAGACCATGTTACCACGAACTGCATGTGACAGCCAGCAGCAAAATGGCTGTTTAGAACCTCCGATGCGTTTCCTAATGATAACTTCAGACGAAAGCATTTTCAAAGATATAGCTGCTTTGCTTGTTACAAGCTAGGAATCGGCCAAAATTTTTGTCGATACATATCCTCATCTAGGCAAAAAGTTTCATAATGTTAAACCGACTGAAGATCCAGAATTTATCATCACAGCAAACATCGACGTATGGGCGTCGGAGAGGGACAGAGGAGGCTTGCTCCTTGAAATTTTATATTTTCCTATGAACTGTTTCGTAGAAAAATGTTTTTCTCTTAGGTTGGAGCCGGTAAAATTAAATTTCATCACTTTTGCCCCTCCTGGAAACAATCCTTCCTACGCCATGTTAAATACCAGCACCTTTTTTGTAACATGCATCATCTTCATCATGTATATTCTTAGTGGATTTAAATGTTTTGCCTAGAGCTAAGGTGTCCTGTTGTATCTTGCACAGAATGATCTAATTTTGTGAATATTGCCTTAGTGCAGTATATATCTAACTTTGTGAATATTGCCTGCTAAAACTGATTTGGTCTTAATTCAAGTTGGAAACCTGTCTTTTAATGTGTTTGCGCGCTTATCGTTTGTAAATATTTTGCTTGTTTATTTATTTTGCTTTTTTTCATGAATTCTCTAAATAAACCGAACTGGTCTTATTATTTTCAATCATTAAAGTCGAAGTGACTACAATGCATCTGGAGTGGTCACAATCATAGGCGTACGAGGCGGGGGTCGGCCGCTGCCACGGGCTTGAAAAATTTCAGGGGAAACTCTGTTTTCAGGACAAGCGGAAGTTGCTCAAAACTCTTGAATGAAAAGTATATTCAACGCAGTGAAATTTTCAGGGCAACTCTGTTTTTCAGGGCGAGCGCGAGTTGCTCAAAATTCCTGAATGATAAAAAATACATATTCAACACAGTGAAAATTTTCAGGGCAACTTTGTTTTTGAGGGCAAGCGCGAGTTGATCAAAATTCCTGAATGATAAAAAACTCATATTTAATACAGTGAAAATTTTCAGGGCAGCCTCTGTGTTTCAGGGCAAGGGCAAGTTGCTCAAAAATCCTGAATGTAAAAAGTATATTCAATACAGCTAGAAATTGCAGGGCAACTCTGTTTTCAGGGCAAGCGCAAGTTGCTCAGAAATCCTGAATGATAAAAAATACATATTCAATACAGTGAAAAATTTCACGGCAACTCTATTTTTCAGGGCAAGTGCAAGTTGCTCAAAACTCCTGAATGTGAAAAGTATATTCAATACAGTGAAAAATTGCAGGGCAACTCTGTTTTTTCAGGGCAAGCGCAAGTTGCTCAAAAATTGCGTATGGTGAAAATATTTTCGATAAAGTGTATATTCACTTGGGTGTGATCCGCGTAATTTGGGCTAGTGTAGTTTGTAATCTGGACAAAAGTCGTGATTGCTTATAGTGACTTTGATCTGGACCAAGCCCTCGTTTTCTGTAAAATTTGAACAATCGGATGTCGGTAGCATAGGCGTACGGGAAGGCCTTTCACTGGGGGGCGGAAAAAATTTTCCCTGAAAATAAAAAATTTTCCCTAAAAATAAACAATTTGCCCTGAAACTAACTTTTTAGTTTAATCCGAATAGGGCCTGAAGCCTTATGTAAATATGTTCTATTCAGTTGAATTCGTTTATAACGACTTCCTCTGTAACGTCAATTCGCCCATAACGTTACTTTTTGTTTGGTTGCGATGGTATCTTTTAGATGCATTTCAATTCGGTTATAACGTCAATTCGGCAATGACGTTTTTTATGCAATCCCCTAGAGATGCCGTTATAGGCAAATTCTGTAGTTACCTTGCTTGTTAACTCAAGGAGTTGAAGTCCCTTGCGTGTTGTGTTCTCCCAGACAAGAAATTTTGCGGTAATTGCTTTTACTGATGCAAATATGTACGTGACTTCGATGACGCAACGCAATGTTTTAAAAGCGACGGTTCCGGATCCTATAGTCTGATACCCTAAACCTACGTGTGTTATCGCTGCTGTGCGCTTGAGCATGGCACTTAAAGACGTGCACTCGACTGCTTTTATCAAGCTGTTGAACTACCGACCAGTGGCGTACGAGGCCGGGGTGGGTGGGGGGCGGCAGCACCCCCTGGCTTGATAAAAATCAGGCCAAACTCTGTTTTCAGGGCAAGCGCAAGTTGCTCAAAAGTCCTGAAAGATAAATAATATTTCATTGAAGTAAAAAATTCAGGGAAATCTCTGTGTTCCAGGGCAATCGCAAGTTGTTCAAAATTTTGAATGATAAAAAATATATATTCAATACAGTGAATTCAGGGCACACTCTATTTTTCAGGGCAAGCGCAAATTGCTCAAAGATCATGAAAGATAAAAAATATTTCAATGCAATGAAAAATATCAAGACAAACTCTGTTTTTCAGGGCAGGCACAAGTTGCTCAAAAGTCCTTAATGTAAAAATTATATCCAACACAGTGAAAAATTTCAGGGCAAACTCCGTTTTCCAGGGCTAGCGCAAGTTGCTCAAAAATCCTTAAAGATGAAACACATTTCAGGACAGTGAAAAAGTTCAGGACAACTCTGTTTTTCAGGGCAAGCGCAAGTTGTTCGAAATTCTGAATGATAAAAAATTGGTGACGTGACAAAATAGCGTAACCCCGCACAAATGTTTGGGGGGGAAAAAAATTTGGGGGACCAAAATGTTTAATTGTCGGCGAAAAATACTATTTTGTTTGAGATACCGCCTCTCAAAGCGCAAAATTACTTTATTTTCGAAAAATTTGGGGGCATGACCCTGTTGGCCGACCCGTGGCTACGTTTACGGCGTGACGGCTCGAGGCAGTGCCTTCCCTACCATAATCATGAAATGTGGAAAACGAATTAGCGAACCAAAATAACAAATGGAATAAACATTTGTCCTTTCATGTTGAAAAGGTGCATTTATTGCATGATTCTAATCATTGTTCATAGTCAATACATCTGAATTTGCGTATTTCTTCAAGTCAGGGGAAAGTTACGAAGGGAGGCAGCGATTGTTTGTGCCTCCTTTCACCGCAGTGTTGCCAATCGTAGGGAAAAATCCCTACAGTAGGGATTTTTAGGGTTTTGTAAGGAGTAGGGAATCTCTACGGGATAAATCGTCATTTTGTCGGGATTCCTAGGGATTTTTATGTTTAGAATTTTTATCGCTTTGTTTCTACCTTTGTGACACTTCACGGACGTGTTTGGTCAACAATTTATTATTAGTACGCTTGCAAAACGCACTGGAAAACGCGTTTTTGCCACTTTAGAAGGCAATAAATCCTAGTAGCACTGGGTTATTTTTGACGCAAGGACGGTAGTGTGGCCAAGTTTTCTGGTGGCTAGAATAGCATTCTGCTGAGCAAAAGCCAAGGCTTAGCCTATTACAGTAGTAGGTGTAGCCTAGTCTATTCCAATTTGCAAAGACTGCAGTACCAGTACAATACTAGTGAAAGGTACAGTCGTAATGTAGTGTCAATGTGTTTATAACTGCATGACCTCAAAGCACTGCTGAGGATGAAAGAACTTTCTCCCGCTGGAATAACAATAAAAACAAGCTGAGGGATTGTCTAGCTGTGTGCACTTTGGAAGCAATAATCAAGTCTAGTGAGAATTTTCCAGGTGTCTTTGAAGTCAACCAAAGAGGCACAGACTTAGGCATTTACGAATTACATGGCGAAGCAAAGGAAAACATTTTGAAAAATGATAATTCTGAAGCTGTTGGTGCTATCACTAATGAGACTTTTTCCTTATTAATTGCAACCAGCTGGAGAGTTGCAAGGGGCTTATGCTTAGATTTATTGCCAAAGATGCTGGCTAATCTTAGAAGACATTGAGATAATTTTTTTTGAAATAAATTGACATGTGGTTATGCAGTGGTGCTTTCTGCAAACTTGTTTTATTTTTATACGTGTAATTTTGATCTTGCACTCTTAATTATGCAACGTATATAGTATGTCGCGTTTCAAGGTCAGATGTTGTGGCTAAAGATGATTGCGTTTTTTGTTTCAGCTTGTGTAGGGAAATGTAGGGATTTTTCATTCTTATTGTAGGGAAAACTTGTTAACATAGAGTGGCAACACTGTTTCACCGGGTCGCTTTCGCATTGAGCAGTTTCTCATAAACGGTGTTGGTGAGTGAGCGCTTGCCGTGCCTTTGTTTCAGCTCTGTAACCTTCATGTCAGCTACACTGCAATAATGTTGGTATACACTTTTAATATATTCACTCCTTCAACCATATGCTCTCGCATTCCATACTCTGGCACTTACTTTACATTGTGTATAATATACCCTAACATGCAGCGTTATATGCCACATCAGTAGCTGGTCAGACATGCTGCTATGGTGATAGGCCGCGAAGGGCGGCAGAGGCGGCCAATATCTCATCCTCAATGAAAACGTTTCATTGTTACGACATAGTTAGGCATTTCTATCGAGCTGATACGGCATCACTGACGTGACCGCCGAGGCGACAAGCCATGTTGGCGAAATTTGCTAGGAAAATGTGCGGATTACAGTAGGATTTTTTGACATTAAAAATCTACCAAGAGGCCTCAGCAGACATGCAAGGTCAACAAATCCCATTCAATACCAAATTGTTTTAAACCCGTTTGGAAGCGCAAAGATAGACTTGGGCTTTGAGCGAACAGCGGAGACTAAATATCAGCGTTCACAATGCTAAGGTAAGGGAAAACCGAGAGATTTTGAAAGACCTCATTAATGTAAATTGCTTCCTAGCCAAACAGCAATTAGCATTTTGTGATAACGATGAGAGTTCGACCTCTTCTAATCGTGGCAACTATGTGGAACTTTTACATATGAAAGATTAGCTAGACATTTGGAGACATCTACTGTGTTTTCCGGCTTCTCAAACATAATTCAGAACGATTTAATTGCAGCAATAGTTGATGTGATTAGATATGATATGAACATAAAGGAGACAAGTGCAGCCCCATTTGTTTCTGCAGAAGTAGACTAGTCAACGGCTGTCACAAACAAAGCTCAGAGCTCTGTCATATGTGGCTAAAAGCGCAGAGAATATGTTCAATACAGTGAAAATTTTCAGGGGAAACTCTGTTTTTCAGGGCCAGCGCAAGTTGCTCAAAAATCCTGAACAGTAAAGATATTTCAATACAGTGTATTCAGCATATATTCTATTTGGGGTGATCTGTGTAATTTGGGCTAGTGTAGTGTGTAATCTGGACCAAAGTCGTGACTGGTTATAATGATTTTGATCTAGATCAGCTATGTCCAACCCAAATGGCTTACTGAGCCAAAAACTATGCCACTATCTTAACCAGGGCCGCATAATGAGTGACATATAAGTGAGGGTCGCTCAATGAATGGCTCACTTTGATCTTAGCAAACTCAATTTAGCTTAAGCTAATATATTGAATTCGTTCCAATCCAACTGCAGCGGTACAGACGTGTTAAAGTGGCACTGAGGACTACCTGCATCAAAAATGTCGAATTAAAGATTATCAAAATAAGAACTGGTTGTCAGTATACAGGATGTTTTCACTGCAACTAAAGCCAAATTGGGCAGCACAAAACCTTTGACTGGGCCGCATGCGGCCCGAGGGTTGGACATAGCTGATCTAGATCAAGCCCTCGTTTTTTTCAATGCCACGTTTTTCGTGATTTTTTGGAACTCTTGTGTTATCTTTTGCAGCAATAATCTTAACATCAAATTTTGGAAGACTGGCTGAAACAGGGAAATTTTGAAGTTGTTTTGTGAATGCAGTGTGTAATTTTGACCAATCCTGGTTTGCTGTTTGCGTTATCTGGACCAGTGTTACAAATGACAATACTTGTATCAAGTACTTGGAAAGTGTTTTATAGGCTACCAATTCTTTTCCAAACAATCAACAAGCAAAGCAACTTAAAACAGATTTGGCAGAGGTTTCAGGCCCCATTCGGACAATCTGAATTTGTTCAGATATTAACCAAAATTTTTTCGTCTGCCAGTGATGGTGCTTTCAGTTGATTCGTAGGAATCGATGCTGCGGGAAAAGTAGCAGTCTGAAACATGCATGTAAATGTTTATTACAGAAATGTTGAAAACGTTCATTGTTTCTTTCCAGATCTGTGATAGGCTATTCGTAATTATTACCATGACAAGCAGGGCTGTGGAGTCGGAGTCGAGGAGTCGGAAGGATTTTCAACCTGAGGAGTCGGAGTCGCAAAAATTTTTAACGACTCCGACTCCGGGCAGACCTTTTCCTCACCAATTGTGACTGTTTGTGCCACAAACGTGCGTAAGCGTCACACTTGGCAATTTAAGCAGCTTGACGCTTCAGCAAGAGATGACCATGGCTATTCAGACAGGCGGCAGCGCACTAACTTGCATACCTTCACTCAGGGGCCATTCCAAATCAACAGCGTCCCTTAGGGCTCATCACGCAACCTACACTATCTGAATGCAACCGTTCGGGGCTTGTATCACTTAAATTTCCATTTGCTCATTCTGGTTGGCACTATAGTTGCTCCGTGACGTTGGCTACGCAACAATGAATGAGAGTTCTCATGGGAGCGCGTCCATTGTTACGTAACGCACGTCACAGAACAATGATAACGCCAGTTAATCCTCCACGTCTTAGGCTCATTCATATTAGCCCGACTTACCAGACAGTTTATTTGAAATTATTCTGGAATGGGTACTGTCTATTGGATTGGAATTCAAATCCAATGTTCTATGCAAACCCATTACTTCAAAAAAACATTCAATCTGATATTAATTAAATTTAAAAAATACTTAATTGCAGAGGGCAGCTCGGGCTCCAATGGATGAGCCCGAGTAAAGAGCGAGCGAATGTATTCGAGAGAGCCGTTGTTGCGAACGATATTTTTTGATTCACGTCACCTGCAAATTG
>Ga0210059_1005385_pt1 | contig 20604 bp, 11 predicted proteins | sample Ectturendosymbi2_FD_188042 | JGI IMG/M metagenome (GOLD analysis project Ga0210059, IMG submission 188042) | Ecteinascidia turbinata endosymbiont from Florida, USA - Sample 2 (SPAdes) (version 2) | ecosystem: Host-associated > Tunicates > Ascidians > Unclassified | place: Key West, Florida...
CCCCCAAAAATTTTAGAAAATGTCATTTTGTGCTTTGAGAGTTTTTTTTCTAAACAAAATAGTATTATTCGCCTACAGTCAAACATTTTAGCCCCCCCAAAAATTTTGGGCTGGCTACGCCACTGCCTTGGTCGACCTCTGAGCCACTTTCCCGTAAGAGCAGCCAGCAGGACTCGTCTCGCCATTCTTTCGTGGGTCATTCTGCGCACGTGACCAAACCATCCTATATAAGATCTCGATTCGGAGAAGTGGCTCGACATTTAGGTCTTTACGAATTTCACAGATGTGCACTTTGTCGCGAAGCACCACGCCGTGAACTCTTCGCAAAAATCTCGTCTCTGCCACTTGTACTCGTGATAGCATTCTTTCAATCATTACCCAAGATTCATGACCGCAGGAGAGGATCGGAACAAAGGCCAATTTAAAAACTGTCAGCTTTGCAATGTTTGAAAGTTCCCATTTTGTTAACACGGAACAATATCACCCAAGGTACTTCAAGTGTTTCCCACCATCACCCAGATCTCCACATGCTACAGTGCATTGCCGCTCACTTGCAGCATACACGCCCTTGGGTATCTGGAGTAACATAATACCTGTCTTTTTTGCGCTGATTTTCATTCTGATTCACAACGTGGAATTCCTAGTGGTCCACATCCTTGATAAAACGTTCATTGATCTATATGCAATAGTGTTTCGACTACTTGTTTATGAGGTGTCGAAATAGTAAAATGGTCCGTCGGATATTTTTTTTAAATATGGTCCATGGGCAGGGCCCGATTTAACTGATGCGAGGCCCTAGGCTAATCCACTTGTGAGGCCCCCTCTCTCATTGCAGCGAGGAAGAAAATGGAAAGCGTTAATCAATTCGTGAAAATCTGAAAATGACTCTCTGAAAGTACGGTCAGCAAAAAGTTCCAAATCATTATTGGAGTGTCCACGATCACTGTGTTTGTTGCTGCCTTCGACGCAAAAGCGTTCAACTGCACGGAATTGCTGAAATCCTACTTGGCTGGAGAGAACAGGATTATTGACTGCCAAAGGCAATCCAACCGAAATCGCCACAATTGAAATATTTGAAAAAGCACTTGGCCTACGTTTTTTATAAGAATCACATCTGTGTTTTCTTATCTGTATTTTTTAAAAACTAACACACTGCACCTATATAGTATGTGTGGCGGCATAAAGACTTTAAAGCACAACGTGAGGACCACGTTGCAAGTCGCTTACCACGGCTGTAAAAATCTCACACATGAGCAAAAGACGTCACGTAAAACGCGCCCAAATGGTTGTAACTGTTAGGTTCACGATTCGCGTGTTTCTTACTTTTTCAGGCTTGTAAGAATCGAACGGACTAAATTGTCGCGCGAAAAGACGTTAGGTTTAAAAACCAGAAACGTCGCCAGAAAGTCTTGAATAGGGGATTTAAATTTGCGCAGGGGTAATTGACATTCTGAAAATTTGATAAAATCTTTGCTGATTTATTGTGTTTCATATTTCAATTTGGAAGGGCTGAGCTCACCAATGCCCACCGTGGCGACTAGACTGGTTTAAATTTCGCTCATGCTGTCCTTATTGAAATACGTAAAAATAAATAAAAAGCTACAATCATTGAATCAAGTAAGGTTGAACATAACGCAGTAAACAGTTAAAAAGGTTTTGTCTTGCCTTCTTCATAACAAAATTATCTTTGTTAGCCTAAGTTTGTCACTTGTAATGTACCGAATGCTTAGTGTGGACAACCTCTCCTGGAATATTGCGACCCTTTAGGCCTAATTCATTTTTATATTCTTTTGAATGTTGAAAAGCACCTTTCGCCTGAGCAGTTATGTGACCATCAACCTAAGAATAAGGCTTCGTGTGGTTGCATAAACTAAGAACCACTAAATCTAAGGCATCAGACCCAAACGCGCTTTCGTCATTTTCTTGCTGTTTCCCTGTCTAGTTGGGGAAGAGTTCTGCGGTTGCCAGTTGGCAAAGTGGCTTTTGCTTGCTATTCAAGCTCATCAAGATCTTCTCTGATTTGCTTGGCATGGGAGCAGTACAAACTTGCGCAAGTATTCAATAGCAATCTGATTTCTGAATGACTTTACTGAAGAAGATTCAAATGGAAAGAAATCACACCTAAAAATGCCAATCGAGCTTTACGCGATACAAACGCTGATAAAACTACTGTATTGCTCAGTCACCTAAGAAACAACTATGCTTTTATTGTAGGATACTGCTGCTCGCCCTGCACATAGCTCTTATCTGCAGTACGACCTTGCTTTGATCAGGTGCAGTGACGTAACTGGAGGTTTGAGCCCGGGAGAAACTTAGCTGAAGAGAGCCTTTTGCTAACACTCAGAAAATAGTTGAGAAACAATAGCAAATCCGATGTTGAACGGCTATAAAAAAAACGGAAATCACCAGAAAACACTCCGATAAACACAAAAGAACAACTATCTACTGAAACCAAAAGAATAGTAAATACCAAAATGCAAGCTAGGTAGGGCCCGGTTTTTACATTTTTAACTTGCCAGGGTGGGCGGTTCGCACCCCTGCCACCCGTCAGTAGTGCCACTGATCAGGCGCATTTCAAACATGTACAGCCACAAGTTCTTTTGATAGAGCCACACGTAACAATCGGTGCGATTCAGCAAGCGCGGGACTCAGCCAGCGTGCTTTGAGTATATCGACACAACAGCTGCCATGCGGCTTGACCAGCTGTCATATTGAGATTCATGGAAACTCGTTGGAAGACTCTGGCGTTATTACCACGAAAGTTGAATAAAACTAAATTTCGTGAATAATTAAGACATAAATTTTTCACTAAGTTTAATCTAAATGATCATATACCGGCCATTCACTCTATGCGTACCGCAGTTTGTTGGAGGCCCCCTTGAATCTTGAGGTCCTAGGCTTAAGCCTATAGGTAAATCCGCCCTGTCCATGGGTCAAAAAAGGTTGAGAACCACTGCTCAAAACCGATCAAGTACATGTTCAGACCCGTTCAGAGGATGCAAGCAGCACCAAATCGTCACCAAAAAGTGAATGATTGATCTTGCGGCTTCCAACAGTGACGCTCTCGTCAACTCGGCTGTTACTGTCCATCCAATTCGTATAGACCAGGAGTTCCCAAACTGGGGTACATATGCCTATCTGAAGGGGTGTATTTTAGGTTAGCAACAGAAGGGAAAAAAATGTCTACATATTATTCATTTCGAAATACGTATACATGCATCAGTGAATACTATTTTCAAAATCATTATATGCTTACTGTTAAATTTGTATTTGTTATTTTCCTTAGCCTTTTTGTCATAAGAAATGTTAAGGGTACATGCCCATCTCGGAAAATGCTGAAGGGGTACACGGCCAGAGAAAGTTTAGGAACACCTGGTATAGACAGTGAAGAGCAGTGACGGGGCACACCCTTGTCGGTGTCCAACACCCATGGCGAAGGATTGTGATTTAGCTCTCCGAACACAGACACAAACTTCTAAGCAGAAACAATGATTTTACAGCCAGTACCAGACGGGCGTCAACACCGTACTCCAACGGCACTCCCGAAGTTTTTATCGAGGGTCCTTGTTTTCTCGTGGTCGATAAAACAGCACCACTCCCGAAGTCCTATGTTTTCTCGTGGTCGATAAAACATGTGCAGACATCATTGGCATACTGCCAAGCGTGGGCGCCATTTGGTGGAGGACACGGGGAACGTGTGCCCCCTCTTCTTCGGACAGTGGGGATATAATATGCCATGTCCCCCCACTTTTTTCTCTTTAGGTTTTGTATTTGGAGAGATTTCATAAATAAAAGTTATGTTTGTCACATTTTGTGAAGACTTCATGTTACATTGTAGGCCGCACATAGCCGAGTTGATGTTGAAATAGAGTTTGGAGTGGTATCACTGATTTTGTTAGTTTATAAATGCTAGCTTCGATAAATGATTTTCAGCATTTTTCAAGTTTCTAGAGACCGTGAAAGATGGTTAACTGCTTCTGACCGACATTTTACCCTGCGTGGCATACTGTCAGAAAGGTTATTTTCTTGAAACAGTGAGACTTTTACAGCTGTGGGAGACCACAGTAAAGCCATGATTTGTTTCATGCAGAAATGTAACTGGTTTTGCTGTAACGTTGGTCGTCACATATTCAGAAACAGACAGCGTAAGGTTTAACGATGATAGTGTATACACTGTTAGAAACTTACATTTTCAGGCAAATCTCTGCGAAGCTTTTGCCGAAGACAAAAAGCAGCATTATTGTGAAGACGTAGTTTCATGATGGGCAGTTTTGCAAAAGACTGTCTTCAACCATTAGTAAAGAGGATTTCAAACAAAATGTTGAAGTAGTTACCTAGCTGTATATTGACCTACAGCTCAAAAGGTAGGGTCTTGACTATAGAAAAATAAAACGTGCATTTATCCTCACTTCTTGTCATGTCGCGACAGTGTTGACCAACACATCAAAAAGATATTTTTTCCGTGACTCGCAAACTTTGCGACTTTATGCATTGGTTCGTAAGTCATCTGATCTACTTCAGTTTAACCAAACCCACAATGCAGCAAAGTTTTCACCCTAGTGCGAAACATTTGCCTTGCAGGTAGGGTTGCGGAGTCTGAGGTAAAATATCCGACTCCGACTTTCCAACATTTCCGACTCGACTCCCGACTCCGACCTTTCCAAAATTTCCGACTCCGACTCCTTGACATCAAGGGAATGAAATCTGGCTGTTAAAACCAATGGAAATCGTGGTACACAGAAAGAAATCTGTTTCATCAAAAGTTTCAAAAGAAATTGTACCATTTCAACAGGAATTCTCATTGTGATGTAAAAAATGATCCAGTTGGGGAGTCGGACAAAAAAATCCAACTCCGACTCCCAGTGTTGTCAGGAATCTGACTCCACCCAAAACCTCCGACTCCGCAACCCTGCTTACAGGTACATCACAAGTAGTTTTTCTGGACATTCTTTTCGTGTTAATGCAGGTGAAACCGTTGTGCAATTTGATTTCTGTTTAATCTCAAATATATTTTCGTGTCGTTATACAAGTATAACTCTTAGAATGAAACTTTTGACATTAATTTCATGTATTAAAATCTGGTGTTAAACCTGAACAAATTGATTGTGACAAGACTGAGCTAAGAAGCATCACTGACAGAAGTCACATGACAACAGTCACCAGTCGATTAGGTATTTACAAATTACATTGTAGACTAGATGGGTATGTGGCTATGGATACAGGGGCCAACAAAGGGAGATTGAAAGAATACATCCTCCAATCACAAATAGTAAAATAGATTGAAATAATTTCGTATAGTAGGCTACGCTAATTTTAGACCAAACTTTTTGCTACTAGTAAGAGGATATTAATGGACATTTTGGTAGGGGTGGGGCTGCATGCATGATGTCCGGTAGCAATATAAAGATATTAGTAGCTTTTTCAAAAAACGGAAATGTGCAATAAAATATTTATCGTCTTTGTGACGGTAAGCAACTTGAACAAGGCATCAAATTGCGCTATAACGCCATACTTCTAATAAAATGCATGAAAATGGATGTGTTCTACTATAAGAGTGATATGCACGAGCGAACAGTGTGATTCAGCATTTTGTGCACTCCAACTGACGGCTCTGATGAAACCCATGGATGTATTCTAATATATTGCCGTGCTTGTCTGTATCCAACAAGCAACCTCACAAGTTTCATCCTTCACTGGCTCAACGCTGGAGTAGAAGAGTTTCCACTCATCATCCAGATCTACAGTGTGGGAACCACGACGCTTGGTCGAAGAGATGCGAACAGCATTCCTACGAATGTCATTTGGCTTCCTCGACCAGTTATAGCTCTTTCCTTCGAATGAAGCGATGTTCCTGTTTGCAATCATTAGCAAGATTGCCATTTTTGCGTAACTTTCATGTCTCCCAGAGCCCAAGCACTCGCGCTGACGCCATTCGCCTCCGCAGATGCGCAGCAGGCTCAGTGGGGCCTCCACGTGCAGACAGCTGATATAGGAGACTGACGCGAATTTTTCGACAGGTCTCTCTGCCTGAAGACCGACGCAATCCTTGGTCACGCGCGCGACAACTGATGCGCGATGGAATTAATTTTGCGCATTTCACGAGATTTATTTCTTAATTAGTTGAAGAACCACAAAACACAACTGCAAGGTCAGAAATTATATTAACAGATGAAAGCATGTGGCAGTGAGTTCGAGGCCTAGAATGGATAATTACGATGTTCAAATTTCTCAATATTTTCGCGAAGTTAATCTTTCCGCAGCGCTGATCATGATCCATCCTATGACAACACAATTCACACCTACAATTTTTTTAATCCGTTATTGTTTAGATCTTGTTAAACAACCCAAACTTTTGAGTACCTTCAACGTACACAACAGCAAATCTGAAGCAGTGGTGTAGCTAGGATATTATATTGTGAGACATAAGTTGGAAACCGGCGTTGTTCGTTCAATCAATATTATCACAAAATTTCATAATTGTTAGAAGAGCATCCGTTGCTTTCCGAAGCGAAGTTTCACCAAAATACTTTTACAAAGAGTTTACGAAAACGTGATTATTGTTGTCATAGTTTGGAACATTGTCTTCGGAAACGTGGTTTCTTCCCCGTTTTCTTATCACCAATTTTCACCTAGACACGAAACACGTTGCCGTTTACAAAAAAACTACATGTTCGTTTTGTAGTCTGGTACAATCTTGTCATGAAGATAGGGGGCAATGGCCCGTGGCTACCCCAATGACCCCCAGCCATGCATAATGCGAATGCTTACTTTGAAAGACGTCACAACTGAAGGGGTCTTGCTTGTAATGTTAGCCATTTTCTTCAGGCTGAACCGCCACCATCGCTTTCATTCTTCCAGTCAGCGTCATACTACCAAATTAGTAATTCTCCTTTTTCTTGATGTTTTTACATTTTCAGCCAAATGTATCGCTAAGTTAATTTAGTAAGTATTGGCTACAGGTCTAGTTTGTTTACTTTCCCGAAACAGGACCGCTCGTTTCGCTTTAGCAGCAATGCTGACAGTCAGCCAAACAATGTAATTACTTATAATTTCAAATGACAAATACTGACAACAAAATCAAACACCACAAGCACCTGGAAGAAACACTTCCATCTCTCATACAATAATAAATAAAAAAGGAGCGAAAAAGTTTCATCCTTCATATTTTGTAACAATACTCCAAGAAGCTTGGTTTTGAAACAGCATATCTAGTTCAGGGCTGGGTAAACTGTTAGACTCGCGGACTGCGTTAGATTCTAAATTTAACAGCGGGTCAGATCGGGAACACAAGGGCGGTTCTTGAAAAACCAGTATAAATGCGATGTGAACGTCATGTTCTTTAACTAGTGACAAAGCATGATGATATAAGACATACCGCATCAATTATTTTACAAAACCATTTACTTTACAACACAGCAACGAAAGGCTATTACAATCTTAGTAAAAAACAGTGTGATGGGTTTCGCTTTTTAGCTGGTGCATCAGACGCATAAGATTTAATTTCGTTGTGACAATTCTTAGGATCTGAGATGTTGGTCAGTTAACTTTGGTCTGTGAAGAGCTTTGTTAACGTTCATAACGTTGAACATACGCTCACACACATAGGTCGAGGCAAACAATACCAGTATCTTATGCTATCCTCTGGAGATTTGGAAATGCAATTGCGTTAAGTGTACAAACAATCCAGTTACCAAAACGGAACTTCTCTTTTACGACAGGCGAGGCGCAGCTTGATTAATTCCAACTGCAGCTCCTGTGGTGCTGTTACAGAGTCTTGCGACAGGCAAGCTGAAGTAGCACAGCAATTTTATCAAAATTAGAAGACAAGCGGCAAGAATTCTGTGTAGGCTGCCAACTGACTTGTAATTCTTTGCTTTTCGACTGGCAACCTTCAGTACGCCTAGTGTGGGAAAATGAGCGAATGACTTGTTTGAAAGGTGACTGGAGAGTAAGAACACCCAGGATTTGATGGCTCGCAGATTTATGTAAATATTCGTGCAAACTGATATTTCCCGGAAGCCTTACGTCAATCATTTGTGAAAGAATGTCTACAACAAACGCAAAGTCACATGACTAGTTCTTGTCGTCGGGTACAGGAAATGCATCGAACTTCCCCATTAACTTCAAAATGCACCTGTTAACTCTGACCTCACGCAAACGCTGAAACACTGTCCAAACCTAACCTGCGGACAAGAGAGTAGCAAAGTACGTCCTGGTGATCTGTATAGGTTTCCTCCAGGAATGGCCGTAATGAACTGACGTCCCCTTAAGTAGATTCACGATATGATGGAGTTGCAATATAAATTTACACAGATATTTCTGATGAATGATTCAGTGAAGGAAAATAACATCCTCTTCTCTTTCTATCCTGGACTCTCTTCAGCAGCTCGACATATTTTCCAGATGGGGATCCATCCGTTGTGGAATTGAAAAGTTTACTCCAAAGTAGCTTCATACGCTCCATGCGAGCAGATATTCGGCCACACAGATCCTCTATGAGTTTTTCCTTTCAGAGATCCCATGGTCAAAAGCTCTTCCATTGTTTCAAAACTGCTGTTACTTCCACGAGTGAAGATCAGGAGCTTATCAGTATCTTTTGCGTCATTACTTTTCTCCATTGCTAGTGAATAAGACTTGATGGACGCCGCCTTTTGTTTTAATTCGCTGGCTATATCTTCGTCGATTAGTTAGCTCCATGTGGCGAGTAGCTGTTCTGTGAGATAAACTTATTTTGTCAAACTTGCGTTTGCTCCCGAGACACAAGAGACCTGTTGCCTCAAACATGCCTTTCAAGACTCGTTTCCAGAAAAAGGCTTGCTAGCCTTTGGCAATTTGAATGCCGGCATAAAACCCATCTTATCAACTGACTCTTCAGTTGTAGTTTATTGGTGAAAAATTTTTGCTTAGCCTGTAAACTAGCTTCCCGTTCTTGCATTGATTGCTTGCTATAGTAAGCATGCTTCATGGCAGAGTGGCAGCTGGTAATAATGCACACGACCACACTGGTAGGTGCAAAACATTTTAACAGCACTGTAGCGTCCAAACTGTAGCGTCATACACGCATCACAACACAAGGGATCCACTGGTGTGAGAGAAATACAGGCATTCTAACATCAAAAACTATGAGGCAAACAGCTAATCAACAAAAAAGTGAAAGATAATTCAGATGGTGGTACACAATCAGCGCACGAGGCATGCAGACTGTTCCAATCAACGTTTCAAATGCTTATATGAGATTGCCACCCAAATAATATTGAGCTGTATATTAGACATACAGCCATTGACTGGATTTCAATAAAAAACATTGTTTTCCACTCCTTATCAAACATTCCACCCTCACTTTCCACTTCTCTTCGCTCCACTCATCTTTACGAAAGGGCTCATACTATCTTTTAAAGTGTTGTAAATCAGTGCACTTGAATATTTTCTGAAGGACTTGCCATTTCTTTGTTTCCACTTCTAATCAAACATCACGCCGTTAACTTCTGACACCATGTTTCATGTGGCTAGCACTTGTATCGATTCTTTTATTTATATGGTGTTTGTTGATGGCGCTTTATAACTGCAGTGGTCTTGTAGTGCCACGACTGAGTTTGTGTAATGTATGACTCAGTGGTGTGCAGAGGTCTGGTGATGCCCGGGCGACTGCTTGATTGAATGCCCCTTACCAAATTCTAGTATTGAGCAGTGGCATATGGTGGACATTGTCACTGGATATACGCTGTTTGTGATGTCACAATGATGTCATATTCAGGTTTGCAACTAACGTTTTGGCGAAGTTAATGACACAACATGCATATTTAGGGACGCCGGAGCAGCGGGGGCAGTAAAATATTTTAGGGCAATGGAAACTTATGAAAAACACAAAAATCGTTACCAATAATGTTTGTTTCTGTTCATCAACAATGTTGATCTCAAAAATAATAACGGAAATTATAGAATATCATTCTGAAAATTCTGGACGCCCAAAAAGCTGCAATAAATTTGTTTTAAGTCGATCTTGATCAACTACGAATATAGCTACGATATTATTATGAAAAGCAGTGTTGTTGGAGGTGGGGGTTCAAGTGCACCACCAAAAGTTTTTATTTGTTGAAAATCTGGACAAAATCCTTGAAATTGGGATCACGTTACTCCTTGAGCATGGTTATGTTATTTAGGCAAACTCTGTGTTTGAGTTTATTTACTTATTTTACGATCAAATTAGAAGGTATGGCCCTCTGCTAAACGCAATCTTCTCAAAGTGGCCCCCAAGACAATTTAATTGCCCACCCCTGATATAGATAAATCCAACACATTTTCTTACTCCTGTAGTGTCCACGTTTGCCTAGTACAGGTCTGGCCAACCTGACCTGTAAAAATGGCGCTCAGGTAAAAAAAACAACAGGTAAAAATGGCGCTCAACGTTGCTTGACTTAAACAAATGGCGCCCAAGATTTGCAGAAAAACACATGAAGACCTTTGTAGGAGGTCACACCAAAAAAAGGTCTTAATGATCTTTTTGGGTGAAAATTTGTAGGCAAACGTTGCACAAAAACTTTTCGGAGAAGTTTGGGGAAATTCGCGCAAATATTCTTCGCAGCCCCGAAGGTTTGCCTGCTCCTACACCTATGATGAAAAGGCACTTCCACCGTCGGTGCCGCCTTTTTGAAAGAACAAAGGGATAAATCCCCCCGCCGTGCCTTCATTCTCCGGCGTCCATCTGAATATTATTTTACAGTCACTTTCTTTACTCATTGTTGTAGGCTGCAACTTGCCATGGCTGCAACTTGCCACTGTAATGAACGTAAATCTGCGGTATCCCAAGACAGAGCAGTTCATAACTACAAAAATATCAGCGTGTTGAAACAGGGGAGTAGAACACACAGTGCTACGTCGGCGCAGTTCACAATTGCAAAAATACGAGGCTGCGCGAATGTCTCGTTGATTAGCAGTCGATCAGAAGGTATGCAGCAGGGATGGCGGACACCCAGGCTTGACAGTCTGAAACTTGTAAACTACACAAGGATTGAGAATGCGCATAAAGTACGCAAGAACATTTTTATGTGGCTTTTATATGTACAATAACTAAGGAGAAAGAACAGACACGGACTTGTGTGAGCCATTATGATCAATCCGCCTGAACTGCCAAATAATGACGAAGCTCGAAACGAAACACATATTGCAAGTACAGGTGTGCGACGAAACAGGAAACTAGTGATGCATCATAAGATGAGCTAAATTAAGCACATTGGAATTGGACAATTTTGAAATTTGGCTCAGAAATTCAATTAAACTCCATAATTATCTTCTGTGTGGATGCAATTGGACCCAATCAAAAAAATATCCCGTTTTTTTTTAAAGCTCACTTAAACAAACAATAAAACCCACCAAAATTCAACTCTTTGCTCCTCCTTTGAAAAATGTACTATGAAGCAAAAAGTAAAATAAGCAGCACACTTGTACAATTAATTGCAATTTTTTTTAATGAAACAAAACGAACAGCAACTAAATTCGAAGGACATGGAAAGAGAATAATTCGAACAGCCTGAGTAAATCCTACTGGCTATCTTCTTCAGCTCTGTAAAATTGGTACATTTTGATCAATTTTTCTGCCTTCTCTGCATCAAAGCTCTTTTTGATTTTGGACCATGCCAAACCATATATTGCTAAAATTACACTGTATAGATGCTGAAGTAGCAGGACATGTACATAAACTTGACGTGAAACTGCAAAGTTTGTGTGGGAGTGGCTTTTCTTTGTTTGCTGTGCGCATTCTTGCCAAGCCGTGCGCCATATACCTGAGTAAAAACCCTGGTAATGAAGAATCTGTGAATTACTGGCGTTTGAATACGTAAAAATTAGTGTTGACAACAAAACAAGTTTCGAAAAATTAAATCCATTCACAATGCAGTAAGCCTACAATAGGAAAAATCATCTAGTGACAGCATTTCAATTTTTGTAATTTTGCTCTCTGGATGCCCGGGGCCAGCGCCCCATTTGCCCCCCCTCTGCACGCTACTGGTCTGACTCGGTTTGTTTTGTGGTCTGGATGCGTTCCCTGCAGCTCTTCTGCTTACCATGCACCTGGTAAGAAGGCTACAGTGCCAATTTACAAGGTCTTGGGAAGACATGGCTGATAGTCAAACTCTTGACCTGCCAGCACCGAGGCGGACGCACTTACCACTGGACCACGGGCTGGTCAATCGTATTGGATAACACACATGAACCAGGATTCAGATAATGGCATCATTACTCAACGAAATGCACGCACCAAACACCTCAAATAATTGTGCCCGCAAGTGCAGTTGCGCACGTAATCCACATTACAGCAAACTGCTGCTCTTTGTGGTGGTTTTGCAATAATCGCTTTTGTCAGGTTGAGTCTCACTAAGGGCACTGTTGTGAAATTGCACCACGATTAACGTGTCTAAAGAGCTGTTTGAAATTGACCAGAGTAGTACACTCAACAAAGGTCATTTGGCCTGAGATGCACCTTGTACTAGGCCAGAGGTGGCCAACCAATCAGAGACCAAGAGCCACATATCTTATTGTGTTACCACAAAGAGCCACATCACACCCCCGCAAGCGCATGCACGTGAACATGCGTTACATGAATGTGATCGCTTGTGTATGATCTTGCACAAACCACAAAGTGCGTTTTCATGCAACATGTTAACTAGTAACTAACACGTGTGTCACGTGAGTGTGCTCGCGCGTGCATGTGCTTGCATAAGCCACCAAGCATGCTTCCACGCAATGCGTGTGTAAGTTGTATCTTGGGGGTCAGTCGCACCCCGACTTTCAAGTTAAAGAATTGGTACAAAACTTTGTGACTTAAACACAAATTAATGCAGTATTTACATAAGAGCGGCATGAAACCGGGCGGCTCGGCTTGCGAGCCACAGGTTGGCCAGACCTGTACTAGGCAAACGTGGACACTACAGGAGTAAGAAAATGTGTTGGATTTATCTACATCAGGGGTGGGCAATTAAATTGTCTTGGGGGCCACTTTGAGAAGATCGCGTTTAGCAGAGGGCCATACCTTCTAATTTGATCGTAAAATAAGTAAATAAACTCAAACACAGAGTATGCCTAAATAACATAACCATGCTCAAGGAGTAACATGATCCCAAGTAACGCAAATAGCTTGAGTAAATAAAACAAAAACAATAATTGTACACAGAAAAGGTTTTTATTATAGCCTAATTGTTCTTGTGCAAATAAACATTATCCAGCGCAAGCAATTCAGTGAGACAAATGTAACATTACACACTTACCAAAACATTTCAGATTTGAAAATTTTTCCTGAATGCTTCTGCGGGCCACTGAAAATGCTTTGGGAGGCCACATGTGGCCCGCTGGCCACTAACTGCCCACCCCTGATCTATATAAATTGGACAAGTTCAGTGGGCCAGATTTGAGAACTTAACAGGGTGTAGTTGGACCACACCTGATCTTGCATCAGTTACATCACACCCAAATGGTAAAATACTTTAAGATGTGCCTTTAACATGGTATATTGGTGTATTCTACTATTGGCTATAAGGCAGTCATTGCTGTAAGGCGACCAACACAACTGCACAAAAGATGAAGTGAGATGGAATGGTCTTTATGAGAAAAAAATCTGAAACCCTTAGAACTGGGGGTGCAAACTAGTTCGAAGACAAAAAAGCATTTGTCAATTTCATTTTTATAGGCTGCATCATGATAAATGTTAAAGAAACATCAACTTTTCCAAAATGTATAAATAGTGAAACACCGTATGTACAGATCTAGCAAGCGTTGATATCAGGTTCTGTGAAAATGGTCGCCACTTGACACAGTGCCACTGCTTCAAATGTCTGTGCTATTCCCATTATATAAATAATCTCCTTTAAATGCTTTCCATTCATGGTGCAGAGGTTGCCAACCGGGGTGCCGCAGCACCCTAGAGTGCCATTTATAATACTCAGGGGTACCAAAATGTCATCAAACCTTGAAGCAGATCTCTTGTGTAGGGTGCCACAAACCTAAAAAGGTTGGTAAACACTGTCATGGTAGTTTCAATGCACTCTACCTTCCAGACCTTTACACATGCACTTGTTGCAACACTTATCAAGTATGTGCTTCCACATATGTTCCGTAGTGTTGCACTGTTTCATTTGCAGTTTCTCTTTTGTTTAGCACAGTTTTCTCTTCATTTAACACAACACAGTGTGTTAAAACTATTAATGTAAGATAACTTATTTGAAAATACTCGTAACTATAAAAATTAATTCAAAAATGAAACAAATCCATTCAACTAGAGTCCAAAATGTCTTTTCATATTTTGCTAACTGTTGCAAGACATCCTTTTGTTTCTGTTAAAATGATATAGATGTATGCAAGCCAAAAGTAAAAAAATAAACCAACTGTCCATTATTACTCTCAGTGCCTGGACTAACCAAAATTAATTTAATACCAATAATGTTTTGTATCATGTATGACTGACTGTATGAAGCAAGAAAATTCACCTCATCCTGTGTAGAATTGCACTTTTGTATTGATTCATTACAGCATTTATTGCACTCATGTGCTGCTTTGACTCTCTCCAAAACATCATCAACTTTTTTCTTTGCAACTTGGGAAGATTCTGGAAATAAAATTAAACACGCTTTTGACTGTCAATTAATATCAACAACATAATGAATTCAAGTGACATGAAATTACCACAAAGCCGTGCTGACACATCACATACTTGACAACATCCAGCATTTTCTGAAAAAAAAAGCATTTTTCCATTCCAACACTTGCTTTAATATTGATAATTAATACAATCAATTATCTGCATGCAAGGCTTCACACATCTTACAATATATGTATTTCCATTAAAATAACAACAAATGTGAGTTATCATTGTGGGATGTTTTCTATGAAAGATTGCACTGATTTTCTCATTAAAATAACAAGTTCAAGTTTTGATATAAAAGAATGTGATTAAAGAACATGTTTTTTGCAAAAAAACATCAAAAAGACACAAAACTTTTTAACTACTAGAGCAAATCATGTTTCTCATGCCTTTCCAGATAACTTGCCTTGGTCTGAGGTTGCCTTCAACAACTTTCTTGCTTTCTGTAAGTCAGTTCTTTGAGCATTAAGTTCTTGTCTTTTGTTCTCAAGGCTTTCAATAAGGTCTTGGACCATTTTTATTTGAGAAGGTTTTTGATTGTCACTTAAGCTTGGCATGTTGAACTTATAATAGCATAGACTGCCAAAATTGCAATAGCAACTGTAGATACAACATAAAAAAATCATCAAAAAATCAGTAACTTCACAACAACTTCGGCACCAGTGTACAAATATACCGTACTTCAAAATCCCATATTGAACTACTGTTTTCAAGCCACTTAGCAACTCGATACCACACAGTCAATTGTGCTAGAGAGCTGTGTCTTCTAGTTTGCAATTAATAAAAATTTTAAGTTGTGGGTTTCAGGCTTTTGCGGGTGATGTCATAAGTGGGGTAGGTTTATTCCTGTTTGGCCAGGGTTATTGAGCCCTGGGTCCCAACAACAAGAGGTAAGTACAGTATTTTGCTCAAGTTTTAATGGAAACTAGGCTAAAATCTGAGTCTTTTGAGCCTTTGACTGGTTTTCTAGGGTTTCTCGTTCAAAAGTTAGGTATAACCAAAGTTTGGGTAAAAAATCTTTTTGGGTTTTACCAAGATTTAGATTTTTTGGCCACAAAACATGTCAACAGTGTACTCAAAGTCCCAAAACAAAGGCTCAAGACTAAGACATCTATCATTTGAGACTGAGACAAGACCTGGGACCTTCAAAACTGACTACAGGCCACATAAAGGTATTAATACCAGAATGTGTATGATGGTTTCATAAGTAGCGAGCATACACTGGTATGCAATAGGCATTAAAATTTTCACGTATTTCTTACTACTGTTGAGCATTAAACAAAGGTGCCTTGAAGCCCCTTCACTTCACAGAAGAATGATTTCACTTAATGCAATTGTTGCAACCTCTCCAGTGGTGTTGCGTTGATTGTATGATTCACCACGAACAGGATGTGAGCGAAGAACAAAAATATATGTATGTGGCGCGAACAAGCAATAATAGAGTGATCTCCATTGTTGCTTGCTGCCACAGTGCGAAGCTTTGCGCACATGCCACTTGGGATTTCCGATCGCAACAAAATGGTGCTGTGACCAGGATGTGAAGGTCGTGCGGAGTTCAGTCTTCACACAAAGATCGTGCGATCGGTGCGGTTCGTTGTAAAAAGGAGGGGATGTTGTTGCAACCTCTCCGGTGGTGTTGCGTTGATTGTATGATTCACCACGAACGGGATGTGTCCGAAGAACAAAAATTTATGTATGTGGCACAAACAAGCAATAATAGAGTATTCTCGTCAGGTGATCTCTATTGTTGCTTGCTGCCACGGTGCGAAGCTTTGCGCACATGTCGCTCGGGATTTCCGATCGCAACACAATTGTCATTCTTCAGCCAGGCAAGAAGCAATACCCCAAGATGGTTGACTTGTTCAGCCAACTTAACATGCAGAACATTTAATAAACAACTAAGTAACCGTTGGTGCAATCTGGTTTAACGAGTTTTTTATCTACTGATTTGAGATATCCATTCTTAAATTTCCGTGTCAGAATCGGACAGCAAGGTATCCGGATTAAAGGGATAAAATTAAATCCGTTCCTAGCAGTTTTGTGTTGGATAGCGGGGATTCTAGTTAATAAGAGATTGGACAAACAAAGTCTGACTGTATTTGAAAGCCTGAGTATCTTGTGAATTGAAACTTTGCACAACTTTTGTAAGTCATCAAGATTAGGAACCCTTTTGCTAGAACAACTGAAGTGAGCACAAATGTTTTTCAACATACAGTAAACCTTGGTTAATCCGGATTCAATTTGACCGACTATTTTATCCAGTTTAGGCAAAGATCCGGATTAACCGAAGATGGCTGTTTCTGACCTGACATCATCTAAGTTTTGCCGTATTGGTGAAAATTACTTAACACTTTGAGAACTGGTCTACGATATATTTGTACTTCAATTTTGACCTAAAAAACAGCAGTTTTCGGTTGCCATACCAACGTGCTAGCTCCATCGCCGATTGCGCTAGAGAGCTGTTCCAGGGCTCAATCGGATCGGACAGTCTAGTAGATTACACTCGAAAAAAAATTTTTTGTTTGGGGGGTGTGGATTTTTTGTGACTGACGTCATAAGTAAGTAGTTTTTGGGCCATTTTGGCTCATGTTGCCTGGCCTAGGGCCCAACCGCTAGGCCAAAGTGTTTCACTGAAGAGTTAAATTGAACACATTTACAACCAAACAGCAGACTTTTGCAAAAGTAAAATGAATTTAGTGATGTATTTACCAATGGTACAACAGACCAGTAACTGCAATATCCATGCAGTTATGAACAATCTTAAGTTTAAAATTTTAGATTTCTTGGCTGCAAAGAATTCTGGCATTTTGGACTGACACAGAGATTTCTGTGACTGGTCCATAAGCAGTGACTAAGGCATGTTACTGTGTACAATGCAATTAGGGATAATACTCATCTGCATACGTACACTCAACACTGATGATTGAACAACAGACTGAAACCGTGGTGCAGCGGCGTGCCTTGAGCGTTATGGTTAACGTGATATGCAATGCCCGTGTGTGACATAATAACCGTCTCTACAATTAACCGAAAGTTTCAGCGCAGTTGCAGCTGATGTTATGATAATTCTATACGTTTGTTGGTGATCGTGAGCATGCTTGTGTTGTGCCTGAAAGGTGCCGAATCTTTCCTTGAGACTAGTGAATGCAGTTTGAGAACACAAGAGCATGTTAAGTGGAGAAAGTAAAATGAGCAGATTTTTTCTGGTATTGGCACACCGAAGATTTTTATGAAGAAAAATGTTAGAAATCGTTCGTACCACCAGTTTTATCCGGCTTCAACAAAGATCCAGATTAACCGAATCTGGATTAACGGAAGTTTACTGTATCTTCCAATGATGTCAACAGTTTCTAACATGCACATAATGCACTTAGATGTATCATATGGAAACTATATCTGACTGTAATAACACTGGGATAATCTTGTTTTAGCAATGTAACAACACTTTCATTGTCTGCAAACATGACATTGGTAGTGTCAGATGAATACCTCATCAGGTCATTCATTGAAATTGCTTTATCATACAGTGAATTTTTTATAGCAACACAGATTCCCCTAGCAGTACAGTCTTCAACAAGAACCATATCAAAAAACTTGAGCATAAACATCCATTGAATCAGAGTTGCAACAAACAACAACTCCTAGTTGCTTTTCAGCTGAAACATCTGGAATTATGTTAAATTTTGTTTGACCTTTCTGCCAACTGTTTAACAAAATATAATCTACACAGTTGGTCTCACTGAGACTAATAATATGCTTAAGATCATTTTTGGGATGATTCTTAAGGTGCTCTTGATTGAACAAGAGACAAAAGTAGCTTGGCTAAAGTGAAAAGTAGGTTATGCTCTGGTATAAATCTAACTAACTGCAGTTCTATAGTTTCCTTGTAGCACTGCTACTGAGCCTCTTGTTCAAAAAAGCTTTTCACTGAAATAACTCCTTAGCTTCTCATAAAACTAACATGCAATTGACTGTTTCCATGCTTTATTAGCCCTGATATATGACAAAGGATAGTGTTGTTGTTTATATAGAACATCTTGGATCTCTATAGCTTGATGAAGCGTTAACCAAACAGTCTTTAAAATCTGACTGATGCAACCATTCACTGAAAAACTTTTGTTGATACTCTGTGTTTTTTTGCTGGAAGTTCAGCTGAAACTGATGATATGTCACCTGCTGCAGCCATCACATTAACGGTAGTGTCTATTTTACTGGCGATATTCTGGCAGGAATAGATTGGCTGGAGCTATTGTGCTGGCAGTCGAAGATTCGGTCTCATGGCATGATGCAATACAAAGAAAAAATGTCACTTGACTTTGTCAGGAAAACGCTGACCTGCTCGTGGTGTAACGGTAGTGTTACGGCTGCTATGCGAATCGTTTTCGGTTTGACTCTCACCTTGCCAACTTTTGTTTTCTTTTCTCTGCTTTTTTCAGGCTCCGCTTACATGTTACGTTTTAGGGTTAGTGTTGTTAGGTTAGGATTACGATTAGGTTAGCGTTACTTTGGATCACAAAACGATATTCTCTCCTATAACATTATATAAGTCTTTCCATCACTGCTAGCATCTAGATTCTTAAATATCACTAGAGCAACTACTTTTTTAGTCTTTTCAATGTTTACAATCCTTTTAATTTATCAGTCAGTTCTCAGGCTCACCATAGTCCCTTGCAAATTGGTTAAATAACAATTTTCCTTGATGAAATAATCCTAATGTAATGGTTATGGTAAATATCCATAAACCCCCTACCACATACAAACCCCACTTTAGAACCACTGCCAACTGAAATACCTAACTTTAGCAACACTAAACTCAAGAACTGCTTGCACTTTACCATTGTTTTAAATGTTTAGATGCAGTTGGTAGTGTTGTAGCCATTCGCTCAGCACTGTCTGTGTTGAACGCATGATTCACCATCAAAGAGATGTGCACTAAGAATAGCATCTAGGCTATAGGTATGCGGTGTGAACCAGCAATAAAAGAATGAATACAGCATGTGATCTCTATTGTTGCTATTGTTGCAAAGCTTAGCTTTGCACACTTGCAGCTCAGGCTCTCCAATCACAACAAATGCTGTGACCAGGGTGTGAAAGCAGTGCCTCACAAAAAAAGCCTGGGATGTGTGAAGTCCATTGTACAAAGGAGGGATGTTGATACAGTTGCTTGGTCAGCATTGTACCGAATGTGTGATGCACCACAAACAGGATATGTTCTAATTAAGAATAGCAACCACATGTATTGAATGTGGAGCGAACAAGCAATAAGAGTCAGCATGGCATGTGATCTCTATTGTTGCTTCTTGCCGCATTGTGAAGCTCTGCACACTTGCTGGTTTTTTTTTGCACACAAGCTTTGCACACTTGCTGGTCAGGTTTTCCAATCGCAACACTAGACGGGATCCTGAAACTGTCAGTTAAATTACAATGTGACTGTCACATCAGATGGAAAGGGACAAAAACTTTTCCAAGTTTCATTAACCAATATCAAATTTCAAAAAAATGGTAGTGTCTATTTTACCGCCAAGATGCTGGCGGCGAACAACACTAAACAAATAGCTTCAGCCGATCTGTTGCTTCCAGGGATAACACTAATTTGCGGGCCGGCGGGCTGTGTTTCCAAATGAAAAACGTGAATTTTCGGCAGGCTACACAGAAGACTGAAGGGCGGGTCAGCGGGCTGCACAAAGAGTAAAAAGGCAACACTCCGGCCAGTCCTTTTCCACAGACCAGCTTAATGTGGAGCCACTGGCCCGCCCTGTATACAACCTGCTGGCCCGCCAGCCCGCAAAAAATTCATGTTTTTCATTTGGAAACACTGCCTTCCAGCCCGCCTGGCCTACCAGCCCTCTAATTAGTGTTATCCCTGGCAGCAACAGATCGGCTGGAGCTATTGTGCCGCCAGTCAAACATTCGGTCTCGTGGCATGACGCAATACAAAGAAAAGGTCACTTTTGTCAGAAACACGCTGTCCTGCT
>Ga0210059_1005386_pt1 | contig 20603 bp, 25 predicted proteins | sample Ectturendosymbi2_FD_188042 | JGI IMG/M metagenome (GOLD analysis project Ga0210059, IMG submission 188042) | Ecteinascidia turbinata endosymbiont from Florida, USA - Sample 2 (SPAdes) (version 2) | ecosystem: Host-associated > Tunicates > Ascidians > Unclassified | place: Key West, Florida...
GATTTTGATTAAACAAACTGACATGCCAAGTTGCGTTTTCATAAAAACTTGTTGAAGTTTATCTAAAGCATATTGCATCCCAGGAAAATTATATCATTTCCAAAGTTCAGGAATTTTCAAATTACAGAAAAACGGCTGACACTACGAAAAAACTAACGTCATTTTCGTACTCAGCGCACCAAAAAAACATCAAGAAACACCAAAAAATAAAAATAAAAAAAACAAGACCAAAAATACGTTGCCCAGTGAATAGAAGAGAATGTAGCTAGTTAAAGCATTGTTTATGGTGAATCTTTGTTGATTTTCTGTTTGTCGCGTTGTAAAAATATGCTTTGATAACTTAATGCATATTTTTTTCATTGTTGCAATGCGAGATTTTTACTTTCTTTGGCCAGTGATCACTGATCTGATGAACCCTGCGCTATACGTGCGCGCGTGCTTCACATGGACGAATGCTTTTATCATAAATTGGCCACCATCCGTTTGGTTTGTAAATGGACAGAAAGTAGTTTTCCTTGGTTTCTAAAGTTATGGCAAACAATTTTTTAAAGGATGCAATTGGTGGCGAAGTCTGAAATTTGATTCTTGACGGGATGGTCGAGGCAGTGCCGTAACTAGAGATTTGAACCAGGGAGGACAAAGCTTAGCTGAAGGGGGCCCACTAGTCACCGTAAAGGGGCCTACTAGCCAAAATTCAGAAAAAGGTTAAGAAATGATAGTGAATCTCTGGATGTCGTGGATGTCCATACTAGATTTTAAAAAAAGACCACCCCGTAAAACGCAAAAAAACAACAAATTAAAGAATACTAAATATCAAAATGTCAAGTAAAGGGGTCACAGTTTTTACACTCAGCTTGCCAGTGCGCCACTGGGTCGAGGTGCACGCTTTGCCGAAGGTGCGCTACGGCAATTCACGCTATGGCAGTGGATCGAACTCACAACCTTCCAATTGATGCGCAAACTCTCTACCGTTGAGACATCGGCATACAATCAATCAGGTAAACTCGTATTCGTAGCCCACGCCTGTAATATCCAGTGCACATTGCATCAGAGTTGCCAAAGCAAACTTAACAGTTTACTACAACGATGAGAAATCCTGCTATTTAACCAATAGCCAGTGGTGCCACTCCTAGTGTTTTTCCATTAGATCTAATGTTTTTTCATTTTATCTGGTGTTGTGGTGTTTTTTAGGGCTATCTTGTGTTTTATTATGAGTGAGCTGAATGCAATTAATTGCGCAATTTCGTGTAATTGCAACTGCAATTGCAACTGCAATTGAAACCTTTTGATTTTGTGCAATTGAAATGTGCTGAAAATTCTACCTAATTAAATTTTAAGTTACACATGAAAACAGTGTTTTTTTTAAGGTTTTCAAAACGGTGTCGTGGTGGAGCTATAGGGTGTCAATACAATTTCCCTTCTATGCCTGATACTCTTAACTGATTTTCACAAAAACGCACATTTCCGTCCAAATATGCTTAATTATTTCAATATGACATTCACTTTTGGCAAACAAACTAAGGACAATTTCGTAAATAGGAAGTTTTAATGTAGGCCTACATACTCATCCATTCACTCATTTTCGTGTCCGCTTTTCCTTTGGGGAGAGTCGGGGGGCAGCAGCCCCCGAAGGACCCGAAATGCCTTACGATCAACAGCAATCTCAGATAGTTCTGCTGGCTCCACACCAAGACGGGACCAAGCAAGGTTGGAGATTTAGTCACGTCACCTGGTCCTTGGACGACTTCTTGGCCGCTTTTCTGTGAGTGCAGACTGTAGCCCGAAGGACTTATCTATCCATTCTTTCCTGGGACATTCTGGACACATGGTCAAACTAGCATACAGTAGCTGGGATCTCTCGATTCGGAGAAGTGGCTCGACGTCGCGGGCTTTACGGATTTCAGACTGGTGTTCTTTGTCACAAAGTGTCACACCGAGAACTCTTCGCAAATATCCCATCTCTGCCGTTTGTTCTTTTGACAGTATTTTTTCATTCGTCACCTAAAATTTATGACCACAGGTGAGGATCGGAACAAAGACCGATTTAAAAACTGAAAGCTTTGCAGTCTTTGAAAGCCCCCGTTTTGTCACTACGGGGAAATAAAGCTCACGCAGAACTGCGTTTGCTCTACCGACCATGTATCAATCTCTTTGTTCCGACTTCCATCACTCGTGAATACCATCCCAAGTTACCTGAACGTCTCCACGTGCTGTAATGTATTTCCGATCACTTGCAGAAACTAGTAGGGAACTGGGGATTGAAGGGTCCTGCTCTTTTCTTTATTTGTTTATTATATCAACTTCTCAACGATGCCCAAAAAGACACCAAAAAATTCTAAAAATAGCATAGGAATTCCCCATACCCCAGGGCCACTTGTCTTCCCCAGGGTCCCTCTGTGTTTCCCAGCACCTCTGTTTGTCCCCCTGTCCTCATCCTCGAAAGCCGTGAGCTAAGGTATTAATCCGATTTGGAAGGATAATAATTCATTTGTCATCATCAGCAGAAAGGGCGATCTTGTTCTGTGAAGACTTCGTGATCATGACTTCGAATCACATTCATAGGTCTCACACATTCATAGGTCTCAGCTGTTGTCATCCTGAATATAAACAATTTTTATAATCTTTCAATGTTATTTCTTTATTTACAACATATTTTTTCACACCTTTATATTTTTTGAATTCATCACCGTCCATATCAAAGGCATATGATTTGGCGCGCAGTCCGACAAATTCAGATATGATCTTCCCAACAGCCTCGTCCTTGAACATCCCAGGGACTTTTTTGTTAAGTCTCGGAAGTTTTGAATTCTCAAAGTTGGAGGTATCAAACTTTTCTTTGATGTCTTCTCGGATATCTTCGAACAAGTCTTCTGTATGTATTTCATACATCAAAGAATCCGTATCAGTCATGAGCAATTTCGCTTTTGATCCATACTTTTTCTTGATGTAGATATAATGAAAATCATACATCAGAGTTTTTGAGATATCAAGGATTGACATCCCAAGATAAACTGGCTTGTTGAAAACAAGTTCCGTTTTTTTCATGTGCACTGCAACAAGATCTTCACTGAAGATTGTCATTCGTTCATAATTCGGTTTTGAAACAAGCTTTTCAGCTGATTTATCATCCGTTCGGAGTCGGATATCCACCCTGTTTCGGATGTTCTCCATGGTTTTTCCAAACACTGAATTGTTCAAGAGTTTGAAGAAATCTTTCTCAAACTCGCTGGAAGCTTCTGTTCGAAGCTTCGTGTTCAACGCGATGTAAGGTTTCAACCATGCATCTTCATCGAATGATATCCCACGGTGAATTTTCGTGAGATCCATCCCCATCTCAAGATATTGTTTGAGATTCCGATGATGGAGAACATACTTGTCCTTCTTTCGTAAATTTGGAATAAGTTTTTCAACTTTATTCACAACAATCCTTTCTGGTGCGAGAGGATAATGATTGTGAAGATTGTGAAGTTCTTTCGGATACTCCAGGTCAACATCAAAGATACATCCACGGCCTTCCTGGAGGAAATTTCTCGCCAGTTTTCCAAATGACTTTCTGTCATCCACTTCAAATTACTGACAGGCAATGGCTGTGACATAACCCAACCGCAAAGATTGTTGGCATCAAGATACTGGATAAATTTCGATTCTTCTTCCAGATTGAAATCCTTCATATACTTGTTGTTAGCCTTCGCATATCGCTTCGGAATCATAGAGACTCCACCACGAATTCCTTTTTCAAACATTAACAACATATCAACATCATTCAGCAATTCAAGCTTCACATCAGTTTTCTTTAAACATGCATCCCAGGCCAATCCTGGAGTGGTGAAATACCAACAAGGATCAAGCCCATAATTTTTCAAGCAAACACTTCGAAAGTTTTCAAAGACATCTGTTAATAATAAAACATCTAATTTCATATACAGATCATGATACTCACGGAATGTTTTGATTTTAAAATTATCCCAAACCTTAAGGGCGTGCTCAAAATCATCGTCTGTAATATTGGAATTATGTAATTTTGAATCAAACGCCTCTTTTGGTGGGAGTTGCGTTTCATCTAATTTCTCAAGGGAGTTAAACCAATCATATGGAAAAACTCCTTTTCTTAACAACATATCAAAGTTAACATCAAAATATTTTTTTTACGTTTTCAAATTGTTCAGGTTTTAGATTATTTACAAGTTTATCCAGACTGCTCGTCATAAATTTGAAACTATCTAAAAAACGAAGTTTATACTTTAATTTTCCTTCTTCATCTTGAATACTTTTTGAGAAACTGATGTATTTCTCTTCCATATTAGGAATACAATCGATATTTCCTTTACCCATTGAGTTAAGATTTTTTACAAACAAATGAGCAACGTAGAAAAAACACTGGAACAAATTTAGGCTTTCTGAAAAGTGCATTGCATTTGTGATGAGTAGCGCCTCTGCATTTTCCGGTGAAACGACAATGATCGCGAACTCTTACCTGACCTTCTTCAAAATCTTTTCGGCAGATCCAGCAATTCGTAGATGTTTCAAAGTTGGCTTTATCTTCTGCTTTAACCCTTTCAGTTATGGCGCGGATTTTAAACGCATTAAAAGCTATAACTCGCCAGCTCCTATAGCTACAGAGCTGTTCAAACCATCCACGGATTCAACAAGTCTTCTAGTTTCGATTAAAAAAACGTTGTTTGATTTGGGTGGGGGGTTTTCTCTTTGTGACGTCACAAACAAGGCAGGTTTTTGAATCTTTGACCCACTTTTACTGGCCCTGGGCTCTAATCCAATGAGCCATTTTAATGGATCAAAAATGTTTTGGAAACTAGATGATCATTCGCGTCTATAGTGCCTTGATTGACCTTCTAGCATGTCTAGAACAAAAGTTATGGCCCAAAAACCCGTTGTACTCAAAATTAAAAAACTGCAGAAAAAGCATGCGTCTCCCACTGACGGCATTTTTGCCAGAGAAAAACTGCCGCGAGCTATCGATCGAGAGCTAATCGCGACGCTCGAGAAAGATTCGTGAAGCCTTGTAGTTTGCACTAAAAAAAATCTTTAGAGGTTTGGATTCGGTATTTTTGGTGGGTGTCGTTAGAAAAAGGCTAGGTTTTGAATTTTTTTTGGTTATTCTTTCATGACGTCATCATCCGGCCAATGAGCCCAAATAGTGGCTCAAAATTTGCTTGGATTCTAGGCTGGAATATGAAGCTTTAGAGGCCTAGATCGATTTCCTGACGTTTCTGGTCCCCAAGTTATGGCCGAGAGACCCCTAATCTTGTAAGGATTCCCTAGGGAATTAGTGGAGATCCCATTAATTATTTTTTGCTTGTTTTGCCATAACTTTTGAGCCAGAAATGCTAGAAAGTCCGTCAAACCCTCTAAAGATTCGCATTGTAGCCTAGAATTGAAAAAACTTTGAGTCACAAAATCTGAGGGATTGTTCGACTCCCAGGATATGACGTCATCATCCACATGTAAACAAAATATGCATAAACATCCTCTCATTATGTAAACATCAACAAAAAACCCGAGATCTCAAGCTAAAAATTTTTTCTTCAGTATAAACTACAAGTCTTCACGAGTCTTTTGAGGGCTTGAACAGCTATTTAGCCTATTCTAACGACGACTTATGGCCATATACAAAGGGAATGTTATTCAACCTCTGGTTTCCTTTGTCGGGGTAGAAAGTTTGACCACTTTTTGGTTTGTGTGGCATAATTTTTTATCCAGATATGCTAGAAAGCCAATCAAGGGCTCTAAAGACTCGTAGGATAGCCTAGATTCTAACAAAACTTCAGCAAAACAATTGGCCCATTGGATTGGCGTCCAGAGCCGCGTAAACAAGGCCTAAACTAGGCCAATAAAATGAAAATGACACCCCCACTTGTGACGTCCTCCCCCAGAGAACCACAAACCCAAAACGAAACAATTTATTTTTTCAATTTCAACTAGCAGACTTGCTGAATCCGTAGATGGTTTGAACAGCTTTCTAGCTCAATCGGCTGGCGAGTTATAGCGTTGCAAACCCTGTGCCAGAATTATGGCGATGGGCGGGATTGAAAAGGTTAAATATCATATCTTTTGGTTCCGATGTCCAAACTCTATCAATTTCGTTGTTTAGATGTTTACAAAATATTTCACCAATATTTTTATCCAAGGATTTTTTAGTATACAAAACTGGTTTTAGTTTTTGTCCCGTCACAGACAATGTTAAAGCAGAATCCAGAGGGTTCATGCTTTTGATACTGTTCTGCATATGAATGTTCCGAATTCGGTTTGCAACTCTCGATTGGTTTCATCAGACATTCAAAATCTGCATAAACCACAATCGGAACATGCATTGAATGCTTAAAGTTTTCAAACTCGAGCATCGAACCCTTTTCATGCATTCTAAGTTTTACACAGTCATGGTTTTCACAACTTTCTTTGTGCTTGTCCAAAACTTCCTTCTTTGTGAAAGAATTAAGACATCTCAGGCAGAAAAACCGTGTTTCTTTGTGATTTGACATTTGATGGCTCAAAAGCCTTGATAAATCGTTGATAAGAACAAAATGTTTATCCTCGAGCAGTAAAAAATTTACATCATATTCTCTTTCAGCCATCTCTGAAATACGTAAAGGAAATACCTTTTATCTTCATATCCCAAAACAATCACATAAATTTGAGGGTTCTGTTGTTTAAATTTCTTTATATCTTTCAGTTTCATTGGAAAACTTATTCCGTCAAAATTTAATGTTTCAGCCTGTTTTTCCAATTGCTTTGTAATCCTTTCAGGATGAGTTTTAACAGGATTCAACGCCCTTGCAATGCATAATTTAAAGCATTGAACATCCTCATTCCTCCTCTTCTCACTTTTAAATTTCGAGTTGATCAACGCTTTCTTACTTGCTATATATTTTGGAAGAGGAATGTAAGTGCCCCCTCTCAAGGGTTTATATTTCACCGTGTGAATATTAAGACTCACAAGCGAGTGAAACGTCCAGCCCGATCCATTCATTTGAAAAACTGAAATGTTTTCCATAATTTGTTCAACTATTTCAGTCCAAAGTTCATTCAAGTTGGCGGTTTCCAAGATAATCGCTGTTTTGGATTGAAAATTCCGAACTTCGATGGTTGAACTCCCGTCAGTCGGTGAAACTTTTTCCATCCTTGCTTTCAGAACAAGTCTTACCTTTGTCTGGCTCTGGAATTTTTCCAATGCCTATTGTTTTACAACCATCAAAAACGTCTTGGGGTCAGAGGTTTGATTTGTCGCTTTGATAGTATGTTCTTCTGCGAATGCTTTCAAAGCCGACCTTTTGCTTTCCTCAAACTTTGTTTCAAAACAAGCTCTTAACTTTTTTCTTGAAAGCGTTGAAAGCGTTGTTGATTGGTCTTTTCACAGGCTCTGGAACATATCGTAACAACCAATCACCCCATCTTCCCAGTTTTTGTGTTTCCCCTTCTTTTTTTGTGGGGGAACATATTGTGTTGGTTTAAGTGGTTGTTGACTCATTTCTGGAATGTTATCGTCAAGCAAACTTCTAGAGAACTCATCACCTCTTCCAGCAATTTCTCTCTCGAAAACCTCTCGAGGAAGACGATTTATCATAAGCGTTTGCAAAGCTTCTTTTCGAAGTTTTGAATAACCCCGAATATTATTCCGTTTTGCAATTGAACGCAAATTCTTAACAGTAAGCTTCTCCATTTATTATACGATAAAAAAATCTTTTAACCAAAATTTATCATTGTATTCACAAAAAATAACAAAATATTTTTGTTATTCTTTCTGAAACTGGTTAATTGTCAATTACATTATTTTTTTTATTTTCCCACACTTTACCGTTGTTGTATATGAAAAAAGTATAGCATTTTCCATACTATTTCACCTCCTCCCATATCCTCGGAAAAAACAATTTTTCGACTGTTTCGAGGTCAATTACCTCCATTGATCTCATAAACGGTCTTCTCTCTCGATTCTTTTCAATTTTGAAAGCTTTGTCAGTCAACCCTTTTTCTTCAATGATTTTCCACATTTGTTTTTTGTTCATGTGAGTTAATCCTTTGGTATTTTCTTTCAATACACAAATCATTGTTGGTCTTGAAAATCATTTATGTTATGATAATTTTTTTTAAACTTAATTCAATCATTATCCCCAAAAGTCTCAGCCACAAATTTAGCATGATTCATGTGTGCTAATTTTTTCAAGAGATTTTCAAATGATTCTTCAGAAATATCTGAATCTTCGCTGAAGTGTTTTGGTTTCAAAGTGTAAATAATTTTTACCATTTTTGTCTTTGAGTCTTTTTCAATTTTTCTGGTCATAACTTTTGATTTCTTAGAGTTAAAAATTGCCATAACAATTACATGTTTTGCCACGCCATACATTTCTTGAACTGTTTGAATGTCAGATTCAGAAAGTGTCTTGTTCTTGTTTTCGACACTAAATCCAGGTTTATAAATTGGGTGCATAATACTGTCTTTGTCTTCAGTATTGTGAAACAGCCCGATGCAATGACCAATTTCGTGAACAGCGACTGAAAACAAATTGTATTTCCCATCCCCTGAAACTGTTTCTGGTCTGACCATCTCTCATTTTCAAAAGGCAAATCACCAGACAATGTTGAATTTCCAGGGTAGAACCCATGCGCCAAAGCACCAGATTTTTTGTTATTCAGTTTGTAAGGACAGTTAATTTCTGCATTTTGCTTTTCATCATTTGTCAAAAATGCGATATTCATGACTTGACTCCCATCAAAAACTCTTTCAAATTTCAAATCACAAACATTTTGCCAAACACTAAAAGCATTTTCGATTTCGTTCATTGTTTTTTCTTTTCCAAGCGAAGAGTAATTTTGAAAGTCATAAGTCAAAACTTTTTGCTTCCAAAAAGTGCAATACCTTTTATTCCCAATATTATTAGGCATAGCACAAAACATTTGATATAACACAGAATTTATTTTCCTCGTTCCCTGATTGATAATCGTTCGAGTCGGACCACATGGTCCTGAAGACCTTCCACCTGGCGAGTGAGGTTGGTTACTAAACTCTGACGATATTCGATTTGAGAATCAACATAGTGTTTATGGACTGCGTCGTTTCACTCGGTTGGATTCGCAAGTCCGGGAATAACATTATTGTTTATTTTTAGTTTCTCCTGAGCTCCCTCAAGGTTAAATTGAAATGTTCTTTGCCCAATCCGATAATCAACGAAATTTACTGTTGTGGCATCGACAGGATCAACTGGTTGGCCGAGATTTTTAATTTTCTGACCATTGAAATCCTGTTCAGCTTCTGGAAGAGAAGTCCCGTCAACTTTCAAGAATTTGACCGCTTCCACTTGATTATTCTCATTAATTTGTCTAAAAATTTCCCTATCAACACAACCCTTTGGAGCAGCGTCTGATTGATCACTTTGAGTAGCATCTTGTGAGCGCAAACCCGTGATTTTATGATCTTTCATGTTTATGTCCTGATCTTTACTGAGGAAATTTCTTTCAACAAATCTTCGATTGGTGGCATCCTGGCCGTTAGTCGGATTTTTCAAGTTGGTGATTTTGAAATTGTTGACATCCAAATCAGCATTGACAACTGCCAGCGCGGTGCTAACTGGATTGGTTATTAAGACATCGACATATTTTTTCGCTGCCACATCTTTTGGACGTGTAGGATTTGCAAGATTTTTTATTCGATTATCTGACATTTTCAGGTCGTTTGTAGGTTCTGAGGAACCATGAAGTCTCAGATACTTGGTAATTTCAACTTATTGTTTTGTGCAAGTCAAAAGAGTTCTCAAATTTACTGCATCATCATTGTTTTCCGGATTTCCGAAATTCAATATTTTTTGACCCATTGAAATTAACCGGCCCCCTCAATTGAGAAACGGCATTGGCAGAACCGAAATGTTCTTCAAAATACAACTGTTGGGCTTGTATCATATAATCAAGTGTTCTTTAGTTCACGGCGTCCTGGTCTAATTGGGGGTTCGACATTCCAGTCACTTTATGACCACCTGCAGATAAATCGTTTCACATCCGATTTGTTCCATCACGTTTCAGAAAGAATTCGCTTGCATAATTCAATCTGACTGCGTCATTGCTCTGAACAGGCTCGCCCATGTGTGAAATCTTGTTTCCACCCATCCCAATCCCTCCCTGCATGTCCCCACCCAAAAGCGACAGCTTCGTATCTGCGCATTCTTTTGTCGCTGCGTGGTGATTTTGTTCTGGCGCTCTCAGGTATGAGACATGGTTCTCATCCATGTTTAAATCTCTTGCCATAGTCGACGCAGGGCTATAAAGATTCAAAAAATTTTCTTCAATCCACTATTTCGGAACCACTTCATCTTCATTTTGTGGATTTGAGTTTATATTTCTTATTATATGCTCTCCCATCCCAATGTCACCCTGCATAGTGCCCCCTTCCATTGGCAACCTTTTTGCCAGGTACAAAATAAACATATGCTCGATTAACTGCGTCATGATCTTCTTCTGGCCATCTCACGTTTTTCACTAAATGAACCCTCATATCCAAATCACTTTCGCCAGCACTTTTCAAGTCGACGTAGTCTTTCGTCGCCACGTCGCCTTCTTCGGTTGGAGGCAATACGTTTTTCATTGTCTTTTGATCCATATCGATCGGATTACCTCTTTTGAAAAATGTTTCATTGACATATTTCTTCCTCACTGCGTCCTTTGGACCTTGCGGTGAGCCAAGATTCACAATGCTTTGACCAGACATGTCAGTGGCTTGACCTTTTCGCAAAAAGTTGCTGTTCACATATTCATGTGAAACTCCACTCACATTTATAACATTTTGTCCCGTTTTTGGACTTCGTCCGAATTTATCTGCAGGCATTTATTATATCACCAAAATTTGTTGATTATTTCTTGGAGGTGCTTTCCTTTTTGCATCTCTTTTAAAACAAAAAGACAAAGATGGCCACAAATAACTGCTTGCCTCGGTTGAATTTGCTCAGTCGGATAGAACACATCACCGAGATAGTTGTTCAACTCACTTGGTGGAGGCAAGCCGAACGAGTCAAAATAAAATTTATCGTTACCACGTTTGAACCACGCGACCCAGTGCGTCCCATTTCCAGACGTGTCGTCTAGATTCATAATTGCGCACTCATTTCGTTTTGGTTTCTTTGGCAAAGTGCCTCTCAAGAAAACCCCACGAAAGTTTTTAAAACCAATTTTTTTCACCGCATCTTCGATTTCAAAGTTGCTCAAAGGTTTGTTTAGTAAAACCACATTTTCAACTTGGATGTTCATTTATTCTAAACAAAACTTTCCGATTTCTTTGGCAACATCTTATCAAATTCCATATCCACTTCTTCAAAACTTCTGTATGTTTCAACTTTCTTCCTGTATTTTTCTGTTTCAAAAAGGATTTTTTCAAACTCATCTTCAGAAATTTCATTGTTTGACAACGCTTTCGAAACCATGTTTCGAATCGAGTTGATTTGACTCTCAACCAAAGTTTTTTGCTTGTCATGTTTCTGAATTTTATTGAAAAGGTGTTTTTCAATTACTTTCAGAAAAATTGAGACATTTCCAAAAATCAAGTTTAATCCTTGCAAAATCTTTCCTGAAATGTTGTGTATGATTTCTTGAAAATTGGCTGAAAAGCCGACATTCAACAAAAACACACAAAACTGAACAAGTATGAAACAAACATGAAAAAAATTGATCACACGATGATACTTTTTAACGACTGACTCTTGTTTAATTTTCTCAAAATGGATTTCTTTTTCGATTTCATGTATTTGTTGAAGTTTGCATAAATGACACTTATTCATTTTATTAAATGAATAAAAAATCACTTTACTTTACATCTTGTTTGATGTGTTGATTCAAATGCTGATTTATTTGTTGGTAAATTTTCTGGTTAATTATTACTTTTTTGCCTTTATTTTGCTCACCAACGGCTTGATTGAAGTGTTGATTTTTGTGCTGGTTGATGTCTTGCGTGACTTTTTGCTCAATTCGTTTTTCCTTTGATTTACACACTTATTTAATGCCAAAAAAATTCACAATTTCACAACAACGAACCAAGAACAGGAATATTTTTCAACGGAGAATTTGGACCAAGAAGAAGGCCATAGCCACGAACAACTTGACCCCCTGTTTCAAATACAAACAATCTCCAGCCATGCCAAGCCCTGAACCTTTATATGGTTTCAAATACAGCCCTTGACCGTCTGTTTCAATTCTTGTGATGTTTGAACCTTTTTACAAATACAGTCCGTTTTCCATGGCCTTGTTTGTCGCTTTTTGCGCCAAAGACGACCCGACACCTGACAGTGCTCCAGTCGCCAATGTTGGGAGCAGGGGCGGCTCGTCTTGACGGGCTGCCAGGCTGCAGCCTTCCCTGAAAATACCAAGGCAAAAGATTCTGCCAAACGGCCAAACTCGCCTTAAGTTTGGATTTAGGTACGAAAATTTCACAACACAATCATTTACGGTACTTCCGACACCATTTCGGCTCAGCGTTTCCTAGGAATCCAACAAAACCAATGTTTCGCTGCTTGCCAACAACACCACGTATGCGTTGACGTTTTCAGCACACTTGCCAATGAATTTGGCGATTTCGGGGCTGTCATCCGCACAGCCCTGAAGGAAAGAAACCAAACAATTGGCTGCAAAAAACAAGGTGGTATATCCACCAATCGCAAAGCGTTTTTGATCTTTTGATGATAAACGTTTAAAGAAAAAACGGAGGAAATATGACCTTGACTGTTTTTTACTACCTGAATTTCTTGGATATTGAATTTTAAAATTAAGTTTAACAATGCTTTTACAAGTACTTTGGCGGTATTGGCAGCATTGGATTCAAATCTGGTCGCCAATCTCGGCCTGCGAAAATGCAGCCCTTCGTTTATTTGCACCAGTGCAGCTTGCAACTGTAGGCTAACCTGATGAGCTTTCTAGGGTTGGCGTTTGAAGATGTATGGCAGTAGTTGGTGGATCTCATTCTTGGACAACACAAGATGTGACTGGTTTAAAACATTGAAATATGAAAAATTTGAAGCATGACAAATCTGGCAAGCCTATAAGCATTCAAGTACTATAAGTAGGCCTTTAATTTTTTGGTAAGGTGAACGTTGCAGCTGTAACTGATTCAGGATACAAACTTTTACTGGAAAAGCATAACAATCCAGTTCAAAAAAACGAGAAATCTTGTGTAAAATCATAAATTGTTCGAAATTTTTTGGAAAATCTAAACTTCATTTGAAGGAACATGATTAAAGTAGCAGCTCAAAGAAAGTGGCTCTAGCCTCGGTCTGCTGCCATTACACGGTTTGAATAAATGCTAAGCATTGTCTTGTTAACAACAGCGTCTCATTAATTGAGTGGAATGTTCCAAGCTTAGAGTGTGAGTGGTGATGGGTTCGACTCTCACCTTTGCAGCTTTGATGGAAGTGGTTTGGTTATTCGTCATACTTTTGATGGGACCGGTTTAATTCTTTTGCGTTCGTGTTTACGCTTTGGGGTTTGGTTTCATTAAACTGAAGTAAATGTTTTCTATGTATCAATAAGGACAACTGAAAAGTTTGATAAGGTTTGGACTGCTGGAGTGACTGGAAACGCCACTATATTATAAAAACAGCCAGGGCAACAATGAATCCCATATGTTCAACCAGAGATGAAATTTCGCAGCCCTCCCGGCCAATTTCACCACGAGCCACCACTGGTTGGGAGAATGGTCTTTGCCAAAAATGGTAAAGCCTTTGCAGCTAAACCAGCTAGAAACGAAAGGAACCCGCCCTCTGTTTTCATAATGTGAACAACCTGACGTTTACGCATTTTTATTGTGATCCCTTTTCCGTCCTGATAAGCTTTTGTCATTCTGTTCACTTGTAAATTGGTCAAAGTAAGAACATCATTTCCATACAAATCTTCGTAGCCGAGACGAATGCTCACGGGACTCTTTGTATCAATAGCGTGTTTTAATTTTTGCTGTTGATTTTCATAAATGTTACATGCATATTGGTATAACTCATTTATATTATGTTATTAAATTTCTCTCAAGTGATATCTGATTGTCAGGTTTTCTCCACGAAGATTCAGCTGCTTTCCGTTTGGTCTGTGACAACTGTTTCCATTTTATTGATTTTATCTAAAATCACTGGAAGATACACAAGGTTTCTCGAATTTTCAACGATTTTGTAACCAGGTGACACGTTTGGAAAGAAACTGTAAATTGTGTTTTGCATTCTCCCATTCACACAACACCCACCAATCACGTCCACATTCACGAGAATTGAATTTATTGATAAGATGTTGACAACATTTTGCGATTCGTGAATGCCCTTTTCGTAAACCTGATTTCGAAATCCAAGAACGCTTGAAACTGAATTTCGCGCTCTGAAATCAACCTGAAAGTCGTCTTGAAATTTCCATGACGCTTTTCAAGGTGTTTATGTTTGCTGAAATCATCAAAGCATCATCACCATGACCATTTCATTAGATCGCTATTGTTATTGCTTCTGCAATGTCAATCACATCATAGGAGCCTTCCGGAATACGAATATCAACCCACTGTCTTTGTCGCGAAGTATCTTCACCGTCATCTCTGTCGCCTCTCTCAACTTCTACAAACCTAGCAGAATAGCGAAAGATATTATTACTTGAATCAATGTTTGGAAATGCATAATACGTCTCTAAATTCACCAAAGCCATCTCATACTTTCGCGTTCGATCCAACTCGAGTGGTGGGGTAAAAGTCGTCTATATTTTTGTCGAATTCTCTGAAACCACAATCTGAGTTGAAGTTTTCGGAGAAGTATTTCTCTCAATTTTTGAAGAAGTTCAGTGTCGGTCATTTTTTAATATTATAAAAGTCGTCAAACCTCGATCTGTATTTCCCGCAGTTCTTTGGCAAGGTCAAATCAATCACAACAAAATTGTGTGGCTTCGACCACGCAGTCTTACACAGCTTATTGAACTGTTCTTTCATCATGTCTTGAGACACGTGGTTGTTAAAAATGTGACCAATATTTTTCTGGTCTTGAGGAAACAGACAAAAGAAATTTGCATTTTTTCGAATTTTTTGATGAGGCAATTTGAAATAATTTTGACTTAAATACAAGCAATCCCAATTTGAATGACTTCCACTTGTTTTGTTTCTGAAGCAAGAGGTCATCAAATATCATCAGATTTTTATGCTCAGGGGAGATTTCTTTTGTGTCTGGAACGTCAACAGCTGATTCATAAAAATTACACTCAATTAGCTCTTTGGAACGAGTCTTTTGATTTTTTGCCAACTCATGAATCAGCTCGTTTGGTGAAATTTGTTCTTGCAGTATTTCATCACGGTTTTCAAAAATATTCATGATCATCTCCTTTGCAAGTTGTTCTTCAAAACCTTTTCTCAAAATTTTATACTCTGCTTGAAACAAACTCTTACCAAAAACTGACAATTTTGAAAAGTCCAACCAACCTGGCTGAAGAAGAAGTTTCAGTAACAAAGCAGTCTTACCACAGACTAATTTGCCCACAATCAAACCCCGCAGACTCTTCAGTAAAAGAGGGTGATTGTTTTTATTTGCTATGTGTTAATTCCATGAAATATTCTTTACTTCCATTTATTTTATTAAAGCATTTAATAAATGAATCAAATAAATTGTGTCAAATGTGGTAAATTTACGGAAGCTAGAGATGTGAAACAGAAAACAACAAAAAACAACCGTCAAATGCTTCAAGGCATCTGTGTTGCTTGCGGAACGCAAAAGTCAAAAATTATAAGTGCAAGTGGAAAAGGGTTTATCAATGACACAATTAATTTTTTGCCATTGGAAATGCACGTGCCTGGACATAATATCACTGGACATGGCACAAAGCTGAACAAACGACTAAATGAGGACATGACTCCAAAAGCATGGTGAAAACCTATCAACAGAGTTGACAAGGCAGCTTATCACCATGACATTTGTTATGTAAAAAACAAAGACACAAAAACTCGCAACGAAGTTTGTGATAAAAATATGTTGACAGAGCTTAATAGTATTTATAACCCCACACTTCGAGAAAGGATGGAGAGAGGTGTTGTTTCTACGATTATCGGGACGAAAAAGTGCTTCGGATGGGGTTTAAAAAAACGACCGCAGCGAGAGCGTCAATTGGAGTTCGCAATTAACTGATGAACTTCATAAACCCATCATCAAAAATTTTCCAAAACGAAAAGTGTATGTGAATGGAATTGATAAAATTTGGGCTGCAGACCTCGCCGAATTGCCAGCATTTTCAAAGTTCAACCGTGGGGTCAGGTATCTTCTCACAGTGATTGACGTGTTTTCAAAATATGGTTGGATGCTTCCGCTCAAAGACAAAACTGGAAAATCTGTCGCAGACGCGTTCAAGGAGATTTTCAAAAAATCAAAGTGAAAACCAGAAAAGCTTTGGACAGACAAAGGCCGAGAGTTTTATAACAAACATGTGACGAAGTTGGGTGTAGATCTTTACTCTACTGAAAATGAGGAGAAATCGTCGGTGGTCGAACGTTGGAACCGAACGATGAAAGAAAAAATGTTCAAGTATTTAACAGCAAACAATACCAACAAATATATTGATGTTCTCAACAACTTTGTTGAGAGATACAACAACACGAGGCACTCTAGCATAAAAATGACTTCTGTTGAGGCAACCGAGAAAGAGAATGAAGTGAGAGTTTACAGAAACCTCTATCCAGACTTAACAAGACAGCCCATCAGAGCAAAATTCAAAATTGGTGATAAAGTCCGAATTCAAAAGAAGAAAGGACTCTTTGAGAAAGGGTTCACCCCAAACTGGACAGAAGAAGTGTTCACTGTTTCAAAAATTCAAAGAACCAACCCAGTTACTTATAAAATAACTGACTACAATGATGAAGAAATCCAAGGGACTTTCTACGAGCAAGAGCTTCAGAAGACATCACAAGAAGTTTACAGAATTGAGAAGATTGTGAAGAACGACAGAACAAAGTCATTGGTTAAATGGAAGGGCTATCCAGAAAGTTTCAACTCTTGGGTTGACAACAAAGATCTTACTAAACTTTAATATAAAATATCAAATGAAAAACAAAGTCTTGGAATAAAAAGCTCAACAGTCACTGCGTTTCTTAACGACAAACTCACAACCGACGCAATGTAAAGAATTACAAAAAATTATGAACACTGATCCAAAGCTGTGGAAAAGTATTCATTTATCAAGGCTAGGTCCAAAATAAGTTCAAAAATTTCCAAAATAAGTCCAAAACACATCCAAAAATTTCCAAAACATGTCGAAAAAATTGAACATACAATAAATGAGCTTCTTAAAAATCAATGATCCGTCAAAACGTGACAAACTTGTCGCTGAATATCTCAAAGTCAAGAACAAAATTCAGAATGATTTTCGCTCTGAACGATTGAGTGAACAATCAATGTATGAAGATATTGGAAAAATATTCAAGCCAATAACTGAACAACAACAAAAGTCATCTGAAGAAATTGTTTCAAAGTTTGCCCCACTCCAAGAAGCGATTGAAAATATGCCTCCAGGATTGCCTTGAGACATGCCTCAACCAGAAGCGTTGCCAGCACCTGATGACGAATCACAAGCTTTAGAATTGGAAACACTGCCGATAAATGTTGGCCCAATTGCACATGAATATTTAAACAATTATTTAACTGAAAAAGGAGATAGAACCTTTGGAATAAAATATAAAAATGGCGTATATTACTTCAGAAACACAAGAGTGGAATTTGATGGAAATAATTTGATAATTGGTGGCAAAGAATATGAGGGAGCTCCAGGACTTTGGGACTTGTTGACTTCAGTGGAGCCAAGTTTAAATGATAAAACTGATGATGATTTTCAAAATTATGTTGAATTAATGATTGCCACTAATGCAATATCAAATTCAGAAAATATAAATAGACCAGCTGCTTTCAAGGATCATAAATGGAAAAAAATCATAAGCCCAATTTGGGATAGTGATGAAGTAAAACAAAAGAGAAAACCAAAGAAAAAAGGACAAGGCTTTCTCCCAAGCGATCCAAACGCTTTGTGTGAACGGTTGGAATTGTTGATGGCTTCGAAACAAGCAGGAAAAACAGGTCTTCGAAATGAAATTGTTAGCGTTTGTGATGAACTTTTGAGACAAAAATTTTGCCTCATGATGCTTATAAAAACTTAATCTTGACATTAAATAAATGATAGTTATAAGAAGAGGATATAAACGAAAATACCAAGTCGGCAGCTCTGGGGTTTTTTCAAAGCTCAAAGACTTTTTGTCAGGATTCATCAGTAAAAAGCAAGTTGTCGACACCGCCTTGAACATTGCTCGAAGTGCTAGGCAAAAGGCTGGACAAAAAGCTAGTGATTTTGCGAGTTCAAAGTTGACTCCCAAGTCACAACAAATTTTATCAAAACTTGTGTCTTCAACACCTCCGCTTGCACCTCAAGGAGCAACACCACAGAAAGCACAGCAGGTGACAACAAATTTGAACAACTTGATAGCTGGGTCGGGGCAACGCGTGATCAAAATACAAGACCTTGTCAGGCGGTTGAATAAATGAACAAATCAAGGATGCTTTTTGAAAAGCTTGAAGCCCACAAAAACAATATTGATGAACTCAAATATTTCAACAGGATATTGAGTTATAAAGTGAAAACAAGAAGACGTCTATAATAAATGGACATTCTTAACATTACTGAAAAACCTGAAATTGATCAATCGATTGAAGAATATGAATATCACAGTTACGAGCCAATAACTGGCACTGACCTGAACAGACCGGGGGAAATTAGGATAAATATTGAAACGCAAGACTTGTTCACACATCCGAGTGAAAGTTATTTGGTTTTTGACGGTAAGTTGGTGAAAAACTCTGACGACGCTGTTTGCGCCAACAATGACATCATCATGCTAGCAAACAATGCTATGATGCATCTGTTCAGCAACATAAAATACCAACTTTCAGGATAAGAGATTGAAAGTCTGTTTCACCCTGGGCAAGCAACAACGTTGCTTGCGTTATTGAAATTTCCAGATGATTTTCAGAAAAGCACAGGCCTGAACCAATTGTGGTATAAAGACGCTGGCACAGACGCTTCACTTGCTGGAAATAATAAGAATAATGGTTTTGCAGCCCGACAAGAATATATTATTCGAAAGCCTGACCCAAAAGGAACATTTTCATTCAGAGTTCCGCTAAAACACATCTTTGGGTTCTGTGATGAATGTGAAAAAGTCATTTACGGGTTTAAGCATCAACTCACTCTTGTGAGGAGAGGTGATAGTGACGCGATTTTCAAAACTGGAGCAGTGGCAGCAGGTCCTGAAAACAATCCGCCAGCATTGCAGAACCTGATGATGGGAAGGTTGTTTTGACAAAACTGTCTTGGTATATGCCACAAGTGAGTCCAAATTTGCAAGAAAAACTTACACTCTAGAAAACAATTCAATCGAAATCAAGTCTCCCAGTCGGATGCCACATGATTCAATGCGAATCAATCCCAGTCACGCAAACGAGAAATTTCACCTGGCGATTCTCGGTGAAATCAGACGTGGAGAAGCCTCGCTGGACAATAGCAGCGTTTCAGACAAATAAATCGAGAAACCAGCAACACAATCCATCAATTTTTGATCACTGTAATCTCACAAATATTTTTGTCATATTGAACTCTCGAAAATATCCTGAGATTGATTATGATGACATGAACTTTACTCAACTAAAATTTTCAAGGGTTTATGGAGATGCTGCGGCATTCCGAACAAAGTTTTACCATGTTGATGAGTTGATTTCTTCTCCAAACATTACTCCAGAAGATTACAAGGAATTGTTCCCAATGTTTGTTTTTGATGTGACAAAACAGAGTGAAAAACTGAAAAACTCTGTGACTGACATTCAGATCAAGGCTCAGTTTTCAGCAAACGTCCCCGCAAATACTGAAGCTTTCGCATTTTGGATTAGCGATAAAAGTTTGATTTTCCAGAGCGATGGGCAAAAAATGTGTGTTGAAAATTAAGTTAAAAATAATATACTATTTTTCAAAAAACTGCCAATGATTGAAATCAGATTATGTTTATAGTCTTCAAGGCTATAAACATATTTTGATGAAAGTGCTTTGTCAGAACTTGAAAGTTTTACTTTTTTCACAAACGATCAAGTCATGAAATACACATTATTCGACACACCTTTTCTTGTGTAAGGACAGAGTCCACATGCCTCGGCTGACAGCGGTTTGGAGAATTGTGTGGTATAGTGTAGTCCGATTTGGAACAGTCGAATTCGACTGCCTCGGCTGACAGCGGTTTGGAGAATTGTGTGGTATGGTGTAGTCTGATTTGGAACAGTCGAATTCGACTACCTTGAACAGTTGAAGGTGTTAATGTTGTTTTGCTGTTGTTTAGCCAGCTGAAAAGCTTGTTTCGAAACCGAATTATGAACGAACGACAACCTTCGCTGAAGATCTTGTTGCAGTGCGCATGAAAAAAACGGAACTTGTTTTCAACAAGCCAGTTTATCTTGGGATGTCAATCCTCGATATCTCAAAAACTCCGATGTATGATTTTCATTATAAATACATCAACAAAAAGTATGGACCAAAAGCGAAATTGCTCATGACTGATACGGATTCTTTGATGTATGAAATACATACAGAAG
>Ga0210059_1005387_pt1 | contig 20602 bp, 6 predicted proteins | sample Ectturendosymbi2_FD_188042 | JGI IMG/M metagenome (GOLD analysis project Ga0210059, IMG submission 188042) | Ecteinascidia turbinata endosymbiont from Florida, USA - Sample 2 (SPAdes) (version 2) | ecosystem: Host-associated > Tunicates > Ascidians > Unclassified | place: Key West, Florida...
CGTTTATTTTGTCGTAACAGGTCATTTTATCCCTGTTTGAAGCCTTTCAATTTTACGCGCTAACCTCGCATCCACTGTAAAAAGTGCGGCTGGAAAAGTCGGGCTCACTTTACCTAGGTGTTTAGGCTTAGTACGTTAGGCTACTAGCAAGTGTAGTGCAGCCTGGTTTGTGTCATGTTACAGGCATTTGGCAAACAAGTTCTCAAAATTGATTAATGAAGGCCCACTGGCAAACCTATGCCATGTGTCTATTTTGCCGCCATCTTGACTATTTTGCCGCCATCTTGGAGGCAAAAAAGATATTGCCTACTTTATATTATGGGCGACGGGCGGGTCCGGACCAGAAAATATGTTGTAGTTTGGTAGAACGGGCTGGCCCGGGCAGTTTCATGTTAGCTCCGGGCGGGCCGGGCTGCAAAAGTGCTGGCCTGTGCCATCTCTATTAACAACAATTATCCAGGGTTCAATGGTCATTAGTGAAAACTCTGTGTTGTTTTTTTCAGCATGGAGCCTTCCACTTTACTGCAAAATAAAAATGAAAATATTCAGAGATAATGGAGTGACAATCAGTTGAAGTTCCAACAGCAAAACTCCACGAATTTTTTGGTCCAATCCTCTTGAAAAACATCAAAATTTTAAATGCTCATAATTTCGGAAATACAGGTCGGATTTCAAAAATTCGAACTTCGTTGAGCTTAGAAGCCTGAGATCTTTCCCCTTATAAAATTTCGTGAATTTTGGTGAGGGTCAGATGAAAAATCCCCATTTTGGTGGATCACCTGACATGGAATGACCCAAAAATTTCCAAACTTTTGTGTTCACATTTACAGTTTAGGGGTATGGTTTTGGTTTAGGGATTAGTTTAGTGCATTTCCACCAAACATAGTGCAGTTTATTGCATACTCGTTGTGTATTAGTGTCACGTTACAGGTGGTGGATGAATAAGTTTTCAAAAATGAAGGTCTGCTGGTAAACCTACAACCACTGCCTTTTCCTTTTGCTGCACTCATGTTACTTCATGATTTGAGTTATAACAATGCATGAATAAACCATAACCATTACATTTACTATGCTGCTAAAGTGGCTTGGAATAAATTTTATCACAAAACTACTCTAACAAAAAGTCATGGATTCATTTGATGATTAAATCCAGATTAAGTTCTATTAGAACGACACTTGGCTCCACCATAAAATATATTAGTCATTAGTGCTGTTGAAAATACACACTGCCTGCAGTTTGAAAACAAATTTGAACCATAGCCTTCATTTTTTTCAGGTTCTTTGGTTAATACTTTCTTGTTTCACTGATTTATGCAATAATGAGAGTGAAGTGTCAGGTTGAAATAGTAAATCGTTCTGCTGCTTCTCAAGGCTTACATCCTCGTGGAAAGTCTGCCCAGTCTTCATTATGCTTAGCAAAGAAACCTGGTGATGTTGTTTTCATGATGCATTTTACTGCAAGAGATAAGCAAGGCATGAAATATAAGATGAAAAAGAACATAATGCAGATATTTGGAAAATTCTTATCAGAAGGAAAGGCTACAGTTAGGCTGCATGAGCCTCCAGTTGATTTGTGCATTAAAGGTGCCAACCCTGTTGAGCTAAAGCACTTTTTAAGCTGTGTCAAAATGGCACATGAAGGACATTCATTATCTGGAAAAAGTGTGCTTTCAACATTTGCTCCGGTCAAAGCAAAACATGTTGAAAAACCTAAAACTAAGCTGAAGATCACATCACAAGAAGTTTACCCTATTACGTCATCATTTTCATCATTACTGGAAACTCTGCAAGTTCATAATTGCCAGTTGTTGAAGGTTGATTCTAGAATTCTAGCTCTGAAATATCTTGCTCACTTGGATTTGAGCAACAACAAAATTCACATGCTTCCAGATGGACTTTGTGAGATGTCTACACTTGCAGTGCTTAACATGGCACACAATAAGATAAAAAAACTTCCATCAAAATTTTGTTCTAATTCATCAAACTTAGTCAGTACACTGACTTCACTTGACCTGTCACACAACAACCTCACATGTTTGCCTGAAGCATTGCATATGTTGAAAAAACTTTGGCAGCTTAATGTAAGCCATAACCATATTCTTAAGCTGCCGCAAAACATTGGAGAACTACCCAAACTGCAAAAACTTTTTGCATCTAATAATTTGTTTTCTGTCTTACCCACATCTTTCGTTTTCCTTAGGTTGGAAACTCTTGATTTGTACGGAAACAAATTCCCAGTTCGGTTGAGTCCAATTCTTAAAGCTTACTTTGCAAGTCCTGTTTTATCTTTGCAAGAAATCTGTGGGAGGTTTATTCGAAAACATGACATTTTTTATAGCAATGATGAAGTTGTTCCATATCCTCTCATAAGATACTTGGACTGTGGAAAGCAATGTCGTTGCAAAAACTTTTGCTTTGATACATTTTGTTATATGCAGAGCATGTTCAATTTAAGGGAATGTTGTGAGAATTTGGTGTGCTTAAATTCTATAGGCCAAACAAACGCTCCCATGGACAATTTTTTTTGTTCTGTAAAGTGTTCCTATAACCATCATGTGTTTCCTGCCCAGTTTCCTGGGTTGCTATAGAGCAATAACATGGTTTTCTGATGTTCAGTTTAGCTTCAACATTGAAACTCAGCTCAACAGATGCAACAACAGAAAATCAGGCTTATGATGTTAAATTCCATATTGTACTATAAATGTTTCAAGTTCAGTACATGTTCTTAATGGAAAAATATTCCAAGTGTTCTAATAGAGCTTAAAAAGGTTTTTATTTTGATGGTAGGAGAATGATTTATGACATGCGATACCCTTTCAAGTAACAAATGGATAAATTTATGCTTTGTTTTGATGGCTGCAAAACTGCAACCTAATTACTATTAACAATGCACAACTCATTTGTGCAAGCAAAACAGGATGTGTAGTATAGTGATTATGTTGTTTAGCAATTCAGGTGTTTGATATCATCTATTTTGTAATATGTACCCCAAACGTAGCTCTTCAAAACTGTGCTTATGTCATTCTCTTTGACTTAATTTGACATGTTTGAACAAGGTTTTAATTAGTGTTACATTTTGTAGTTAAGTAACAGATATGGTGAGAAATTATATGAGCTTACCATATTATTTTGTGTATTGCTTCTGCTGTTTATTACCAATGCAATATGAATATATCCATTGGATTTTTGGATGCATTCAGTCATTGTGACATCTTTTCTGTGTCTGCCATTATGCAAGAACTTTTTTCTTGAATAACATTAATATTGGTGGACTATCCTGGATTCATATTGTGTTGGCCCATGCAATGTAGTTTTCTGCAATTGTATGGGTTAGGTTTTTTGAATATCTATTTCATTGAACTTATTGTTTTTACATGGTATTGTTCATAAGATATAGCTTGGTTTGAATAGGTTTCAAATGTGTATTGCACTCATTACGTGTTGTGCAAGAAGGCAAATTGCTCAGTTGTTCCACAGAGCTGAAAAAAAGAACTTTTGACTATGTAGGTAGCAGCATGTAAAACTTGAGTTGTGGAATCTTGTTATCTAAGTGCATTGATCTTGGTTATATGCGTCATGATTGTGAGATGTCACAGTAAATTAAGGAACGGAGCCTGATTTCTTGTTTGGTGTTAATCAACATGATATGAGTTAAGAAATATGTATTTGCTGTTGTGAATATTAAATGTGCATTTGCATTGCACTGCCTATTCAGTGTACTAATGTAACTTAACACTTGAAGCTGAAAGATGGCTGGCGCAGATTCTGTTGATGGCTATAACTACTACATCACTAATGACAGTGATGAAGAGGATCAGTTTATAGACAGGTAAGCCTATGGTACCTTGTTATTATTAAATTAAAATTGTAAGAAGTGGATTTTACTTGTGTTGACTTAATGAAGCTTCCTATAAGCAACCCATGTCACCATTTAACTGCATGAGTATGAGTTTGTACAATCTTTGCTTGGATAGGTTCTAGCTAAAATTACACAGGTCAATAAAAGAACACTTTTTGTATTAAACAAGAATACGACATAACTTTTTAAGATAACTCTTGGGTGCTGATTCCAAATTTGGCATTCATTTTCTTGTGGCACGTCAACATTTGGAGTTACAGCAAAAGGCTTTTTAGGGTATATAAACAGTTGTATGCTAATATATTAGCTTTTGTTTCCAAGTGAAAAATGACCTGATAGTTCAGTCTATATACAGTTTGGTAATTTATTACGAATGATAAAAAAACAAGTTTAACAAACAAACAGAGGACTCCTGGCCTTGATAGTGGAACTCATAAAACTTCTTAAGTGTTTTGAACAAGACATTCATTTAAAAAGTGTGGCTAGATCACCACGAGACAACATCCAACAGGCGATACCATCATTGATTCTTTTCAGAACCCCTAGTATCTTGCTGCCATAGCTTGAATACTATTCACCCTGGTAGTCACTAATGGCATCAAGGTTTTCCAAAAAAACATTGGTGTGAATGAAGAAAATGCATCTGTACGGATGTATGCAAGCCCATCTCCATGTAAGCTAAAGTAATTCTGCAACATCTGCCTAAAAAAATAAGCCTTAATATTTCTTATTAAGATCGAGCATATCTACCTAAATGTCTTCTGAGCTTGTAACTCCAGTGCATGCTTAACTGGACATTCTTAACTTGAAGTTCCAAACTGTCAAAACCTCTACAAATCTACAGGCCTACAAAATTCCTTCTTCCAATTTAGCTTTCGCGAGATCAGGAAACTTGTCACACAAATAGTTAAATTTCAGTGACTGGTTTATGAGCCTCTGGGAAGGTCAGCCTTCTAGCTTCGAAAAATTTTTAGTAGTGTTGTTGTAACTAGCAACAGTTCGTGCGTTTTACTTGTTTTCAATTGCCAACATTTCGCCTGTGAGATTTGTCTTACATTTACAGGACTGATGATGCGTTGGAAGACGCGAAACTAGTTTCCCTGTCAATAAACTGTGACTGATTTACTTGCCGCCATCTTTGTGGCCTTTAATTATGAAAAATAGATACGCTTGCAAGTTCATGGGCCTGTAGTAGGGTAGGTAACAGTTAACCAAAACATACAGATATCTCAAACACTAGATGTGCTACAAAAAATAACGACATTTTTAAAATCAGTGTCAAAATATTTTTAGGGGCACTTATTGCAATCACCGTTTAAATTTAGCTTTTGATCAATTTTATTCATGTGGACTAGGATGTTCCATGATAATTGAGACCAATTCAACAAAGACCATTTGATAAGACATTAATTTTACCACATGTATAAATTAATTCTCTTTAATTTTCTGTGCATCACATTTTCACCTTCTACTTGTTTGCTGAATCTTGAACTTTAATAAGGTGACTCATAGGTTGACGTTTCAGGTTCCATGCACATGATCAGTCGTTTTTTCTCACTTTGAAATAGTTTACTTGGAGTAAACAGCCTGGTGTTGATGCATTGATGAACTTACTACTACCAGTGGTGCTAAAGAATTTCTAAGCCTTCTCATGATGATATTTTATTGCAAATCTACCAGCTTTGAAGTTGAATGGCAGATATCAATTGGATGTATTCTCAGAATTGCTGGTCTTAAAGTAAATGTGTTAGGCTCAATTAGAGCTTGGCCAATGAGGCTTTTTTGGGCTGATACCAATGTTTTTCATTGCCGATACTGATATTTATGCATTACTCAAACCACTTTTGGAAGACATTAACTGGCATTTTTTTCTGTCAATATGTAGGCAGACCACAAACAAAAGAACTAAATACACAAATGAAAAAGCAGATTATCATTGTAATAAGCTAGGAACACATTACAAATAGGCAGTGTCTATTTTGCCTCATGAGGCAACAGCACTGCTTTTGTTATTTTGCCTTAGCCCAACATGATTGGTTGAAATGGTCACATGACAAGTTCAGAACACATGACTTGCTTAGTTAACTGTGACAGCTGTAATAGCTCAGTCTAATGGACAAATGTTGTCATGGTTTAAGTGGGAAAGCTATTATCAGATTCCTGTCTGTGTTGTGTTAACACTTTGACGTCTGGCCGCTTTTGACTTTTGAGGATTTCTGAATAAAAACAAAACGCACGTGACTTTGCACGGGAATTTCTCCGGTCCGGTAAGTGCTATGGACCTGGTCGAAGTGTCAAAATACACGGCAAGTCTTCTAGTCTGCACTCAAAAATCTGCGGTTGGGGCAGCGGATTTTTTGTGAGTGATGTCATAAGTGACGTTTAGGCCACCTTGGCCCACTTTAGCTGGCCCTGGGCGCCAACTGTTAGATGATAGTATTTTGCTGAAGTTTTTATTGGAAACTAGGCTACAATGTGAGTCTTTTATACTTTGGATGACCTGCTGGGATTTCAGGTTCAAAAGTTGTGATGTAAGTTTGTAAAAATATTTGACTAATTACATAATTAATTAACACTTTAAGAGTCGGGTACGATATCGGCCAAAAACCAGCAGTTGTCAGTTGCCTTACCAACACCCTAGCTCCTCCGCCGATTGAGCTAGAAAGCTGTTCAAGGGCTCAAAAGATTCAGCAAGTCTTTAAGTCTGCACTCGAAAAAAATTTTTACGTTGGGGGTTGTGGATTTTTTGTGCGTGACATCATTAGTGAAGCAGTTTTGGGTCCATTTTGGCTCATGTTGCCTGGCCTAGGGCCCAACCGCTAGGCCAAAGTATTTCACTGAAGTTTTCATTGGAAACTAGGCTCGAGTCCAAGCCTAGGCTCAAAATGAAAATCACGGCCAATGGCTTGAATAATGAAAATCAAAACTAGGCTTGAATAATGAAAATCATGGCCAATGAAAACGATACACACGACATATTGCAAACGTTTCGGTAACTCCTGTTATCATCATAAGTGCATTACAAATTGTGACATTACATAAGTGACATAAAATGATGATTTATTATGCAAACAACAGTTATAGAATACATCCAAAATTGTAGTCCAACAGGTTGAACATAAAACAGAGTTCCAGCATATCAATTAGCAATATAAAAAGATAACAGTTTAGTACACGAAAAGTGGAAGTGCTGAATAGCCTTATAATGAATATTGTGGCGAAAGCAAACGATACAAATGACATATTGCAAACGTTTCGATATCTCCTGTTATCATCATCAGTGCATGGCAATAGAACTGCAAAACTGCAGTGATCTTGCTGCAGGTTATTGGTCATTCAGGAGAAAAGCGCTGTAAAAAAATGAAAAGCGCAAAAGGCTGTTTCAGTAGTGACGTAGTGGTGCGAAGCATACATACTCACATGACTCAGCTGGATACGCACCAATGATGATGGCATGTGATGTCACGAGTGAAGCATGAAGCTCTGTTACAAGTTAAAATTGCATAGAGGCATAACAGTTTAGTGTTATTAGTAGAGGTATTATTTCAAGTACCCCCCAAAATTTTTTTATAAGATTGCCTCAGCAGTGTCATGGAGTAGTGACCATAACGCAATGCTACATTACAAATTGCAATGCATATTAAACCATCCCACAAGATGTTTTCATATACTGTTACGGGATGTTTTCATCCATCATTGCTACTGCAGTCCTTAGCAATTTCTAACTTTAAATCAAAGTACAAGCAAATCCATAAACAGGTAAAAGCATTCCCTTATGTAGGCCTATATGCACAGGCCTACGCTCAGATCTCATGTGTGGGTAAACAACAATGCTCACTGCAAACAGTGACTGTGATGAAACCATCATTTCACTGCGATGAAGAACTATACTGTGAAGAAATGTGTTTTTTCTCGAATTGTCCTTGTGCAAGTTTGGTAGAAATTCTGCGGCGCTGATTGTTGCATTGCTTCTGCTGGCAAATGATTTATTCCAGGCCACGTGTTAATTTCTTTTGCGCCTGCTGTACCTCTTTTTTTTATCGCTAAATACTGTTGCCCTAGTTGGTACCTCATTCGATTCTGAACGTTCTGTACTCAAATTTTCAAACTGTATGTGGTACTGTTTGCTGCATTAACCATTAGTCTAATCTTCTCCAAATAAAGTACAGTGCATTTAGTACCAGGTGCTCTGAGTTTCTGAAGCTGTGTCAGGGAAAAGCATAAGATATACAACATTGAATTTTGTGCAAACCTGCGAAATGGTGTAGGTACAAGGGGTGCAAGCGCAACTTTTTGATTTGTTGAAAATCCAAGCAAAATCCCAAAGCATTTGGTCATAGAAATTTCAACATTTTTAACAATATTAATGAAATGAAGCCCTTATTGAGTGTATAAGTACACCTGACTCATAATTAGGGCAACCAAAAGTCAATGAAGTAAAAATTTTTCTGCCGTTTTGAAAGTTCATGAAATGTCCACAAACCAAATTTCACCCTCATACCATGAGGGAATCCCAAGTTATTAGGTCAAAAAAAAATCAAAATTTATCAGGGTTTTTTTTCTCTTCATTGAAACTTTAATGAACTACAACAACAGATATTGATATGTTTTTGCAAGTTTATTTGCAATTCTGTAATAATTGTGGGTTTGCGACTTCTGGCGTAATAATGCTGTTTTGCCCACTACTGGACGATTGAACAGTATGTAGGATAGGCAGTGGCGTAACTGACGAGGGGGCAAGAAGGCAAGCCACCCCCCTAGCAAGCTAAATGTAAAAACTAGGCCCCCTTTAGTTGACATTTTGATATTTAGTATTCTTTAATTTGTTGGTTTTCAGCGTGCTTTCTCTTTTTTAAATCTTGTATGGACATCCGCGACATCCAAAAAATCACTATCATTTGTTAATCTTTTTCTGAATTTTGGCTAGTGGGCCCACTTCAGTTAAGCTTTGCCCCCCTGGCTTAAACCTCTAGTTACGCCTTTGAGGATAGGCATGGTAAGGCAAGAAACGTGGTCTTATAGTAGTTGGTTTTGTTAAATGCTCAATCCATTATGCATATAACGTTTCAACTTTATGATGTTCTCAGGTTTGACTCTTGGATATTTATGTACTTATCAATATATCATCCCTGAAGTTATTTCAAAGCATAGAGTGCATCAATATGTTTCTGGGTTAACCTCAATACCTAAGGCTGAATTATTTTGCAGTTGCAAACGCAGAAAATTTATAGGTCAAAATAAAATCAGAATTTGTAAATTATAAAGTCAAAATTTTAAGTTTTTAGGTCAAAAAATTGGTTGCCCTACTCATAATGAATGTCGTGGAAAACAAAAGGACATTGAATATTTTTGTGTTTTAGTTTGTGAGAGTTGATGAGTAACCAACAGCTGTACAAAATTTGTAGGGGGGAGTTTACAGAATAAGTATTACTGGGCAAATTTGGGGAAATTCTCACACAATATCCTTCTCACCCCTAAAAAATTGCCTGCTCCTACACCTATGAAACAGTGTCACTAAAACAGTCAACTACCATAGCACATACCCTGGTTTGTATGCAGGCAGTCGTCTGCTTGCCATGCAAAAACCTGTGAGTAAATGTTACGTCATAGAGCCGTATACAGTATCAGGTTGATTAGGCAGCAGTCTGAATATTATGCAGGGGGATTCCACATGTGACATGTGTGACATTTTAACAATTTTTGTGAAGACAATTCATTATAATTTTTATTTGGTACATTTCTGAAATTTTGTTTTGGTAACGGTGGCAAACTACTTCATAATTACTTGTTTTGAAAACAACTTTTACTCTGCAACTTGAAATTTTGTTTATTTTCTTATTGAAAAAAACATGACGTGTGACATATTTTGGAAGTGACTTTTTACCTGCAATGACATATCACAAGAATTCAGTGATATAGGACCATTTCACTGCAAAAATGTATCATAGACTATCACCATAGAGGTTACACTAATTTCATGTAAAATCCAGAAAATGTAATTATTGCACAGCTAAGACAGTAATTAAAACAAACAAGCATGTGATGTGTGTGACATCAAATTGTGACGTGTGTGACGGAGTCCACTTTTGCCAGTTTCATCACTACTTACTAGTAGTGAAGATTTGTCAGAGGTCCAATCAAGCAACTTCTGATTCATTTTAAACCTGTTGCCAGGGCAGTTAACCTCTTCATACACCTTTTCAGACATTGGTGACTTGGAACCTCTCAACAAACAAAATTTTATGCCGCAATTACGCCAGAGCAGTTATTCTTGCAACACCATCACATGTGCAAGCAAATAGCAGAAATTATTCAAGTGATTTATTGTAGTTTTTCCATTAGAAAATGACAGGTGGACCCTTCAATTCTTTGGCGTCCGGCCGCTTTCGGGGATTTTCGGAAAAAAAAACGCCTAAACACACATGGCTTTGCGCAGGAATTTCTCTGGTCTGGTATGCTCTACAGACCCGGTAAAAGTCTCAAAAGACGCGGCAAGTCTTCTAGTCTGCACTCAAAAAAAATTTTTTGTTTGGGGGTACGTTTTTTTTTGTGAGTGACGTCACAAGTGGAGGACTTTTAGGGCATGTTGGCCCACTTTGCCTGGCCCTGGGCGCCAACCGTTAGGTGGTAGTATTTTGCTGAAGTTTTTACTGGAAACTAGGCTACAATCTGAGTCTTTTGATACTTTGGATGACCTGCTGGTGTTTCGGGTTCAAAAGTTGTGATGTAAGTTAGCAAAATTATTTGACTAATTAGCTAATTAGATTTTGTTTATTTTAGATCATAACTTTTGAACCAGAAACGCTAGAAAGTCGATCAAAGACTCAAAAGACTCGGACTCGAGCCTAGTTTCCAATGAAACTTTAGCAAAACAGTTTGGCCTAGCGGTTGGGCCCTAGGCCAGGCAACATGAGCCAAAATGACCCCAAAACTACTTCATTTATGACGTCAGTCACAAAATATCCGTAACCCCCAACCAAAAAAATTTTTTCGAGTGCAATCTACTAGACTGGCCGATCCGTTTGAGCCCATGAACAGCTCTCTAGCACAATCGACGGAGGAGCTAGGGCGTTGGTAAGACAACCGAAAACTGCTGTTTTTTATAACGAAATCAAAGTACAAATATATCGTACGTCGATTCTCAAAGTGTTAAGTAAAAAGAAGGATAGTTTATATTTAGTGTAAGCAATTTATAAGCTAAAAATTAGGTAAAGATTAGTCAATTTGAGTAAGTGAAGTACTGCAATTTCTTGGGGTGCCAACTATTGCTTTTGTTTTTACAAAATGAATTTTTGTAAAATAATAGTGCCAACTTTTTATTGTAGAAAATTGACTGCTGAATACATATATTTGTGATAGTGCCTATTTTGCCACATGAGGCAATGGTCGTGTTATTATGTCTTTAGTTGAACACAATTGGTGAAAGTGGTCACAGGACCAGTACGACATGCAAAAAGACAAGGGGTTAGGGTTTGTAACAGTTAAATGTTAGCCTACAGCTTACACAAAACAGACAAGAAGCTACTAATAGCATGCCAACTATTCCAAAACTTGCTCATCAGACTGAGCTGTTACAGACTTTTAAAACCTCAACTAGGCAGGTTGTGCAAGCCGAACTTGTCATGTGATTACTTTAACCAATTGTGTTCAGCTGAAGGAAAAATAGCTCCAGCAGTGCTTATGCCTCTGTTGAAGCGAAATAGACACTGCCTGTGTTTTTTCTGCAGCCAGATGAGCTTGGGTAATTTGCAGAATAGGCAAAGTTGCAAAGTCTTGTGCTTACAAAAGATGGGAAAAATAAAGCAGCAATTAGTCATGAATTTTAGGGCTTAGTACATGAAAGAGCACAAGCACTTGAAAGCAAGACAGTTGAGATTCTGAAGAAAAAAATTAATTTAAATTAGTAGCCATAGTTTACTAGCAAGAAAAGAACAAAAACAAAGGAAAGAGCAAAAGCATGCATATGAAAAAAACATGGAAATAGGCATACTTCACAAAAAATTTACATTTTCCTGAAGCATCAACATCATACAGATAAAGTTTTTTTTCGCTGAGACATTTTGGTCCTTTGTTTCACAGTTGTATCAATACTTGCCATAACAGTGTTCATCAGCTTATATTTTCAGACATTCTTACTGAAATGACTTAATTTTTTTGGCCATTGCAAAAACATTTCAGTCTATGACCAAAAACAAACAGATCCAGACAATCATTTGGAAAAACTTTTAAGGAAACAAACCAAGCTTTAGCAACATAAAAGTTTAGAAACAGAATGTGTATATTTAACACATTAAAGTTTATTCACCATCCACTGTTCTCCATATGTCACCACTAAATGATGCTGTGCATAACATGTGTTCCACATACAAAAAGAAAAACTTCAGAGCTTCTAGTTTTAAGATTTATCAATAAAATATGTCTAAACTTAGTTTGAAAAAATAGTCTGTGGTTAATGTTGTGGAATCGCCCTGCAGTAGTAGTAGTCGGAGGGCTGCGCACCGCAAGGAACAAAACAGAATTTGCATTAATCAAGCAGATGAAGTAGCAATTTGGGTTTCTGAACACTCCATACAAAACAATAGCATAATCCTTACTTGAGCAAATATTGCTGATACATAGCAGCAGAATTTTGCCAATACGATACATCAGCAACATGGCTATATCAGCCGATATATATGGGCGTGCTGATGTGTTGTTCAAGCTCTAGTCTTAACACTTTGAGAGCTGGTCTACGAACATATCGTAGATTTCAGCCTAAAACCATCAGTTTTCGGTTGCCTTACCAACACCATAGCTCCTCCGCTGATTGCACTAGAGAGCTGTTCAATGGCTCAAACAGATCGGCCAGTTTTCTAGTCTGCAGTGGAAAAAAATTTTTTGGTTGGGGATTACGGATTTTTTGTGAGTGATGTCATAAGTGAAGTAATTTTTGGGCCATTTTGGCTCGTGTTACCCTGCCTAGGGTCTAACCACTAGGCCAAAGTATTTCGCTGGAAACTTGGCTCGAGTCTGAGTCTTTGGAGCCTTTGATCAACTTTCTAGCATTTCTGGATCCAAAGTTATGATCTAAAATGAACAAATTAATTGATTATCTAATTAGGTAATTAGTCAAATATTTTTATTACTTTAGATCATAACTTTTCAACCAGAACCCCAGCAGGTCATCCAAAGTATCAAAAGACTTGGATTGTAGCCTAGTTTCCAATGAAAACTTCAGCGAAATACTACCATCTAATGGTTTGAGCCCATGGCCAGATGAAGCAGGCCAAGGTGGCTTAAAAGTCGTCCGCTTATGACATCACTCACAAAAAATCCACCCCACCCAGCAATAAATTTTTTTCGAGTGCAGACTAGAAGACTTGCCACATCTTTTGAGCCTTTCCACAGCTCTCTACCACATTTGGCGCCCGAGTTACGCATGTGCAAAGCCACGTGCGATCCGGTGGTTTTGCATGAAAATCCCTGAAAGTGGCCGGACACTAAAGTTTTAATATGAATGTGATTGATATGTTCTCAAATGACTCTGCAGTCATTTAAGAGCATATTTATATTCACTTGATACCTTACCACATGATCTCAAGTGAATACAGTGTTAAAAGAATGTTGTCTGTAAGTAAATATGGTCTCAATGAATGTAGTCTCAAACACACAGGTCTCAAATGAACTAGTGGCAAACCAACAAGTGTTATAAAACATGGTCTCAATATATTCTCAAAGGACTGTGGTCTCGAGTGAATGTGGTGTCAAAAATGTTGCCTTTAAATGAACGTCTTAAGTGCATTTGATGACAAAAAGATGTCTCCAAACAAATGTGGTCTCAAGTGAATGTATTTAGTCTCAAACAAAGAGGTCTCAAATAAATTAGTGGCAAAAGAGTAAGTGTTATATGAACATGGTCTCAAATAAAGTAGTCTCAAATGAATGGTCTTGAGTTGACTGTATGTGCATTGGATGATATTTATGCTTTAAGAAATGTTGCAGATGATTTTCTCTATCAGACTTCTGCTCAAGTAAAATTCACAGGAGTTGAGATAAAGTTATGGTGCATCTTTTTAAAAATTGTTCATGTTGCTTTGCTACCTCAAAAGTTTTTACTCTGCTTCTGCGTGGTTTTGCATTCTTAGGTTTTGCAAGACAGTTCTACAAGTAAAAGTCATGACACTTCTGGACCAATTGACTTTATGAAAACTCAGTATCTTACATCCAAAAACTGATCGTCTATGCATGATTCAAAAGTAGTGTTTGTGTGTCCAGTGTCTTAAGTTATTATAATTAAATGGTGTGTGTAATTGGATAATAACCTTGATACTGCATGACCATTGTTACAATTTGTTACTCAATGAAAACTACCAGCCTGGAGCAAAATAATTGCTGATGGAGCATTTACAATTCTAAGCAAGAGGTTAAACAAAATAAGTTTGGTGATAAACTGATAGAAACTCGTTGATTGTTTCACAGGCAATTGTGTTTGTAGTTCAGATGATGAAAAAGACATCAACATTGATCAGTTTCTAAGCGGTACTCATGAGCAACAGCAGAGAACCTTGCAAAAACTTACAGGTACTAAAGTGCATTAAATTGATATTTGATTATATTTTCCACCTTATGTGACATTATCTGAGAATCTTTCTCATTGTTGCATATATGTGCAACTTGATTTTTGAGAACCATTGCTCTAATTCAGGGGTAGGGAAACAATTCCCTATCACATTTTGCATTAATTGTGTTGAATGTTGCTGGAGGACCACAAAAATAATTTTATCCTGAAATTATACCTTTATCTTTCATAGGAATATATGAAGGAAAAACTGAGAAGAAATTATAAAACTTATCTTGGGTTGCAGCCTAAGTATCTGCTTCTAGTGGAATTTTATTTGAAGTGATAGTGTGTTCTATCTTGAGTAACAGTCTTCTCACTACTGCTCTGGTTCCTTATTTTTCAATTGCATTAATAGGTTTGACTGCTAAGATCATTTCATTTGCATTTGTTGTGTTTCTCCAGCCAGTTACGATCACTTAACGTTATATTTGTGACTAGAGTAATCGCTATGATATCAATCATATTCGTACAGGCTGATTTAATTTTGCAATGTTCCTGGTAAATATTTTTTGCTCACTGCTACCACGTTGGAAGGACTTCTGGGTAAGTTTCTGGAAGCTTGCATTGATATTACTGTGAATATTCAAACTAGCTAGATGGGGTTAATTGTGACACTTTATATTCTTTAAAGTCTTATTTGCAGTTCTCTTCAAAGTGCGTCTTGTTTGAATGACTTGGTAATTGTGCAGGTTTTAGCACTCATTGCCATATGCGGCCTAAAGCACAGACTACAGTTTTTTCCCAGCAACACTGTATATATGAACACGAAGTTAGTTCCAAGCAATTTGCAGTGCTATATTTGTAAAACATGAGTGTCAAAGACTTTTCAGGTACAGATGTTATAAACCCCAAGATTTTATCATTTTTAGAAACATAGCACTGCTACTTGATAGTTCAATCTTGTGCATGACACAACACCTTGGAAAAAAAGTGCTAATGTGTTGCATGAGTTTTTGAATGAGGAACATGTTTGTTGTGTAGTTTGTACTCGTTGAAGAAAGTGAGTGCATGACCAATTCGAAAAATAATATTATTTTTTCCTTGAATTTTCATTTTTAGGTGAAGACCTTTCTTCTGAAGATGAATTTGAAAAGGCTATGGAAAAAGAGTTGTCAATAAAAATGTCTGCATTTGAAAAGTCGTGGGTGAATGCAAATGGTATGTGCTTCACCGCAAGTATCTCACAAATACACAGGGCCAACATGTGTTTGGATTAAGAAGTGTTAACTTCTACTTCTTTCAAAACAAGACTCGTTGCTGTGCAGGTTAAAAAATGCCTGCATGTTTTGCTGAACTTTGGATAGAAAATCTGCTAGTATGTGTTCCAGTGAGGTGTCGACCTATACACAGTGTCTAGGCCAGCTGAATGACATTCCAAAATAAAATAATGAAATGCAGATTAAAACATATCTTAAATTCTTACCGGTAGTTTAATTTTGCTATTTTTTGTTCACAATGGCATAGTGCTTGTAAAATACATTTAAACACCCCGTTATTGTCAAAACAAGAGCTGAATATTCTTGTGCTAGTGTTGAAATTGAAATGAATGTCTTGGAAACTGTAGGATACCAATTTCGAGAACCCTGATAGTAAAATAATTTTCACACAAGTAACGAATGATGACTTCATGCGTTAAGTTTGTGCATACACGGGGCGTTTCTGGCGGTTACCGGTACTTTAGTTTTGCATACTTAATTCTTTACCCTAGGGCTAGGAAACTAGTGCACATTGCTTTACTTGACAATGCTCATGCAACTACAGAAATGTCTTATCTGGCATATTGGCATGTTTTTAGACCCGTCCACTTCTGCAACTGGAAGCGTATCAACCAAAGTACATGTATCTGAAAATAAAGAGGATCGCTACTATGACGACGTGTACTTCGATTCAGATGAAGAGACAGATGAAAGAATTGGTGAGCGTGATGTGTAGTGTGAGATTTTTTTCGCATCGCACCGTCGTTTTTCAGAGGACCTGATTGTGATTTTGTGGCGCTTGTCTGAAGGCAGAAACGCCTTGCGCTTGAAGCATAGAGCGGCAGAGTGTAGTTAAAACTTGCTTCAGTTGCTTCAGTACAAGCCTCAAATCATTTTCGGTTATTAAACAAAGATTCTGTTCCTTCTGGGAAATTTTCCCTGCCCTTTTGTGAAATTTTTCTTCGAGCGTTTGTGCTCGCAGCTATTGATCATTGATCTAGTTGCACGACGAACATAGGGCTGCAGGAACCAGGACTGCATAGTCGGAGCGCCGGTCCTGGGCATTTTGCAAGGAGCCGGAGCACAGTTTTAAATTCAAGAGTAGGACCTCAATTTGAAATTTAGGAGCTGCGGCTATTTTATGGGTTGCTCTGGCTCCGGGCCTTTAACAAATTTAATGAAAGCTATGACTTTACAAAAAATATTGCTTTGTGTAGCACAACTTTGATTGTTACTACACCAGACCGCAACAATGGATCTGCGAGAGTTGACGCTGCGGTGGTTTGATCATCGCTAAGGCTATGGCATCGTCGCTAGGGAGGCGTGATGACGATGAGTTTTGCGTTCGTTGCATGGTTGCATGGGCAAAGCTGTTAGATGGTATCGCTGACACTGCAAAAGGCAAAGCATGCAACGAGTGCGAAACACACGTGGTCGACTGGGATTGGATTATGTCAAAATACTCACTAAACTATACCAAAAAGGGCGTTTTCTTGAATCGGGTCATAATAAATAACAAAACGTCCTTGGGCATAAGCGCCAAAATCAGTGACTGGATTTCCAGAATTTGTTTAGGCTACCATTAATTTTGAGCAGCGTTTCTGCTAGTAACTGCTCGCTGAATCGTCAGAACTTGTGATTATTGTTTATTCGCTGATTTCCTCGTGCTAAGAGCGTTGAATGTACAGAACTACTACTGTAGATTGAATATATTCTTTTGGTTTTGTGTACCAGATATCAGTGATAGAGTCTCGAGGCCCATTTTTGCGAGTCTCGGTGTCGAAGGTATCACGTCTCGTCTCGGTCTTGAAGGCTGCAGATCTCGGTCACAGCCTATTGTCTTGAGACTTTGAATATCGCAAATAAATGGCTTAGTAAAATTTCTAAAATTCAACGACTTTTTTGTTTGTTGTATTTGCAGGTAGGAAACAACCGAAACAGGTCGGAAAGATGCCAGGATTTCGAAAAATTTACGACCACACTTTTTTTGAAAAATTCGTTGAAGTCAACAAATTATGTCTCGGTCTCGGAATTGTTGATGAAGTCTCGGTCTCGAAGGTTACGGTCTCGATCGACTACATCACTGTTTGATATATATCATTTTCCAGTCAACCTAGGACACACCACGACACTTAATGTTAAAGGGTAAAAACATACAGGAATCGCAGCCATGGTATAAAAAAGAGTTCTGGAGTCGGAGCCATGTTCATGAAAGAAAAAGCTCCTGAGACGGAGCAGTTTCATTTCACCACGGATCCGTAGTCTCGGCAGGAACTAATAAAAGCAACGTTGATCTGCAAGTAGGTGATACGTAGATTGTAGATCTCAGGAGAAACCACTTCTTACATGAAACGGTGTTAGTGGTCTTGGGGATTTATTTTATTTCCGATTAACTCAGCGACGTTGACGGCTTAAGACTGGTTGCATATCAAACCTAAAATGTATTTTTCCTTCCAGGAAAACGGTCATCTAAACGAAAAATGCTGTCGCACGACGAGTTGTTCTACGACCCCAAAGCTGATGATGAAGATCAAAAGTGGGTCGATAGTCAGAGACAGCAGTGAGTTCAAATGGTGGATAACATAATTTCTTGACTTCTTGGGGTTTTTTCAACACTCTTCATCGCAGGCGGAATGTGCCTCAGCCACAAAACGAATCAACGCTGCCAAAGCCGCAGCGACAGCCCGCGAAAGGGAGTGATGCCGTTCTCAGCTGCCCTGCATGCATGACCACTTTGTGCTTTGACTGTCAAAGGTGAGCTTAGCTCTGGTCATACTCCTCTGCGGAGCAGTCATATGTGTGTCATTATTCATTGTTAATATCCTGTAATCGCGATTTGTCTTGAAAATCGCGACGTTTGTCTTGAAACATCTTCAGAAAAAAAAACATTGGCATGGTTTCATGTGAGTATATATTTTCAGACAACAAACGATATGAATGAATGGAATAACGAAATTACCAATCCGTAGGGATTAAGCACCGCAAAAATAAGATTAATTTTTTACTGAGATGTTTGTGCAGACAGCAAACCAGTGGCATATGTAGATGTTTGATCCAAGGGGGAAAGTTTAGCTAAAAGAGGCCCACTGTCCACTGTGGGGGCGAACACTCAGAAAATTATTTGAGAAATGATGGTGAATCCGGCTATGGATGGCTTATATTAAAATCATAAATCACCGGAAAATATTCCCGGCAAAGCGCAAAAAAACGACAACCTACAAGCATACTAAAACCGAAATATAAGCCAAGTGGGTGCCAACTTCTTACGTTTAGCTTGGTAAGGGGAAATTTCCCACGCCACTGCAACAAACACTTGAAATATTGATTAAGAGAATATAATCAATGTTAAAGATATTTGTTAAATTTTACAAACTATCAACTGCTTATTTAGTTGATAAACGTCAACGTTTCAAATATATTATCACTCAAACGACATCTACTGTATCAGGCTTGAACTTTCGTCCAGCAACGCTGAAAAGTCGTGTGTTAGTAATTTCAAAATTGCTGACTATTTCTTCAAACTGCGGGTCACGATGTTTTCAGCTGTGTGATCTGATGGCTTTTGGATCGTCTGCAAGCAAGCCTAGCATTGTTTAGCTTTTAATTTAATGAACAGTGATGCCAATGTAGCTGCACATCCGTCTACTGGACCAAAGGCGGTTAAAAAACTCACTGGTTTCGTTGAGTTTTTTTTACCAATATCCGTGGATTATCTTTGTTGACGTGGTAAGTTATCAGCGTTGTGGAAAGGTGCTTTCGACTTGGGTTAACTTACCTTATCCCTCTAAAAATTTAGTTTATATAAATTGCTGTACTAATAGTATACACATAACCTACTCAAGCACTTACATTCATAGATTAACTCTGATTATATATAAATAAAACCAACACCTCCCGTCGTAGGGGTACCACTATGTCTGTTGCCGAAGTGCTAACTCGTTTATAAGTAAAGCTCTTATTTTTGTATTTGCAAAAGTGGGCGGATCCAATTATTTTTGTTGCTACGTCTCACTAGACTCATAACTAAGGCAACCAATTTTTGACCTAAAAACTTAAAATTTTGACTTTGTAATTTACAAATTTTGACTTTATTTTGACCTATAAATTTTTGCGTTTGCAACTGCAAAATAATTCAGCCTTAGGTGTTGAGGTTAACCCAGAAGCATATTTATGCACTCTGCTTCGAAATTTTAAAAAATTGGTTGTTTAACTTTGGGGATGATATATTGATAATTACATTAATAACTCCAGTAGAGTCAAACCTGAGAACATCGTAAAGCTGAAACACTATACGCATAATGGATTGAGCATTTACCAAAACAAGTACTGTAAGACCACGTTTCTCGCCTACTACGCCTATCCTACATAGTATTCAATCGTCCAGTGGCGGGCATAACAACGTTATTACGTCAGAAGTCGCAACAAACCCACCATTATTACAGAATTGCAAATAAACTTGCAAAAGCATATCAATATCTGTTGTTGCAGTTTTAACAACATATCGATAAAGAGAAAAAACTGCTGCAAGAAAATTTTGACCTAATGATATATTTTGACTTTTTTTGACCAAATAACTTGAGATTCCCTAATGGTATGAGCGTGAAATTTGGTTTGTGGACGTTTGGTAAGTTTTAGAAACGGCAGAAAATATTTGGCTTTATTGACTTTTGGTTGCCCTACTCATAACGTTACTTCTGGCGCCCAACAGGAAGGCTATTTGGCTCAAGCAGTGGCGAAACTAGCACATTGGGCCAGGGGGTCAAATCGCTGTTGTAGGGGCCCGTATTAAAACCGTAAAGTATATGACGTCATCGTGCTCGTTCAACCTTGGTACGACCTTTCTGCAACATTCCTTTCCTTACAAGTTACGACCAAATCCAAGACCACCAGCGCTGTGCTAAGAAGTTGTGAAGTGTTCTGGTTAAACAAGCAGACAAAAAAACGGCC
>Ga0210059_1005388_pt1 | contig 20601 bp, 15 predicted proteins | sample Ectturendosymbi2_FD_188042 | JGI IMG/M metagenome (GOLD analysis project Ga0210059, IMG submission 188042) | Ecteinascidia turbinata endosymbiont from Florida, USA - Sample 2 (SPAdes) (version 2) | ecosystem: Host-associated > Tunicates > Ascidians > Unclassified | place: Key West, Florida...
CCCCAGTGAATTGGTTTCGCTCCCCCTCCCAAGTAAATTGGTTTCGCTCCCCCTCCCAAGTAAATTGGTTTCGCTACCCCTCCCCAGTAAATTGGTTTCGCTCCCCCTCCCGAGTAAATTGGTTTCGCTACCCCTCCCCAGTGAATTGGTTTCGCTCCCCTTTCACTGACCTATTTGCCAACCAATCTTTTTTGTCCCTTAAATCCATATTTTCACTAACATTAAATTATTCTGCATTAGGACTGGATTCAAGTGATTAATTAATTAATTTGTTACTTGAAAACCTTTACTTATTACTTGTTTAAGGAAAATTTCCGTTACTTCATGCTTCGCGTAACTTGATTTCAGAAAAGCTAGGATTTTAGTCTGTTGCTGTAAACGCAACATTTTACATGACATCTCTCTACACATCTAAGAACGAAGAAAGAAATTAATGATATTCTGTCCCCAAACATACGCCTTTCATGGAAATGATATCCTGAATAATAGCTCGGCTCACATCAAAAAAGAAATGGCGTTTTATGAAGCAACTCACGAATGCACTAAAAATGCTTAGAATATTGAAATTCCGCGTTGATTCCATTTTACCTTCTTCAGTAAAACTTGGTGCCGCTAGACTGTTCACGGTTCTTTAGACCCCTGGGAATAAGGCCTGAACATATATATGAAACAAGAACTGTTCGTTTCAAAGTTCGATTGTTCTTATGTTTTGTCGTCGTCTTCATTCTAAGCTTTCTGTTCACACAAATTGAAATTGTTTTCTTAACGACTAGCCTAAGAACGATTTCTTGCATCGTGCTTCATTGTTCTTATCATGAGTCATGAAACTGTACTTGTGCTGCAACAAATAAGCCACTGAACATCATATTGCAAACAGCGGAAGCCCTAGCGGCCTCGTGAAATTTAACCACCAGTAAGAACTTTCTGTTTTGATCACTTCATAATTGAAAAATCATATTGATGTCAGAATAAAAATCACGGCGATCCGAAGACCGACCAACTGCAGAGAGTTCCTTTTACGAAGTGTACTTTCTAAAAAGAGGGCATATGTTACGCAGGAAGCGTTTTTAAGCCATGCAAACCTGCAATGCACGTAGGTTCGCCAGAAATTTTTACATCTTATCCGCCAAACGCAATATGCTGACGTCACAAAGCATTCGCTGATGTTCGCTCCAGTTCAGGACGTCGGAAATAACATCTCGAAGTCAACGCTGCACAGATTGATTTGCATATTCGCATTAATTTCATTCCTGAATACAATTGTAACAAAGTCCGATCGTTAAATCCATATTGTGACCTTGCGTCACAACATTAGCAAGGCTAAGATCTTCATTGAGTGATTAGATGATTGACATTTGCGCCTTGTGCGGCGAAGTTGTTTAGAAAGTAAATAGAAATTCGCACATAGAGTGATTTAAAAGTGCAATGATTTTGGCGTGTTTGTTTGTTTTCAGGTCTGAATGTCTTTTTTCCTAATTTGCTTTAATTACTTAAGTAATTCGTTAGGAATTACTTATTACTTAAACAAGAAAATTTGTTACTTGAACCCAATCCTATCCAGCATTGAATCATACTTATCAACCTCCTAACATTTCAACTTACCGCAATTAATCTTTTAAAAAAACACAGCAAAAACAGTAAGACAGGCTGGTTTTTTTTAAGGAAAATGTTAGGAACCCGGTTTGAATTTGTAGGGACCCAATTTCTCTGATTCTAGGGACCCGATTTCCTCTTATTTTAGGGACCTGATGACAATTTTATCTGATTCTAGGGACCCGATTTGAAATTCTAAGGACCCGAATCGGGTCTCTAAACCGCCTTAAAAAACCTGGAAAGATTAACAGTTTCACTCCAAAATAGCACCGTTATCAGCGAAACTTGACTTGCGCAGTCATAAACGACATTATCTATTAACACGTCTCTGTTACTAAACCGGGGAAATGTGTATGATGCAACAATTCAGATGAAACAGGTTGAAAGATCTTAAATCGATTGAATTCAGAGTGCGAATTTTGCTTAGTTCATTATGTGGTGGTGTTGTTACTTTATTGCAACATGTTGATCCTTAAGTGCAATTTTTTGTTTTGTCGCAATGGCGCTTTCCTTATGTTCAGTCGTTTTACATGAACGTGTGGGGACAGCGACCCAATTGCTGCTGCGGTCGTCGTTTCCTCTCCCTGCATTCCTGACCACGTGTTCTCTGCGTGGTCGTAATGCTAAAATAAAGTGAACTGACTGAAATCTATAATGAAAGGGAACAACTTAAGTCTCCACTACACGAGAAAGTATTTCAATTTTGAAAACATTAGAGGTCACGAACGGGAATATAAATTGAAGGGATTACTGAAATCCACACGTTTGCCACAAGCCCTGTTCAGAAAAAATGTTGCAGAAAGTTATGGTGTCGTTAGGGTTAGTTACGCTATTGCTAAGCGAATTTCCAAAAATTCGATACTTTTTAGTAATGGATATTTTGTGAAAAAAAGTGCATACCAACTGCAGCTGAGAATGTTTGCCCTGAAACGTCGAAGACGAAAAATCAGCCTTCACGAAACACGGTTGCCAGAAGGGTGGAATAACCGGCTTGAAACAAAGGAGAAACTTTAAAAGAAAAATTGAATCAGTGCAATTTCTATGCACTAGCTATTGATGAAAGCACTGATCATACTGACACAGCTCAATCGGAATCTTTGTTCCAGGTTTAGATGATCATTTTAACGTCTTTGAGGAGCTACTGCCCCTCTCTTCCCTGAAAGAGCAAACAAGATTCATTAATATCCTCCTTAGAAGGCTTTCATGGAGAAAAACGGATCAAAATTGGAACAATTTGCGGGGATAGCAACGCGCACAGCCCCATCCGTGACCTGCAACAGCTCCAGTTGAATCGCACTTCTAAAAAAACGAGCACGGGGCCGACATCGCAATTATTAATCATCACTGCATTATCCACCAACAAAATTTATGTGACTAAACTTTGCCATGTGAATCTGTAATGAAGCCGCTAGCTATTAACTAAATTAATTAATTACTTGAATAGTTAACTTCGTTCGAGCAAAAAGGTTTTAAAATCCCTTCAGTTCCAGACATTTCTGAGAAGGGTGTGGGAAGCTGAATATAGTGATATGCCACAGGCGTAGCAGAGGGGGCCCAGGGGGCGATGGCCCCCCACAAGTTTTAGCATATCTAGTTATTTTGTGCTTTGAGAAGCGATATCCCAAATAAAATATTATTCCTCGCCTAAAATCGTCATGTACGTTGGTTAATATGTGCTAAAGTGTTCAACAGAATTGCAGATCTTGCGAACCTTATTCAGGAATTTATGACCTCAAAAAACAAACCCAATCTTGATTTTAATGACCTCGAATTCACCGTAGATTTTCATTCCTTACTGAAAATTCTTTGCATCTGATGATCGTGAATCTGAGACTTGAACAACAAAGAATGCTAGTTCATGTTCGTTTCAGTCACACAAACGTGTGAAGCAAAATTGGAAATTTGAAGCAGCTCATCGACAAGAATCTTATTTTTCAATGCTTGAGCAATGAGTACGCGCCAAAACATGTGGCATGCATTTCACCAGGCGCGCAACCAGGGGGGCCATTTGGGGAATTTCCCCCCCCCGAAAATTTCAAAACATTGCAGAGTAATTTTGACATTTGTACAAACTTTCAAATTATAAAGATGAAATTTTGTATTCTAATCCTTTTTAAGAAATCTTATTGTCTTCGTTAATTATCTCCTTACAAGATTGATCTTGAGACAGGTTATCTGATCAAAAATTTCGTAAATGATTGGTATTCAACCACAAATATGCTGGAAGTGTAAACTTGAGAGATATTTGTCTGTTTGTTCGTGTACCATTTTGTCTTAGACAGGCCTCAAATTGTTGAAGCACGCAAACTGCAGAAACTTTCAAATGGATAAGATAAATCTTGACATACCAGTTAGTGCCTCGTCAAACCACTTGTTCTTCTACGACCTTTTGATTATATTATTTTTGTTAGGGTCAAAGCGGATCACCATTATTAACGTAGTACATTTCTTAAAAAAGCGTTGTTCAGCTGCATTTTCGCTTCGAAACTTGATAGTTTTTAACTAAATTTAGGTTGGGCACTGTTTCACGTTTTAGTGCAGTGGTTCTCAAACTTTTCTGTACGTTGACCCCCGATCAAAGTATGCAATTTTCTGTAGACCCCGTGGCCTAGCCCAACAATTATTAATGCAAGGAATGTATGTGTCAAAATAAATTTGAGTGCTTTTTAGTTGAAATGCATGATAAAATTAACAATATGTTTGTCCTAACAATACGTTTGTCCAATAATTTTGAATTGGAGGTTGCATTGCTCCAGTAGACCCCAGCAGTTATTCGTTGACCCCCTGGCCATTCATTGACCCCCATTCGACCCCGTTACTATTTATCGACCCCTCGGATGGCCCAATTGATCCCTGGGGGTCGATATCGACCACTTTGAGAACCACTGGTTTAGTGTCTTTCTGGGTTAATTCCGGTACCACAGCTTGGGAAAAGGTTTAGTGAAGTGTCATACGAGTCCTATTCAAGTGTTGAACTTTCCTACCTACTAGACTACTTTGGCTCCAATTGACGCTTTGCAAGACCCTAACGTTTGCAACCAGTGCACGTCCTGAAAGCTCATAGCCCTAAACGTGCTTCTAAAAACTTTCACACAACTCATGGACGCCAGAAAAAGCCGTTTTGCCCCAAGCACACCTGGTCCGTTATGCGCCAAAGGCACAAGACACCTGATCAGTTTTGCCCGAAATGGTACCATTCAAAGATCTCTCACCCTTGACATAGGCTATCTTTTAAGTTTGGGATCTTCATTTGTGATAAAAATTCAAGCACATGCTAGAAGAATAGGACTAGAACGAATTTGCTAAAACCAGACGAACATTAGGCAGGTTTACTACTGTAGTAGCTTATACATCTGTCACACTAAAGCCATGGCTACACTAGTTGAATACGGAACCAGGTGTTTGTATGAGAATACAAATTTTTTCTCTGTCCTGATCGTTCGGTCTGCATCTTGACTAAAACTGAAAAGTTCTCATTTTCTGAAATGTTGCGAAGAGAATTTTTATCTGTGTGTCAGGCTTATGCAGAATCGCATGAAAATGTTTTCAACTACAGCAAAACTGCTTGTTTGACGTTTAAGGCTAAGAGTGCAAAAAGCACAGTCACCCCATTACTGACACAAGACTGGTAAAAATCTAAAATCTGTTAACCAATACAAATATCTGGGAGCTGTGCTGGATATTGAGCTCTCAGATGACAAAGACATTCAGAGACAACTGCGATCAAAAATATTGTGCAACAAACAAGTTGCGAGCCTCTTCTCCCGATGTTCAAATGCTGTTAAAACTGTACTTTTTCGTTCCTTTATACGCCCATGTATGCATCACAATTATGGTGGAATTTCAGAAAGTCATGCATGCAAAGATTGCGTGTGGCCTATAATTTTGGATGCTCTATACAACCTGTCCTGGAGAGCGAGAGTTAGTAGTCATGACTCATCAGGTTCCATTCAACATTCCTACATCGAAGGCTGTATTAAGAAAAAATATGCACTTGTTTCTCGAAAGATGCACAAAATCTAATTTTGATGCAGTCAGATTGTATATATTCTTCCTTATTCTTTGAACACTACAACCGCATTTTACTTTGTGGCTGAGTACTCGAACTTTGCAGTGTTTGTTCGTTTGAGGGTGTGCATGTCACAATGCATTCGTACTTTGCCTGGGCTTGACCAGTTTAAGAATCAGCGTCTGTTGCAGTTGATTGCATCGCCTTGAACTACTGAGGCAAGCACAAGAGAAAGATGGCAATTCGGGCATTAACTAACAGGAAAGCAACCAGCTGCAACAGAGCTCCCTCATGAGTTCACTCTTTGCTTCCACTATTCACCACATTCAACCATTGATCGCAACTCTACTACAATATCAGTAGATCACCCATCAAGTTCACTCTACTACTACTAGGTTGCACTATCATTATGTAGGGATGAGAGAATAACGATAATTCGCTTGTGGTGACTATCACAGTGACTTGTTACTCATGGGGACCAACTAGTGGTGACCATTTATTTACACGTGGCGCAATCTACCGACAGCCACACGTCCCACTCTGCAAAAGTGTTGTACCAAGTGAACAAATAGTGTTAAGAATGCGTCCGTAAACCTGAGGCTCGGCCACCAACGCCGTTACAAAACGTTCTGTTAAGTACATTTCTGTAGCCCGGTGTCAAACGAAATTTCTAAACTGTGCAAAACATCTGACCTATTATGTTTTGTCAGTTATTTTGCTTCTAAGAGTAAAGGAATAAAGTTTGGCGATTACTTTTTTTCATGTGTGTTGTGTAAATCAAAACGTTTTGGTTAGATGTCAGATACCCATAACAAGCTACAGTACGGGAATAAGTGAAACCAGTGACAAATATTGGACTTGATCTTAGACTTCAATTATTTTCTTTTTCTAACTCTAACATAAACCCTAACCCGACACACTTACCTAAACACCAAATCCTAAGCCCTAATCATCAGTTTTCTCAGCGAATTTGATAGGTTGAATGTTGCTCTGTGCGTGCGCATATGGCGTGAAGTCAGAAATTTCGCAAGTCAGAAATTTCTCTTGACACCGGTGATTCACCCTCCAACGCTGTTGCAAAACGTTCTGTTTTGTCTGTTTTTATTAACCAGCGTTGTGCAGAATGTGTGTGTTTGTAATATGGAGTTCGTGTCTGCGGGCAAAAATACATTATTATTAGATGTGACCGATTGCGAAAAAGTTGTACCACGGTTGAATAAGCACGATGGCGCCATCGCATGAATTTATGAAAATTGCCCCTCCGAAATGAAGAGCTGGTTGCGGCCCTGCATTTCACAACTGTAGAAGGAATTTGATGTACGATTCAAAGACTTCCGTTCACGAGAGCAGATGACCATCGTTGCGCAACCGATTTCAGCTGGAGCTAAATATGCCCCAACGGAGCTTCAAGTGGAGCTGATTGATTTGTAGTGCAACGAATTCGTTAAAAGCAAATTCATGAAAGCGCCGCTGATTGAAATTTATGGCAAGTATGTGTCCTCAGAAACTTTCCCAACCTGATGCAAAACGCACCAATGCTGATTTCTCTGTTTGCGAACACATACCTTGATTGTGCGAACATTATTTTTACGCATGAAACAAACCAATCCAACGTCCGATCTTCCATTATGGCTGGCAGCTATGAGCAATGTTTACGCTTGGCAACATCTATCGAAGCCGATCTTCACTACTTGGTCCGAGAAAAACAATGGCAATCAACGCATTGACGCATTTCTAGAACTTTGTGTTGAGTGTTAAATCGGTTAAATGCTTGATACAATACAACTCGATTGTAATGGTTTCAGTCACAATGCTTGTTTGGGCTTGTTCAGTGTACTACCAATGGTTAACTGGCCTCACACCAAAACGCCAAAGTGTAGCTTTAGAAACGCAGTGACAGTCAGCGACAAAATGCGGCCCACCACGCGTTATAATTGGACAGGCCTAGGATGAAGTAAAAATGTACGATGTCAGGGTTTGCGTTAAACCAAAATAGGATTTTTCAAACGACTTGCTAAACAATGACGCTGTTGTGACGCAACCTAGGGCCGGCCTTAAGCCGATGCAGCTGCATTGGGCCCCGCGCCAGCATGGTCCTTGGGTAGGTTGTTCATTTTTGCCAGATACTCCTTGCTCTCGAGAATTGTATAACGGCTTAAAAATTGCATTGTTAGCCAATAATTTTCTCGTTTAAATAAACGATGAGTTTCCACTAATTATTTAATCAAACGTGCTCAATTTTCAAGCTAGGGTGTTATATCTGCGTTCCGCCATGTTCCACTCTTCATGGACAGAATTGGGTTGTTCATAGTGCCAGTTAAGACTGCAGTAGACCCACAGCTACTGAAAATAAGGTGTTTAGGGATTTAACACGCCATGAACAGATCAAGACGAGTGTCTGTCGTTGAACTTTGATGGCAGTTCTGTTAACGTAACGGTGTTCAGTTCTCGAAAAATTCTTCCTTTTGAGTTTTTAGTTGGTTGCGTGTCATCTGCATTTTAACAAAGGCCTGCAGTTTTGCTTCATAGAAGATTTTGACACAGACTAAATCAGTGGTTCTTAGCCTTTCTCTACCACGCCTCACTCAAGTAATTGCTCTGTGCTTCAAGCCCCCCTTACTTTAAATATGTAAATTGCAGGAACACTTTCCCGTTAAAAGAGCTTTTCATGTTGCAGAGTGCGTATAAGGTTCGCACCCCACTAGAAATTTATTGACACCCACATGGGAAAGCGCACCCCGGTTACGAACCACAGGACAAGATATTTTAATATTTTGTCAAAGTACAATCAACTGGTACCGCTTTGAAACAAACGACAAAAGATGGGAGGTTGATCCTGCGGAGGTCAAAATTCTTATCGAAACGAGAGCAAAATTTTTTGATGTGTTCGCACTTAAATTTGCTTCCTTGTCTCTGTCCACAAAATTGTTCCGCGTTATTTGTCGGTCGTGTAGGTACTTTTATTATTTGCCGCCCCATCAAACTTTTTTTTGTGATTTGCCTATTTCCGAGAGTAAATCGGCAGAAAAACCACCACTTCAAAGTCCAGGTTCATAAACGTAACAGACGCTTAAAGCTACTCTGCAGCTTAACTAGGCAAGGCAAATATCGTTAATGTCATCCAGCACACTCGTTTCTGTTTGTCAATATATTGGACTGTTTGGTATATGCTTTTATTTCATTAATCAACCGTGTACGTTATATATTGCGTTTGATAAGTGTTTCTACATCTGTGACGTCGTAGTTGTAAAATATTTCTACATTACATTTCTAATACAGAAAAAACAGTCTGCATTCCAAGTCCATGCATAATGAAGCATAACATTGAGTAACTATAAAATTGAGCTTTTGGAGAACTTTGGGCTAATGGATGGATTGCTCTCTTCTGAAGTCTGTTTTTTTCGTGTATTGCGTCATAAAGCGGATAGTTGACCATGCGCCCTGATGTTACCTTTATGCAAAAACGCGTCTGCAATTGTGGTTACCGAAAGCGAGATAAGTAATCAGTTCATGTTAACAGTTTTCTTCAAGTCAGTCATTGTTCTTTGAACGAAAGTTCCGTTCAACAAGAGCGAAGTAATTGCATTTTAAGCTCAATTCGCTGGTTAGTTCGGTTTGATTGACGTAACTTTGCACTTGCACTCTCCGCTCCGATCCCCATAACGAAGCTTTCACTTCAAATCGCGGCTTGATTACGAGTGGTAGCGGTACACTGTCTGGTGTCTACCACCGCAACATGCTATTAGTCATCATCATAAACATATGCGTAGCTGGGGGACACATGAGCTATGCCCACGCCCCATAAAAAGCTGTTGCTTTATCATGTAGCCTACACACATTTGCCATCTTTTTTATATTCATATAGTTATTTTGCCAAAATATCTTCATCAAAAAGGTAATAGCACGGTTGACTGACCACGATGACGTAGTAACACCACTGGTCAGAGGGGCCCCGCGCCTAAATCTTGCACTGGGCCCCACACCTGCTAGGGCCGGCCCTGTTGCAACCTCTCCGTTGGAGTTGCGTTAAATGTATGATTCACCACCAACGGAATGTGCGCGAAGAACAACACCCATATATTGTGGAGCGAACAAGCAACAATGGAGTGATCGTGGCGTGGAAACTCTGCCGATATTAACTTGTGAACGATTGAACTTAACGACTAGCGTACGCGGAGAGTGATCATGGCATGTGATTTCTATTGTTGCATGCTGACGCAGAGAAAAGATTTGCGCACTTGCCGCTCGGGCTTTCCGATCGCAACAACGCTGTACTTCTCGTGTTAAATCATAGGTTTATGGAGCGAAGCTACTGTGTCGCAATTAAAAAACGAAAACTATGTACGAGTGCTGTCTTTGAGGTCTGCGCCATTTTGAAGAACAATCATATAACTTACATCAGTCCCACGTTACATCAAGCTGTGAAGGAAACCAGAAGAACAAAGCTAACACTCACAATGTTTTGAATTTTTGCAAAACATTTTTCCTCCTTAATTAAATACGAATCAGCAGAGGAGGTAGTTTCCAAGCCGATGTTAAGCCCTAAACATGTTACTGAAATTTACCCTGCGCATTGACCTCTCATCTACATTCACTTTAAATTTCAAAGGTTTACAGTCAGCAGGCTACCCAGTTAGTGCACTATTTTCAGATATTAACTTGTGCAGTTTCGCATAAGGTTGCAGTGCATTTAGCAAGTGGACGAAACAAATTAATGCTCCTTCTCCTTGTGTTGTCTTCTCGTTGCACGAAACCACTGATTTTGTCTTATCCTGTTTAAAATGCAGTATATTGGTGGTAATTAGCAAGAGGTACAACTTTGCAAGACACAGACTTTGGAAATGTTTTCACAGGTGGAGCATGTGGTCCATACGCTGATCTTTAATCACATTTCAGGCCTTTCAACGATTTCTTAACTCAAATCTTTTTCATGAATCACACCGGAATAACGGTTTAAAAGTGTGATTTAGCGAAGAAATATTGCGCTTGAACAATATTTGCTCTTGAACGTTGACATTTTGTCATTTGTAATTTGCTACGCCACACTACACAGAATTCGCAAGCGCCAACTGACAAGACTCAAGGATAGTCTACAGCAGTGCTTTTCAACCTTTTTGGTGCAACGGAACCTTCCGAAAATGTTTGCGTTGCTAAAGGAACCCTATGCAATGACTCAGATGTCTGTATTGTTACAACCGCATGGAACTGTGGTTGCGAATTTCGTCCCGGGAAATTTTGGTCTGCTTCGGCGGAACCCCCAGCCAGTGGCGTACGCAGAAAATAAAATCTTCATGGGTGGGTCATTCAGTGGCATATGGTGGTCATTTGTATTTGGCGTGCGCTGTTTGTGACGTCACAATTTGATGTCATATTCCTGTTTCCAAACCAATGTTTTCGCGAAGTTTGTGACATAATAAGCATATTCTGTTACACGCAATACCCTTAATTTATGGGTCATTGAACTGAATATAACTGAATATAAACTGTCAGCACTCCAGGTTAGGATATCGGAGTAAAATACACTCAACGCTACGACACAGCAGTCCATAACTGCAAAAATATCACACTGCGCGTTAAAAGAGTGGAGTAAAACACACTCATCACTGCCTCCGAGCAATTTACAACTGCAAAATGAGGCTGCGCAAATGTCTTGGTGAATACGAGCAGTGGAGCGCAGAAAGTGTGCGGCTGGACTGTCTGACGCTCACCCCGGTTTGCAAGATCGAATCTTACTAAACTACACAAGAAAAAAGCGCATAAAGTGTACGCAAGAAAATATTGGATTTTTTGTTATGTATAGAAGTCCAGCAAATTTTTTATTTACCTTTTTCCCTGCTGACACATTTATCAATGTCTGAATGCTTCTATTTTAGCAACTGCTGTTTTTGAGCTCGTGCAACAGTTTTATCATGCTACAGAAATTGGTAGTGTAGCCAATGCGGTCAGCACTTGTGCTGATCAGCCATAACAGACAAAACAAAGAAAAGTGTTTCGGATAAAGTAAACAATGGTGGAACACAATCTGAAGCATACGTAGTTGACGAAATGTCTGCAAAAAGTGGTGAGATGGTTTCTGCATGCAGACGATAACCTAGATTCCCACCAAACATAATTATTACTTTTTGGCCCATTTACAATGTTCCTTGAAATTTGCATGCACAATAAGCATTTGACTAGTGAAGTAAGTCCAAGTTGCAACAGGATGTGGAGGAACCAGAGCTACAAATGTGTAGATACAAGCAATTACGCGGAACAATGAAACAATACTTGACTGACGAAATAAGATAAAATGCATAAACTTCATTCTCCCAACCTATGGTATCAAATGAATTAATATCAGAACGAACCAGTTAGAAGGCTTAGTATGACCTTGCTCTTTGGCTGACTTGCACAAAATCAGCCAGTTGATTACATTCAAAAAATAAACGCCAAATGGGCGTTTGAGAATCCCTTCGTTTTGCAGCCCGATTCAATGTTTTTCTATGACTTTGCTTCAAATCTTTTGACCACCTTATCTCACTCACCTGAGTTTCGCCCCATGCACCTTTCTACTACAAAGTACAAACAACCTGGGAATAAAGGGATTCCTTTCAGTGCATACTTGATACTGACACTGCACAAATCACGTAACCTCGCAAACACGTCTGTCATGATAAAAACGTAAATGATGAACTGAAATCTTCTCAACTAACAGGTAAGTTGTTGCGGTGTTCTAATAGTAATCGTAGCAAGCACTGCCTCGAACGGCGTTTCAGGAAACGCTTACCACACCGCAACTTGATACTCGGAGCAGCTGTAGTTTCCATGCTTGCCAAGTCGAAACTTGTGTTACGGTCATGGCTGACTGAACAAGGATGTCACGTGATAAAAACGAAGGTTGGTGGTTGGATTTCCAACTTCGATCAGTTCTGGCGGCAACTTGCCTGCTGCCAATATCACCGCACAGAGCGATTTCTTTATTGTTGCGTCATTCCGGACGTAGCACGTTTGCGTTGAGAGAAAACAACGTAGCAAGATTTCCTCTAGTCGTAGGGAGATGATACTGCGTCTCAAAGTTAATGAAGCGCCCTAATAAAGTTGTTTTAATCAAAACGAGTTAAGCATACGCTCGAAATATTTACAAAAAATTTTTGGCATAACAGAAACGCCATCAGACTCCAACTGTACATGTAATACGAAGATATAGTTCGTCGCCACTCAAATTGTTGAAAAATATCAATGAAACAAAAACAATGAGCATGGCATATGTTGCGTGTATGTCATTTTTTATTAATTAGACTTGCTTCAACTTGAGGAATATATAATTGAAGCCTGTGGGGAGGAATGTTAAGATATCATTCTTCCCTAGGGTCTAAGCTTCGTTTTCGATGCTTAGCATCAAATCAAGGTTCAAATTTGATTTGTTTAACTCGTTGTGCAACCTTCACATGTATAAACAAAAACTGAAACAAGATCTTAGTTGACAAGATGACTGCCATGGTATTTCATCAATCCTATTTGACACATATCGTTGTTAAAACTGATGAATTCTTTTGTCATTGTGTTTTCATTTATTATAATTTTACGGACAATTGGTTACTATTTTGCATGATTACTCTTCGTGTTGTTTCTGTTTTTTGGCTGAGTCATATGATACAATACACGAAACAATCAATACGTAAGCAGCTACAAAACGCCTTTTAAAAAATTGTAAGGAAAGAACAATGTATTATTAAAAGTCACAATGTATTAACAATGTAAAAGTCACAATGAATTATTAATTGACTAACGCAAGAACTGTGTTGACAAACTGAATGAAAACGTCATCAAAGTTGCTACATGAAATTCAAATCCTGCATTTCCAACAAAGAACTGGACGAAACTACTTTCTCGATTTCTCGAAAGTTCTAAGAATGAACATGAGCGTAACTGGGAGAGATACGCATGAGTTCTCTTTCATCAACAATTAGTTCGTATATGCTTGAAAGCAGAGCCGTATCAGTCGTACTCCATACCCCCAAATTGGGGGCCCACGTTGTCACAGGGGCCCAAAATTCAGTCCCGTCACCACTTTGCCCCTCAAAGAGAGCTTCGACCCCCCAAACTAAAATATGACCTTCCGTTCTTCCACAGGGAGAAAGATTTAAAGTGATTTTTCATAATGAAACCTAGACAGCCAGGTTGATTAAAAAAAGCAGATCTGGGTGATCATTGTGTAGTTAAAGGAATCTACCGTATTTTTCGGACCATAAGGCGCACCTAAAATCCTTTAATTTGCTCAAAAATCGAAAGTGCACCTCATAACGCGGTGCGCCTAATGTATGAATCTGGTTGTGCTTTCTCATCTTGAATAAATTTCCTGTGATAAATGGTCCTATTTATTTAATTGCTAGCTACGATTTTATTGTAAACAGCCCATCATGTTGCGTAATAAACCAACAATAATTGCAATGAGCAGCGTCCGAGAGAAGCTTTCACATAACACAGATTGTATTACTCTGCGGGGTTCCTGACTCCATTGGTGCACACCGAATCAAACGCACGCACGCACAAGTTTTATTTTATTTTATTCATGTCTGGCGGTATAGGCATGTTTGACAGATTAAACTCTCTCGTATGTAATGACAGATTTAAACTTCCAGTGGTGACTCCAGGACGTTGGCGACTCCGGCACTCAGGAGGTATTGTGAAAGAGTTGAATACAGCTCGAAGTTTTGCTATATTTAATGCGCCTTATAACCCTGTGCGCCTTATATATGAAAAAAAAACAGCTAGCATTCAATGTTTGATACTGCGCCTTATAATCCGGTGTGCCTTGCGGTCCCGAAAATACGGTAATTAGCAAACATTGCCAAGTTGTCCCAAAATAGAGTAGTGCAGTTAGTTGATAATTGATGTTAAATTGTTGCGTCCAGGTAGGCCTTAATTAGCCGATTTGAGATACAAAATGTTATTAATCTAAACATGTGACATGCACCAGCAGATTAACAAGTCTTGACATCAGCAAGGTTTATGCATACTTATTTCGGCCAGTAAAAACCCAATGCGCACGCTTTATAAGCATATTTCAATTAGTTCATGGTAACATTTGTCAATTTGTTCTAATGAAAGGAAACGTTCATCGCGGCGCACTTCCGTGATCAGCCTCATGCTTGCTCCTTCGGCAAAAGTGTTTTCATAACTGAACGATAGGATTGATTCTGATTTCGTGCAATTTTTTTTTACATTTGCATTTCACTACCACATCTCTGAATAATCGCCGTCAATTAAATGACAATAATTTCACGACCCAATTTCTTTTGTTAAGCCCGTTCAATGAAATTTAGTTGGAAACTACGAGTCTATTGTGCGTATTTGCGGGAAAATATTTTTAATTTATTTGCACAATCTTCAAACGCTGTGCATTTCGTGAATTAATATAAATTTTCAGAATGTCTAGGCCCCTGCACAAGCATGAATCCTGCCTACGGAAGACTTTCTGGCAACAGTTCTGCCCAGATCCGCAGACACGAGGTGAATTCGGGGGTAGTGCCCCCGAATATTTTTTGTGACCTACTAAATTTTGTTGTGTTCAGAAATATTTGTTTTAAACATAATAAAAACAACGTTTCCCCCCTACAAATGTATTTCCCCCCAAACCTTAAATCCTGGCTACGGGTCTGGTTCTGCCAAAATTGTGTCTGCAATTGGCGTAGCTTGTTTTGAAGGCCATTCGACCTCGAGATGTAACATAACGTCGAAAACGTTTTTTTGTAAATCACCGTCAGGGGGGCTCTGTAAGCATTTGGGGGGGACCAGAATTGGGCTGCTACGGCACTGCTTGAACGCGTAGGTTGTTTTGAAAGCACTCGTTGAGGGATGCGCAACCAGGTAAGAACAGAAGAACCAAAAGCGGAAGAGAGTTCCAAGCAGTGGCGTAGCCAGCCCAAAAATTTGGGAGGGGCCAAATTGTTTGATTTTAGGCGAATAACACTACTTTGTTTGGAAAAACATCTCTCAAAGCACAAAATGACTACGTTTTCCAGAATTTGGGGGGCATGGCTCCCCTGGCTACGACTATGGTTCAAAGTTACCATGAAGAAATTTCACTTCGCCCAATTTACCGAAAGAACAAAGAAATAGTTTATTAGGAAAACTGGGCAAACTAAAAACAAAGAAAATTGTTGTTCTTATTTACGAAGATTATATAACTCTGTAACGGTCAAAGAACTGCTGAAGCTTGAAAATGTGGTATTCCCGTACAGTTGCAATTGGATAGCTGTCGTGTCCTCGAGTTGCGTTTATTGTAAATAACCGCAGTTAACAATCGGAACTGATTCTAACGTTCTTGTTGTTGAACTTTATACCATTGGTTGGTGATGAACATGTTGCTGTGCACAACTGGAATGAACAGGAAGGACAACTAGTACCGCAAGATCAGTGGTGCATCAGCAAATCTTTCTCGTTGCAATACACCGGCATAAGTTTGCCCACTTTTCAAGACACACAGGCCAAGCCCGGATAACTTACTGAACCTTGATATCAAATTTGTATCGATACGTTTGTTACATTCTGATGGGAACAGCTGACGTCATGCTTCACTGCTTTTCTACAATTTACACTGAAACGTATTAGTGCAGATTTCTGCAAATACGACCCAAACGAGTTTTGTCAAGATGCCTTTGAATATATTCTAGGCTGTTCAAAAGAAACGACGCACTGACCATAACCTTAAAGATTTAGTGATGGAAATACGTGATTTGCACTGTGGCGGCAGATTTGAAAGGACTTCACCACGCTTGTGCAGTGACCCTGAACAAAGCTCTTGCAGTTGCCTTGAAGAAGCATTCCATCTTCAACACCAAAGATCGCAAAATCATTATTGAATTGAAATAATTTTGCTTTATAGCAACGTTGTCCTTCAATATGGAGACCAATTATTTACTCCAAAAGCGGACTTATAACCGGTAACAACAACTCTGTTTTATTGTCAAAGTTGCTGTGCATTATATCCTACATCCGATTGCTGGTGTGATAAGTGAGGCAGAATTCCGCAGTTTCACCGATGACAGAAATTGGACAACCACAACTGAAACATCGAATGAACGCGTTCGCCAAGCACTAACTTCAGCATTTGCCAGCAGTAGCATTGGTGCTAACGCTTTGCCAAGCGTGCACAGTCCAACAAACGGTTGAATTGGAATTCCATGTCATAGGTACGAAAGATTACTGTGAGTTTCCGCTAATGACTTTGTAAAACCCACATGGGAAAAAGCAGTTAATACTGTAGTTTATAAAGATATTATCAAGAACTTATGACCTTTTTCATCTGAAATTAATTATTGCATTACAAATTGATTTTTTTAATTAAATTGATTTAATGTCCATGACGTATTTTGTTGCACTTCCTTTGACAATGTGTAGAGTTCTGAGCTGGTTGCGGTGACGATTAGTCGGTCGATTACGATTCCTCAGAGGTCCCTACTAGTTGAGGGGTCAACCAGGTTGTTGCAGGAGCACAAACCAGTCCCCCAACTAATCAACCTGACGTCTTGAAGTTGCCAAGCCAAAGTAAGGCGAAAAAAAGGCTCACCACTTTGTCCGTTAATAACTCTCCAGTAGCAAGCAACATCAAGTTGACTACTTCTTTGGATTATATTCAGATTTGCACCAAAACATCCAATACACGTGAATGTGAAGTCAGAACAACGTAACATTAAGCGCTTCGATGTGGAATGACGGTGAACAAGAGCGTAGAACGTTCGCACGCGCAACAGGAAACAGCGACCAACTGCGGTGACATAGGTTTGCAGGCTGTCTTGTCAACTGACAGACTGCTCCCAAACATTTTCCTACATCGGAAAACGTATTACGTCTCATATTATGTCTCCTCTATCTCTTCACGGTCCTCTTCTGCATTTCCTGGTGCATTCTGTACAGAAAACAAAACAAAAGAAGGTACGTTTAGCACGCAACAAGTTTTGCGCGTTATCATTACTTGTGATTGTCATATGTTTATGCTCTTTGTGCGAATATATATGAAGACTGTAGGAAGTTCTGCAGTCGATATTTACCGGTTATTCACCCCTAAGTCATTGAATGAACTTTTCCTCAGAATTTTCCAAAATCCCTGCGGCACATTTGCTCTATCGGTGAGTTGTCATACAAACCGCCACTTACCACAGTGTTTCGACACTATCACAGGTTTGCAAGATGCAACAGCAGTGATATTGCTGCGATCGGAAAAGCCCGAGCGGCATGTGCGCAAAGCTTCGCACTGTGGCAGCAAGCAACAATAGATACCACCCGACGAAATCACTCTATTATTGTTTGTTCGCGCCACGTATATATGTTGTTGTTTTTCGCCCGCAAACCGTTCGTGGTGAATCACACACACAACACAACACCACCGGAGAGGTTGCAACAACATCTCATCCTTTTTACAACGAACCGCACCGATCGCACGTTCTTTGTGTGAAGGTTGAACCAGGCACGACCTTCACATCCTGATCACAGCACCATTTTGTTGCGATCGGAAAGCCCGAGCGGCATGTGCGCAAAGCCTCACACTGTGGCAGCAAGCAACAATAGAGATCATGCGCCGCAATCACTCTTCACGTACGCTGGTCATTTTGTTCAGTCGTTCGCAAGTTAATATCCGCAGAGCTTCCACACCGCAATCACTCTGTTATTGCTTGTTTGCGCCACGTATATAGATGTTGTTCTTCGGACACATCCCGTTCGTGGTGAATCACACATTCAACGCTGGATAAATCACACATTCAATGATGGATATACTTTCGTTCTGGGGATATAACTGGAAAGTATAGCTCGTGGAACCCTTCAGATGTTCTATGGAAACCAAGGGTTCCGTGGAACCAACTTTGGAAATCGCTGCACTAGTTGATGTAGTCGGAGTGTTGCGCACCGTTAACACAGAATTTGCATTAATCAGTCAGAGACGAACTGGCAACTTGTGTTTCCGAACATTCCATGCAGAACAACGTAGCGCCGGGAAGCGCAAGAATTTATTGTTTTTGAAACTTTTCAACTTGGATGCTTTTTCAAATTCGAAATTGTTTGTGATACGAAAAATTTTCTACGACAATCAGCAACAGATAGAGCCTGAACGAAACCTGCCAACGGCATTTTTTTAGATTTATATTTTTTTGGGCGAGCAGAAATCACACCGGAAAACTCTTTGCGACAAATAGACTAAACAAGAAAAAACTTCAGTAAGAGAGAGATTCATTGGTCATATGATTCACCTAATCAGCACATACAATGCAAAAAGTCACAATGCAAAAAGGTAGCCAATGTTTAGTGGAAATGATAGTAAATGAAAATACAATGGCAAAGAACTGGCTGATCGATGTAAAAAAAGATTGTCAGTGTGTCACATATATGATTGGCGAAAGAACATGGAGGTCATGTAGTCAACCATCCCTGTTGAAACATTTTGACAATTACAATAGTAGAAAAAACGCACGTTTAGAAAAACAAACAAGTAATCCCAAAATGAGGTGAGGTAAAATTACAGATGAAAAAAGCTTGCCTATGTATACATGTATACAAGAGGTTCTATTCTGATTGAGAAAATTCTGTGTGGTCAAAAAATTTTTGAATAGAGCAGGAACTAAAATTTAGTTGATCAAGCAAAAAACAAAAATCTATAAAGTGAAGATTTGTCCGTAAGAATTTGATGTGCACAAGGAAGACCTTTTCCACGATGTCTTTTTCGGAGAAAAACGCAAAAAAACAGCTAGCTGCGGGAAAATGGCTACATTGGAAAATAAAATTTTCTACTAATTACTGTGAAAACAGAAAGTAGAATGATTTTGTGAATACTCCTTAAGCAAATTTTTTCAGACCTTTTGTTGAAAAGCAATTGGACAATACCTTTTATTAAGACCTGATAAATGACACGCTGCAGCTCAATGCGTTTATAAATCTGAAAGGAGAGGAGCTGTTCCTCATTTCCAAATTTTACCTATCCTGGGGGTAAATTTAATGAAGCGGAAGTTACAATACTTTGTTTTTTCTACAGCACCAGTGAGTAAACAAAACACAGGAGGTAAATTTTATGTTAGGAAGCTGACAACGGGTAAACGGAAGAAAAAAGGTTGAGAACCCCTTGTCTAGTAGCTCTGGTTCTCAGAAGAAAATCAATCATTGCTACTCCATTGTGGCATAACTGCGTTCATAGTTACGAAAGAAACTCCATTAAAGCTTCTAACCACCTTTTTGACGAAACATAATCTCCTGATCACGCGCAGGTCATTTTTGACCGCTCAGGGGCGTGTAGGTAGATGTGTGAAATACTCTGTTGACAAAAGCTTTAATAAAAAATTTCCTACTGCTGTAAAAACTTCACCATAAGTTAGAAAAAGTCAAGGAGAATGACGAATAAAATTGCAACAACGAAAATACGAAACGCTAAATTTATAAAACGGTGACAAATGATCCGGGCTTCTATTAAGAGGAATGGAATCAACACTTTAAAGGTTTGCACTGAATTTACACTACGTTTAGACTCATTAACTCTTGTGAGTAATAATCGGAAATGTAAAACGTTTTCATAACTTTTTTGAAAAAAGGCGAATTGAAATTTTCACATTTTCAACATTTCCATACAGCAATTTCATCACATTGAAGAATGTAATAGCAACAACCAATTGTTGATTAAAGATTTCACAAGTTGAAGCACTTCAAACCTCGTTTCCAAACTAATGTGATCGCAATTCCGTCATTAACCAGCTGTCCAACACGAAAAGCAATATTGAACAAATGTTTTCTGGTTTAAAATCCGTGAAGTACTTTATTTGTGATATTTGTCAATGGATCACTCTTCACAGAAAATCTTTATTTAAGATTTAGTAGTTCATTTTCCTATCATTGATCACGCCTTCCATGGATTTTCAATAATGTAATATTTCATCTCAAAGGTTTTTCTTAAAACGCTGCCATGGGAGTGAACAGCATTGCTACCACGCATAGTAGATAAACCACAACTACACGAAGCATACACTGTTGCTTTTGTC
>Ga0210059_1005389_pt1 | contig 20600 bp, 23 predicted proteins | sample Ectturendosymbi2_FD_188042 | JGI IMG/M metagenome (GOLD analysis project Ga0210059, IMG submission 188042) | Ecteinascidia turbinata endosymbiont from Florida, USA - Sample 2 (SPAdes) (version 2) | ecosystem: Host-associated > Tunicates > Ascidians > Unclassified | place: Key West, Florida...
ACTGGTGGCGAGTCAATGGTACACTGGCGGCGAGTCAATGGTGCACTGGTGGCGAGTCAATGGTGCACTGGTGGCGAGTCAATGGTGCACTGGTGGCGAGTCAATGGCGCACTGGTGGCGAGTCAATGGCGCACTGGTGGCGAGTCAATGGTGCACTGGTGGCGAGTCAATGGCAGCACCGCGCGTCAACTGCTACCTTGCAACCATCCATCAACACTGAGCACTAAGCTGGACGCAAGCACCGTTTTTAAAGTATTCGGTATGACCCGACCGGTAATCGAATCCACCCTACCAGCTTTGGTGGCTCGTGCTCGAAACACCGCAGAACGGGATTTTGTTTGAAAGCTATAAAAATTTCTATTTGAACATTTTTATAAATTCTATTTGAATATTTTTTAAAATTCTATTTGAATATTTGAAATAGAAGTTTATTTGAATAAGGATGTTGGACTGACGATGCGTAGTGTCACGCGAAGTCGATTTCCTATTTAAAATTTGTCAGTAAAATGTGAAAATTATGTATGCGTCACTAGAGGGTAGTGAATAAGGGTTAAATTTATTTCAAATATTTCCTAAACGTTTTGAATGTAGCAGTGTGATGATAATTTTCTAAAAGATTGACCTGAAATTAATAGTATGCAAACATAAAGAAAATATTTACGTTTGTCTCACAAGAAAAAGATTGTTGTTAACCTCCAAGACTCATGAGACTCACTCTTCTATTAATACACCATCCAGAGGCGAAACCGATTAAAATTTTTGGAGAGGCAAAATTACTGTAAATTATTGTTGTACCTGAAACTAAAAATTCTATTAGCGCGTTCACAATGTTTTTCAAAATGTTAGGGGGGCAATTGGCTGATTGCTCCCGCGGGCCCGTCACTAGCCACTCACCATAATAAGCTTTCCATGAAACTGTTAATAATCGAGAGACGGTGCGATTTCCTCCATTCATTGCAATTCCGTGCTGGTCGATGTAACCTTCGAACCCGAACTGTGTGAAACGTGTCACTACAACACTGCGCGGAAGCTCCCGCACTTTGTTCTTCACTGATGCAACAACACGACTGGGTGTGTCGTTGTAGCACACGTTGTAAAATATACTTATGTTCAATCGGCTTGAATTTTCAGTGACAATGGGACGGACAGTCGAAGTTCCTTTGTGGTAACCTGAAATCCAAACAGACGTTTGTCAATCAAAATTGGAAAGAAGGTTTGTTTGACATTTTGCGAAGTTAATTGACAAGTAAGTATTCGCTTCTCCCAGGTGGCTTGACTTAAAAGTTATAGTATACTTTGCTGTCAACGCCTTTGTCATGGCCTAGTTTAAGCTAACGGATCAGGCGTTATCCCTGGGCAACCCTGAATGTTCATAGACAGGTGTGGGATTTCAGTCAAAGGCTGTTACAGTTCTGTGCTACTTAAAGCAGCACGGTATGGCATTTAAGTGTTAGTGGTATTGGTATTTAAACCTGTGTCTCGTAAAGTTAGTAACAATAACATTTATAAAACCCAGAAAATTCTCCAACTGAAAGATATTTACAATCTTGAAGTGAGCAAATTTATGTATAAATATACTAACTCTCAGCTACCGACCACATTTAAAAATTATTTTAAACGCATTACAAATGTTCATCCGTACAATAGGATACACACTAAAACTCGCCAGTTTGATTCACCAAAAGTAGGTTCAAATTCAGGAGTGAAAATATTAAAGTGCAGTAGAAAACTGATCAAAAATTCCATTAAAAATAAAAAATTAACCGGGTTTGACACTTTTTGCAGTGGAATTTAAATGTGTTACTCGGGTACTAGAAACATTTTTGGTTTTCTTATTTTGTTAGTGTGCATTAACAAGATGTAGTGATTTAATTTTTTTGGTGTATTTATTTAATCGAGGCTACTATGAAATGGTCGAATCATGCGGTATCTCTATTACATCTTATTCAGTTTGATTTCTGCTGCGTTCACTAAAATTGGTCGCATCAAACTCTTGTATACAGTAGTGGGATGTGCCAAGTGAATAATTTGTCTACCGCACACTAAACGAATTACCCTTCCCATGCATGAATCATCACATCGATTGAGATTCATTTCTCAAATACATGACTGGACGCCATGTTTTTAACCTACGTACATTCTATGTCACCATTGCAGTGTTGCACTAGTCCACAACAGTTGTCGCATTTCCTCTTCAGCTATCACAAATATTTTTGAAATACTTGAAAACAGCAAATGTTTTATGTAACGGTTATGTAACGGTAAAGCAATTTTTTCTGGTGACCTGACTTTACCTGCAACTCATTTTGCTTCCGTGAAGCATATAATCGCATTGCGCATATTAAATCTTATACTCAGAACAAGAGACTTTACTTACTGATATAAACTGTTCCCTGTACGCTATAAGTAGCTTCGCCCAGGCAAAATTACCCCTGGTCCTTCGCGGCCTCTCACTTCCTCATGCATTTTATAAATCGATGTACTTGGAAGTCATCGCAGCACTACATTATAATAATCGTGATGGACCCATCCATGCGTGTGACTTCTACTGGAATCATATATATATGCTTGTGTTCCATCAAAGCAATTATGCTAGCGCCATCAAGCGCATGCTTTTCTACTACCGCCACATTTCTATCTTCGTGTTTTTTCATGTATTCCTGTGTTCGATGTTACTGCCATGCACGCTTAAGTCTACTGTGTTGCGTGTGGGAGTGAAGACGTTATGCAATGCAAATATTGAGTTTGTGCGAAAAAAGGTAAATTTTGTGAAAAGCTCAAAAATTTTTTTGAGCTAATTGGAAATTAAAATCAAGCGAAGTTCTTTTAAACCTTCACTAAGAAAGTTTACCCACTGAGAAAAACATCTCCGATCGTTTTCTAGATAATTATATAATGCACACTGCGCTAAATAGGCAAAAGCAAATTTCTATTGTTGAAGACACAGTGGAAATTATGAAAGCATCCTTTCCTACGAAATGACTCTCATACAGTATAAGTTGAATTTGTTTGTTGTTGACAAACTAAAACAAAAAACGAGATGTCAACATTCATTTTCTTTTTTATGATCAAACGTTCTCAACGTTGTTAAAGATTTTGAGCAAATTCTTTTGAAGCTTGCTTTTCTCATCTCATGTAAAATAAAGAAAAATAAGATTAACAAAAATACATCAGAGTCAAAGCTGCTTTTCCTGAAGTAGTAGCATAGAATTATAGGATAGCAATGTATGTTTAAACAAAATTTCCTAAATCGTTGAAACAATGTGCGAAGTACTGGTTGGACGCATTTTAACAATATCATACGCGTTCATCATTCTCAAAGCATGGGTATCATTTTGGGAGCTGTGAGAAGAAACAGTGAATAACAAATAATAACATTTTCTCTAAATGATCAGAGAAACCTACGCTTGGAGCAAAATCTTCCCCAAAATCCTGGCTGGCAACTGCAGTGAAATCTGTTTCGTCTTTCTGCACACTGTCCACCATTTCTGCATGGGTTTGGATAGCAGTGAACCAAACCTTGGAAACATAGCTTTTTTTATCATTCCGTTCTGCAGGCTTTTGCTGAAGAACATTGTGGAAAACACTCACAAAGAATGAACGTGACAAAGATAGTTGCACTACTCTTTAGGTTTCTTGTCAATAAGTTTGCAAACCTGTGCTAAGATTGAAACGCAAAGTTGTTTACTACTCTTCAGTTACATCATTTACTTATCAGACGAAAAATAACCAAATTGTTATTTGAGTATAGTGCACAGTAACACTAATTACGCAAGTAGAAAAACCTCCGTAGATTATAAACATTGTCATCGTTAGCACTTTGCATATATTCGGATTTAGAAGCAACTCTTTTCGTTTGCTTCAAGACTCAGTTAAGGTCTTTTACGAGCATGGATAAGATCAATAACTTATGTTACAGTTATTGATGCTAACTTCTGAAAAGTTTGCCCTCGGTCCACGAAGAAAAATTATTGCTTACGTTTCCGGCAGTACTTCCCGATGAACTTTGAAGGACAATTGCAAACCTGTCCCTCTGCTGTGTTTCTGCATATACCTCCGTTACGGCAAGGATTGCGTATGAAAAGCGACTTTCCTGATTCTGGAAGGAGATCAGTCCTCTCAGACAATTTGTAAACTTTCCAGGTTCAGTGGCGTGCAGAAGGGGGAAAGAACGGGTAGATGTCCCCGGACATCCAAGGCAAGGGGGCATCCAGAGAGTGAAATTGCAACAATCAAAATGTGGTAACTGCGGTAAGATGATTTTTGCTACTGTAAGGCTACTAACACACGCTGCATGGATTTAATTTTTTGAAACTTGTGTTCTTTGTCAACACTAGTTTTTGCGTATTCAAATTCCAGTAATTCTCACATTCTCCAATACCAAGGACTCTAGGTGTGCGTCGCACATCCAATCAAACTGATGGTGACGTGATTTTTACAAATCATGCGATCAAGGGAAAACTAAAAAGGATTGAAAGAAATTGTGGACGTTTGATATTTCGAGACAAATTTCAAAACCTTCCTATTTCAACTTGCTTGATTTAGCTGAATCTTTGATGAATCACTAGTTTCCCGTTTCGTTTTTTGATGAGGCCACCTTGGGTGTGCGCTAATACAGCCGCATACAGCCGCACACCTGTACTTGCAATATGTCCATCATTTCGAGCTTTGTCATTAATTGGCAGCTCAGGCGGATTGATCATAACGGCTCACACAAGCCCGTATCAGTTGTGTCCCCCTAATAGTTGTACTCTTGTACATACAGTATAACAGCCACATAATAAAAACGAATGTTTTCTTACGTACTTTATGCGCATTCTCAATACTTGTGTAGTTCAGTAAGTTTCAAACTGTCAATCGTGGGTGTCGGTCATCCCTCTCTGCTCTACTGCTATTCAACTAGACATTTGCGCAGCATGATGTATCGCAGTAGTGAACTGCCCTGTCGCAGCGGTGAGTTTGTTTTACTTCCGTGTTTTAATGCGTTGCCTTAAATTTTTACAGTTATGAACTGTTCTGTCATAACGTTAAGTGCTATGATTTACTCCGGTCTCCTAACTTGGAGCGCTGATAATGCATGTTCATTGCAGTAACACATTGTACAACAACGTGTAAGGAAAGTGCGTGTAGAATAATATGCATGTTGCGCCGGTTATATTTTGACGTCGCAAACAGCGTATAACCAGTAACAATGTCCACCATATGCCACTGCTCAATATTAGAATTTGGTAGAGGGGCATACAATGAAGCAGTCGCTCCGGGAACCGCCAGACCTCTGCACGCCACTTTCCAGGTTTGTATATAGGTTTCTTTTTAACCATTCCTATATTCAGTATTTCTTAACCACAGCAAAATTCAAAGTACACGATCTGTTCTTCTGGCACCATACACAGCTTAAGAATTTACAGGGCAACACTATTTTTTAGATGTCTCGCGTAGTAGGGAATCTCTTGTTTCGCCATTGAATAGAGTTTTTAATAAGTTATCTTTTCAATCAGAAAACTTTTGTCGACAAAGCGTCTGTGCATTAAACGTTCTTGCGCATGCCGTCGATCACGAAAACCTGAGGCTAGAAGCCTTGAGTATTAAGGGTTTGGTGCAACTTTGTGATGCAATTGGCAGCAGTCTTTACGGAATACGCTGCTCTTTCTGCTGGGCAAAAACTGCAAAGCACTTTCTATAAGCTATATATAACGAATCGCACTATAGGTAGCACTAAGGAAAGCACAAAACTCTTATTCACTATATTTTAATGTAGTAAGAACTGAGAATACACAAAGTGACATTAAATGTTGAAACAAAGCATCCGTTGTTAGCACAGGTAGCAAACTGTAACTAAAGAAAGTGAAAACAGTGTGATAATGGCAATCAACCAATCACTACCTCCACATAAAAGTAAGTCTTGTTTGTTCCACAAAAATCTAGGTATTTATAGTGATTTTGTAGCAGCTCAAGCAGTACTAGATGTCAACAGACCAGGTTGAATTTTCTGAGTGACGTAAGTGCAAAAACCTATTCCGCGAAAAAACATTAAACTGAAACTTGCCATAAAAGGCCCTCCATTGTAACGTCACACTGCTCTGTCCCCATCCACCCGGAGCGTCGGTTCTGTTAACCTGAGCGATGAATCCAGATGTGGTGATGTCATATATAGTAACGGCAAACCGGTCAGGAAAGTAACTCGCTCCTGACGCAGTTGCTATGATCTTGGACGGCGCGTCTCTCAGACACGCAGGAAAAACTCCTTGAACGATCTTCCCAGTAGGTCGGCGCACAACATAATGACCTACGTGAATTTGTCCGTCTAGAAATTCTGGAAACAACTAAAATGTTTCAACGAAATAAATTTCCCTTGGCTGATGATGCACGACAAGAGAAAACGAAAATTAATTCTTGGCGTTTACCAGTGATAGCATCAAACGTATTTAACCAACACTAATAAAAGTTGCATATGAACACATATGTTGTTTCGGGCATGGAGAATTGATTGGAAACGTTGTACAAAATTATCAGAAATATTTTGCAAAGCTGTGTCTCTCAACTAGAATTGATTGTTTGTTTTTGTCTTTTCTTAATCTTATTAGATGTGACGGTTGATCTGCAAAACTTCGAAGTCTGTTACAGAGCACTGCTTTTGATTTGGGCCGGAAACGGCCAGTTTTACTTCTAGAAAAGCCAATGATCATTCATGTTAGAGGCTTGGGGCAAACGTCAACATATTGCCCAAAATTATAAAAGAAATCGAAGTCAAATTTTTTCGGAGATTCACTACTTAGTGCTTTTCCGAAATTGAACAGTTTTCTCCCGAATTTCGGTTTTGTTAAAAATTTTAAGACGTTTCAAATGCTACAATTAACATCCATCCAACGAAACAAAATTAATGATGATTTCAAGGTTTACTCCAAAAATATCCTACTTAGAAAAAGTGAGAAAGGTTATTTGAAGCAGTCGTCTCCAACAAAGGTATTCCATCTGGATTGAGTTCAGCCAATGTAAAAACGTTACTATTTGAGCTAGATGTAAATATGGCACAGATTTACGGTATGATAGCCGCTGGTCCCAATTAGTATCACTATGCAATGTGTTTTGTCCTGGTTAACTGGATATTCAATCAAAATAAAGTTGCAAAAAAGAACACTAGAGAATATAAAAAGTTACAATATATGTTTTACTTTTGAAAACAGTGAATTTTGGAGTTGGACCATTCTCTTTGGGGGAAGGTGGGGCACAGTAGGACTAGGGGCACAGTCGTCTTTTTTTATTTATTCAAAAAGTTTAAAACGTTGAACTTTAAAGTTTCCATGGTGATTTAGTCTATTGCCAACCGTGGTACTAAAGTGAATTTTTCCTTCATAGGCAGCCGTTGTTACGAGTTACAGAGCATGTTGTGTTTTTGCTACCCAAGGGTAATTTATAAAATTGCATTTAGATTTGGGTTTTGCTCACGTTAATCAACATCTTCTGTTCTGAGTTTTTGTGACATTGTAGTCAGGGCGGTGCAACATTATTTGATAATGCCCGATTTAAAATTCTTTTTAAGTTGAGTTGGTACTTGTTCATTTTTTTTAGATATGCATGGGGCACATCTGACAGAAAAAAATGGGGCACACTCAACACATTGTCACTAGGTCAATCTAAACAAGGTAAAGCTTGAGGGATTGCATTGGAATACAGTACAGAATAATTCTAATCTATGAGCATTTTTAGGTTTATTATGTGCTTAGAGGCACATTATCTTTGAATGGTAAAGCATGAATTTCAGCATACTGCATTGGCTTCATTGAATGTTTGATAATCATACAAATTTTTTTTGCCATGCAATGATAGTGGGTAATTAGAATGTGAAAAAAGTGGAGAGAGGCAGTCAGCAAGTGCCTATTTTACATTGGATATCACGTGAACATTATGCAATGCATGCAACCCAACTTTTTATTGGCCGGTCAGGTGTACCCCATGCTCATGTCGAGTGTGCCCCCATGCATGGGGCACACTCGACAGAAAAAGCACCATTTTTAAATAGATTGGATAATTTTTTGTGAAGGGCGTTATTTTCATGTTTTGGCATGATATTGTGTATATAGAGTTGCTTTATTGTGTGACAAAGTTTGAGCTTGTTTGGACTTGAAATAAAGTAGCAGGGGTTGAAAATGCACAAAAAGTGTCGACTGTACCCTACCTTCACCAAAACAAAAACATTTTCCTCAAAATCACTCACAGATTAGAAGGTGATACTGCAATTACCAATCTTAAGAGGGATGGCAATTTTGCGATCGGAAAGCCTGCGAGGCAAGTGCGCAAACCTTCACATTGTGGCAGCAAGCAACAATACAGATCACTCGCCGCGATAACTCTTCGCGTATAGTCGTTACGTCAGTGTTTTTCAACCGGGGTTCCGCGGAACCTCATGGTTCCGCAAGTTCCTGCCAAAGGTTTCGCCGAAACAGACCGAAATTGCCTGTTACAAAATTCGCAACTACAATTCTATGTAGTTGTAACAATACAGACACTTGGATCATTGCATAGGGTTCCATGAGCAACGCAAGCATATACGGGAAGGGTCCGCTGCAGTAAAAAGGTTGAAAAACACTGCGTTACGTTCAATCGTTCACATGCTAGTATCAGCAAAGATTACACGACACAATCACTCTATTGTTGCTTGTTCGCGCCACATATCTTTGGGTGCTATTTTTCGCGTACATCCCGTTCGTGGTGAATCGCACATTCAACGCAACGACGGACTAATTTTAATACGGTTAACTACACAGAAAACACTTCAAATCTGTTCCAGGTGGGAGCAGCTGTTCTCTGCAAAGAAATCTTTGCTGGATATTAATTTTTATACACAAAAGTTAACTGATAAATAGAAGTAAAGTTTTCTATTCCAAGCGTCATATCTCTGTAACCTTACCTTCGCCTCGAACTCTTCTTCCAGTGTTCAGGAAAAGTACAAAAATAAATACTAGTTGCATGGCTGGCTCGGTGGAATTGCTTTAGAGGTGCAGCTATGTCATGCCAGCACAGCAGTAACTTTGTGTGATCAGAAAACTACCAGGATGCCGATTTGATTTCACTTGCAAGTTCACGTAGTACTCGCCGATTGCATCTGATGGCACCTGTATTGAAAAGCCTCGGGTTGTTTATCGTCGCTCAGTTGTTGCGATTACAGATTTGGCGAAAAGCCCTGGGCAATGACAGCAGCTACTGCCTCCGCTTTCTTGTTGCTGATGATCAGACCATCGTCTTGTATCAATCGTGCAAAGCGACTCCAGTCTCTTCTCACTTGACGTCACACAAACGCAGTGCCACTTTTCGAAAAAATCTACTGCTTTGCCGGATAGGTTTCACGATATTGACAACCATAGGCGCACGAGGAGGGGGTCGGGGGAAGTGACCGCCCCACCGGGTTTGGAAATTTTCAAGGCAAGCTCTGTTTTCAGGGCAGGCGCTACTTGCTCAAAAATCCTGAATGATCAAAAAATATTTAAATACTGTTAAAAATTCCAGGGCAAATCTGTTTTTTAGGGCAAACGCAAGTTGCTAAAAAATCCGGAATAATAAAAAATATATATTCAGTACAGTGAATTCAGGTCCCCCCTCTGTTTTTTAGGGCAAGCGCAAGTTACTCAAAATTCCTGAATGTAAAAAGTATATTCAATACAGTGAAAATTTTCAGGGCAACTCTGTTTTTCAGGGCAAGCGTGAGTTGCTCAAAAATCGTGAATGATAAAATATATATTCAATATAGTGAAAATTTTCAGGGCACCCTCTGTTTTTCAGGGCAAGCGCAAGTTGCTCAAAAATCTGGAATGTAAAAAGTATATTCAATACAGTGGAAGCTTTCAGGGCAACTCTGCTTTTCAGGGCAAGCGGAGTTACTCAAAAATCCTGAATAGTAAAAAATATATTCAATACAATGAAAATTTTCAGAGGAAACTCTGTTTTCAGGGCATGCGCAAGCTGTTAAAAATCCTGAATACAAAAAGTACGGTACATCACTTTGAGAACTGGTCTACGACATACTCGTATTTCCATTGTGGCTTAAAAAACAGCAGTATTCGGTTGCCTTACCAACGACCTAGATCCTCCACCGATTGCGCTAGAGAGCTGTTCAATGGCTCAAAAGGATCGGTCAGTCTAGCAGATTTTTTGTGAGTGACGTCATAAGTGGCGGACTATTAGGCCACCCTTAGCCCACTTTGCCTGGCCCTGGGCGTTAGGTGGTAGCATTTCGCTGAAGTATTTACTGGAAACTAGGCTACAATCCGAGTTTTTTGATACTTTGGATGACCTGCTGGGGTTTCAGGTTCAAAAGTTGTTATGTAAATTAGTAAAAATATTTGACTAATTAGCTAATCAGATAATTAATGAATTTGTATATTTTAGATCATAACTTTCCAACCAGAAACGCTAGAAAGTCGATCAAAGGCTCAAAAGACTCGGACTCGAGCCTAGTTTCCAATGAAAACTTTAGCAAAACATTTTGGCCTAGCGGTTTGGCCCTAGGTCAGGCAACATGAGCCAAAATTACCCTAAAACTACTTCACTTATGACTTTCGGCACAAAAAATCCGCACCTCCCAACGAAAAAATATTTTTCGAGTGCAGACAAGAAAACTTGCTGCGTCTTTTGAGACTTCTACCGGGTCTCCAGAGCATACTGGACAGGAGAAATTCCCGCGCAAAGCCACGTACGTTTAGGCGTTTTTTTTCGAAAATCCTGAACGATGAAAAGTATATTCAATACAGTGAAAAATTTCTGGGCAACTCTGTTTTTCAGGGCAAGCGGCGTTGCTCAAAAATCCTGAATAGTAAAAAATATATTCAATTCAGTGAAAATTTTCAGGGGAAACTCTGTTTTCACGGCAAGCGCAAGTTGTTAAAAATCCTGAATGTAAAAAGTACGGTATATTCACTACAAGTGAAAATTTTCTGGCAACTCTGTTTTTTTAAGGGCAAGCGCAAGTTGCTCAAAAATTGTGAACTGTGAAAAAAATTCTAATACAGTGGATATTCTTGGGCGTCAACTGAAATATCTTTAAAAAAATCTTCTGTTTCGATTTCATAGCAAAGACTGTCAGTGTCTGTGAACAACAGATTTGCCTTGGATCTATATTTTTTCTTGATGTATTTATAATGAAAATCATACATCAAGGTCTTTGACAAATCCAGGATACTCATTCCGAGATAGACCGGTTTATTGAAAATCAATTCTGTCTTCTTCATGTGCACTGCGACAAGATTTTCATCAAATACAGTGCAATGATCAAAGTTTGGTTTTACCGCGCATTTTTTCAAAGACTTTTGGTTATTGACCAACCGAATATTCACCCGGTTGCGAATATTTTCCATCGTTTTGCCAACGACGCTGTTGTTCATGAGTTTGAAAAAAACTTTCTCAAACTCGTTTTGCGCCTTGGAATGAAGGTTCGTATTCAACTCAATGCATGGTTTCAACCATGCTTTTTTGTCAAAGGAGATTCCGCGGTGAATCTTTGTTACTTTCAAATCGAGATCCAAATATTGTTTCAAATTTTTGTGATGAAGAACATATTTCTTCTTTTCATTCAAGTTGGGAATTAGTTTCTCAACTTTATTGATCTCAATCCGCTCTGGAGCTAGTGGATATTCATTGTGCAAATCATGAAGCTTCTTTGAGTAGTCCAAGTCAACTTCAAGAATACATCCTCTCCCCTCTTGATCCGAAAATTCTCTCCCATTTTTCAAATCTGTCATCCACTTGAAACCTCTCACAGGCAGTGGCAAACTCATCGCCCAACCATAGAGATTGTTAGCGTGAAGATATTGGATGAATTTTGATTTTTCATTTGGATTGAATTTCTCACCCATATATTTATTGTTGGCTTTTGCTTATCGTTTTGAAATCATTGAGACTCCTCCACGAACGCCCTGCTCAATCATCAGAAGCATGTCTGGATCAAAAAGAAGTTCAAGTTGAACCCCCGTCTTTTTCAGACAAGCATCCCAAGCCAACCTAGGCGCGGTGTAATACTACACTGGATCCAATTCATAGTTCTTCATGCAAACATTTCTGAAATTTTCGAAGACATGTGCAAGCAGAAGAACGTCTGTTTTGAGATCCAGATCATGATATTCTCGGAAAATTGTCATCTTCAAATGTTCCCACACGTTCAGTGCATGTTCAAAGTCTTTGTCTGTGATATCACAGTCATTCGAATTTGAATAAAATGACTCCTTTGGTGGAAGATTTCTTTCAGACAGTTTTTCCAGAGAGTCAAACCAATCATATGGAAAGACTCCCTTTCGCACCAACAATTCAATGTCAACAATTCAATGTCATTGAATTGTTCCATCAAGTTTTTGAACTAATCCGGTTCGAGATTGTTTACAAGTTTGTCAAGACTGCTTGACACAAATTTAAAAGAATCAGTAAAGCGAATTTTGTATTTAAGTTTCTTGTTTTCGTCGTTAACACTTTTCGAGAAACTTATATATTTCTCCTCATTGTTTGGGATACAGTCAATCTGACCTTGTGTTTTCCCAAGATTCTTGATGAAGAGATGTGAGTCGTAACCTGAAAGGTTATGAAATATCACTGGCACATGTTTCGGTTTTCTGAAAAGCAGGTTACATTTATTATGAGTTGCTCCTCTGAATTATCCGGAAAAGTGACAATGATCTCTCACTTTATAATCACTTTCTTCAAATAGTTTCTGGCAAATCCAGCACTCTCTTGCTTTTTCAAACTTTGCCCTATCATCTTCGGAAAAAATCGTCTCTTTCACTTCGGACGACCAAACCTGGTCAATTTCCTTCTCAAGCATGTCCACGAAGATGTCAGCAACATTTTCTTCCTCTCTTGTTTTTGTAAACAAGACTGGTTCTGAATATTTGTCAAGACACTTCACGTGAAAGCAAAATCCAGACGGTTTATGCTTTTGGTAAGCTTTCGTGAAGCTTCGGTTCATGCTTTTGGTAAGCTTTCGTGAAGCTTCTTTTCTTGTTTTCGCTTTGATTTTTTGAAAATCTCCTTGAACGCGTCTGCAACAGATTTTCCAGTTTTGTCTTTGAGCGGAAGCATCCAACCATATTTTGAAAACACGTCAATCACTGTGAGAAGATACCTGACCCCACGGTTGGTCTTTGAAAATGCTTGCATTTCAACGAGGTTTGCAGCCCAAATTTTATCAATTCCATTCACATACACTTTTCGTTTTGGAAAAGTTTTGATTATGGGTTTGTGAAGTTCATCAGCTAATTGTGAACTCCAATTGACGCTCTCGCTGCGCTCGTTTTTTTTAACCCCCATCCGAAGCGCTTTTTCGTCCAGATTATCGTAGAAACAACACCTCTCTCCATCCTATCTCGAAGTGTGGGGTTATAAATACCAAGCTCTGTCAACATATTTTTATCACAAACTTCGTTGCGAGTTTTTGTGTCTTTATTTTCAACATAACAAATGTCATGGTGATAAGCTGCCTTCTCGACTCTGTTGATAGGTTTTGACCATGCCTTTGGACTCATATCCTCATTTAGTCGTTTGTTCAGCTTTGTGCCAGGTCCGGTGAAGTTGTGACCTGGCATGTGCATTTCAAATGGTAGACTGTTGATTGTGTCGTTCAAAAAAACTTTTCCACTTGCGCTTATAAATTTCGACTTTTTCGTTCCACAAACAACACAGATGCTTTGAATCATTTGACGGTTGTTTTTTGTTGTTTTCTGTTTCACGTCTCTCGTTTCCGTAAATTTACGACATTTGACACAATATATTTGATTCATTTATTAAATGTTTTAATAAAATAAATGGATATTAAAAATCTTTCTAGGAATGAACACATAGCAAATAAAAACAATCACCCTCTTTTTCCGAAGAGTCTACAGGGTTTGATTGTTGGAAAGTCAGACTGTGGTAAGACTACTTTGTTGCTGAATCTTCGTCTTCAGCCGGGTTGGTTGGATTATTCAAAATTGTCAGTTTTTGGTAAGAGTTTGTTTCAACCAGAGTATAATATTTTGAGAAAAGGTTTTGAAGAACAACTTCCAAAGGAGATGATAATGAGAGTTTTTGAAAACCGTGATGAAATACTGTGAGAACAAATTTCACCAAACGAGCTGATTCATGAGTTGGCAAAAAATCGAAAGAATCTTTCCAAAGAGCCAATTGAATGCAATTTTTATGAATTGGCAGACGATGTTCCAGACCCCAAAGAAATCTCTCCTGAGCATAAAAATCTGATGATATTTGATGACCTCTTGCTTCAGAAACAAAATAAGTGTGAAGCTTATTACGTTCGTGGAAGGTATTCAAATTGTGATTGCTTGTATTTAAATCAAAATTATTTCAAATTTTGATTTAAATACAAGCAATCACAATTTGAATACCTTCACCAAAAACTGTGGGAAATACAGATCGGTGTTTGATGACTTTTATATTATTTAATAAATGAACACTGAACTTCTTGAACAAATTGAGAGAAATACGACTCCGAAAACTTCAACTCAGATTGTGGCTTCAGAGAATTAAACAAAAATAAAGACGACCTTTATCCCACCAGTCGAGTTGGATCGAACGCGAAAATATGAGATGGTTTTGGTGACTTTAGAGAAGTATTATAATTTTCCTAATTTGTCTGATGAAAACAACGTTTTTCGATATTCTCCAGGTTTCATTGAGGTGGGGAGAGGTGACGAGGACGACTCAACACGACAAAGACAATGGGTCGAAGTTCAAATTTCAGAAGGCAGTTACGATCTCATTGATATTGCGGAAACAATAAAAATTGTGATGAAAGGAAATGGGCATAACGACGAATCTATTAAAATAACGGCAAACACCAACACTTTGAAAAGTGTCTTGGAAATTCAAGACGACCTTCAGGTTGATTTCAGAGCGCGAAATTTAATTTCAAGCGTTCTTGGATTTCGATATCAGGTTAACGAAGAGGGTATTCACGAGTCGCAAAATGTTGTCAACATATTATCAATAAATTCAATTCTCGTGAATGTGGACGTGATGGGCGGGTCTTATGTGAATGGGAGAACGCAAAACACAATTTACAGTTTCTTTCCAAATGTGTCACCTGGATATAAAATCGTTGAAAATCCGAGAAACCTTGTGTGTCTTCCAGTGATTTTAGATAAAATCAATAAAACGGAAAAAGTTGTCACAGACCAAAATGGAAAACAATTGAATCTTTGTGGAAAAAACCTAATAATCAGATACCATTTGAGAGAAATTTAATTACATAATATAAATGAGTTATACTAATGTTCATGTAAACATTTCTGAAAATCAACAGCAAAAATTGAAGCACGCTGTTGATACAAAGAGCCCCATGAGCATTCGTCTCGGCTACGAAGATTTGTGTGGAAATGATGTTCTTGTTTTGACCAATTCACAAGTGAACAGAAGGACAAAAGCCTATGAGAATGGAAAAGGCATCACAATAAAAATGAGTAAACGTCAGGTTGTTCACAAAATGAACATTGAGTGTGAGATCCTTGGGTTTCTCGCAGGCTTAGCCGCAAAAGCCCTGCCATTTTTGGCAAAGACTGTTCTCCCGACATTGGCGACTGGGGCATTGTCAGGTGTTGGGTCGGCTTTGGCGCAAAAAGCAACAAACAAGGCCATGGGAAACAGATTGTGTTTGAAAAAAGGCTCAAACATCGCAAGAGTTGAAACGGACGGTCAGGGGCTGTATTTGAAGCCATATAAAGGTTCGGGGCTCGGCATGGTTGGAGATGGTTTATATTTGAAACAGGGGATTCAAGTTATTAGCGGCCATGGCCTTCTTCTTGGTCCAGATTCTCCGTTGAAAAATATTCCAGTTCTCGGCAGGCTGCTGTGAAAGTGTTGTGAATTTTTTTGACATTAAATAAATGTGTAAATCAAAGGAAAAACGAATTGAGCAAAAAGTCACGCAAGACATCAACCAGCATAAAAATCAACACATCAACCAAGCTGTTGATTAGCAAAATGAATGAAAAAAAGTAATAAATAACATGAAAATTAACCAACAAATAAATCAATATTTGAATCAACACACAAACCAAAATGTAAAGTAAAGTGATTTTTTATTCATTTCATAAAAATGAATAAAGGTCATTTATACAGACTTAAACAAATACATGAAATTGAAAAACAAATCCATTTTGAGAAAATTAAACGAGAGTCAGTCGTTAAAAAGTATCATCGTGTGATCAATTTTTTCCATGTTTGTTTCATACTTGTTCAGTTTTGTATGCTTTTGTTGAATATCAGCTTTTTAGCCAATTTTCAAGAACTCACAGGCAACATTTCAGGAAAGATTTTGCAAGGATTAAACTTGATTTCTGGAAGTGTCTCAATTTTTCTGAAAGGACTTGAAAAATTCCTTTTCAACCAAATTGAGAGACATGAGAAGCAAAAAGTTTTGACTGAGATGCAGCTCAACTCAATTCGTAACATGGTTTCAAAGGCGTTGACTGGCAACGAAATTTCTGAAGTTGAGTTTGAGAATATTCTTTCTCAGACGAGAAAACGAAATGAAATATACACTAAGTTTGAAGAAGTGGATTTGGAAATTGATAAGATGTTGGCAAAGAAATCGGAAAGTTTTTTTTAGAATAAATGATTCAAGTTGAAAATGTGGTTTTACCAAACAAGCCTCTGAGCAACTTTGAAATCGATGATGCGGTGAAAAAGATTAGATTGAAAAACTTTTGCGGTGTTTTCTTGAGAGACACGTTGCCAAAGAAACCAAAACGAAATGAGTGCGCAATTATGAACCAAGACAACACTTCTGGAGATGGGATGCACTGGGTCGCGTGGTTCAAACGTGGTGATAAAAAGTGTTATTTTGACTCGTTCAGCTTTCCTCCACCAACTGAGTTGAGCGACTACCTTGGTGATGTGTTCTATCCAACTGAGCAAATTCAACAAGGCAAGAAGTCATTTGTGGCCATCTTTGTCTTTTTGTTTTGAAAGAGATGCAAAAAGGAAACCACCTCCAAGAAATAATCAACACATTTTGGTGATATAATAAATGCCAGTTGATGATTTCGGACGAAGTCCAAAAACGAGACAAAATGTTACAAATGTGGAGTTTCACATGAATATGTGAAGAGCAAATTTTTGCGAAAACGTCAAGCCATTGACATGTCTGGTCAAAGCATTGTGAATCTTGGCTCACCGCGGGGTCCGATGGACGCGGTGAGGAAGAAGTATGTCAATGAAAAATTTTTCAGAAATGGCGATCCGATCGACATGCATCAAAAGGCAATAAAAAACGTATTGCATCCAACCGAAGAAGGCGACTCGGCGACGAAGGCTACGTAGATTCAAAAAGTGTCAGCAAAAGTGTTTTGGATATGCGGGGTGATTTAGTGAAAAACGTGAGATGGCCAGAAGAAGATCATGACTTGGTGAATCGAGCATATGTTTATTTTGTAGCAAACACAAAACGTTCACTTGATGGGGGCACTATGCAGGGAGACAATGGGGTGGGAGAGCATAAATTAAGAAATATAAACTCAAATCCACAAAATGAAAATGAAGTGGTTCCGAAACAGTGGATTGAAAACAATTTTTTTGAATCGTAATAGCCCTGCGTCGACTATGGCAAGAGATTTAAACATGGATGGGAACCATATCTTATACCTGAGGGAGTCAGAACAAAATCATCATGCGGTGACAAAAGGATGCGCAGATACAAAGCTGTCGCTTTTGGGTGGAAGTATGCAGGGAGGGATTGGGATTGCTGGAAACAGGATTTCACACTTGGGTGAGCCTTTTCAGGGCAGTGATGCAGTCAGATTGTGTTATGCAAACGAATTCTATCTGAAACGTGATGGAACAAATTGGATGAGAGGGCCTCTTCATGTTGGAGGTTTTCAAGTAATTCGCGTCGGGAACCCCCGCGAAGAACAAGACGTGGTAAATTTACGAACACTTCATGCTTCAACAACAAGTGTTTTAGAACAAGCAACCGTGGCAGCCAACACAGCAGTCGGCGACGCGATAGCAAACCGCGCAAACATTTCGAATCGAGACATCAGAACAAAAAGTTTGAACTTGAACCCACAAGGAACAGCAACAAAAAATTTCAGCATGGGTGAACAATATCATATTGCTGGGCTTCCAGATCCAACACTTGATCATGAGGCCGTCAATCTCGGAACGTTGAACCAAAAAGTTTTGAAAGAAATTAGGGTTAATAACCTCTTGGAAGCGCAGAAATATTTGAGACTTGACGGGCAAAACCAAATGGTTTCAGATCTTAAATGAATGATCATAAAATTGTAAGATTGGCCGATGCAACAGCGCCTGCTGATGGAGTGAACAAAAGAACATTGGATGCTGAGTTGAATTGCTGAGATCTGAAAACGACCAGCTTATACTTGCAACTAATGAGAATATTTTTCAGAGAGTTATGTTTCTTGATGGAACTTCTCTACCAGAAAATCATCAAAATTACAATGACGAAAGGATAACAAACCTTGGAGAGCCAGTTGAAGACACCGACGCAGCGACAAAAGGTTTCATAGATAATCAACTTAGGAAGAGAACATTTCACGTAACTCCAGAAGGTGCTCAGGGGCATCTAAAAATGAATAATCACCGAATATCTCGACTTGCGAATCCAACTCAGAACAAAGACGCTGTTCATAAGCACTATACCGATTCCCACGACGAATATCTTCATGGTCTGATAACCTATCTCACAAGACAGGTTGACGCTCTGCAAACCCGCGTCGTCCGACTCCAACGAAGTTGAAATAAAGTGCGTTCGGATTCGAACGCTTTGGCAGGCCTATGAAGGCATGGTTTGAAGCTGAAGTTGAAATAAAGTGCATTCGGATTCGAACACTTTGGCAGAGCTATGAAGGCATGGTTTGAAACTGAAGTTTGATGCTGAAGCTACATTCATTGTGCAGAAATGTTGGAGTCAAGCAGCATTTTTTGAATGTTTCCACGACATTGGTAGATGCTATCAAATGACACTGAGAGATATCCAAATTGTTTGTCGGGATTCAACATCTGTGCAACTGTTCTTTCTTTCTTGCATAGGTGTTGCTGACAACAACCTTTTCACTCAACCATGTGTTCCATGAGGGAGTGGGTGGATTGCAAAATTTTTGAAGTTTGTGCAACTCAAAAGCTGTGTTGAGCCAACAACCAAAGCTAAGACTTGATTCGAGAAGTTTGGCACTGTTCAACCTCATGATTTGTTGAGCCTGTATACTGAATGTAATCTTAATTACAGTTTTGTCTTCTTCAAACATGGACTGTCAAACCAATAATCTTGAGAACTCACTTCCATTTCATCTGAGCCTTGGCTTGATTCAACTGATTTTCGTGAACTACTTCTTGTTAGAGGCATGTTCGCACAAAGCTTGCTTCAAAGCTGACAACTGAAAGCCGGTTGAGCGCAAATCATTTGCCACCGCCCAAACAACTGTTCGTGAGGTGGAATGAGGATTCGCCTGACTGCAACTGAATGTGCCGAAAGCGTTGGGTTGAATGCCGCGCTTGTGACAATGAAAAACACTCGCGGCAGACTTCTCACGCGACCGAAGAAACGCGTGAGAAGTTTCCACAGAGGAAGTGAATAAAATAGACCGCTAAACTTCTGACGAAAAACGTATCATAAGGCCTGAAAAAATAAATACCCTAGCTTATGGACACAGGACAGGCTGACATGGGAAACCAACAAGGGAACCGACAGGGTGACAGGGGTGGCGACATGGCGGCGGGGTTGGCGACAGAGCGACGGGGGTGGCCTGGCAAAGTGACATGGGCGGCCTGGCAAAGTGACAGGGGAGGTCCGGCAAAGTGACTGGGGAACCGACAGAGCGACATGTGAGGCCTGGCAAAGAGGGGAAAAATGAAAAAAAGACCTCTACTTGCGTCTTCAAGTGTCTTGACCAAGCGCACAGCAGCGATACCACAGCCAGGTGTAGGGGGTCAGACGCTTCGATCCGGAACCGTCGCTTTTAAAACATTGCGTTGCGTCATCGAAGTCGCGTACGTATTTGTATCAGTAAAAGCAATTAACGTAAAATTTCTTGTCTGGGAGAACACAACACTCAAATAATTTCAACCCCTTGAGTTAACAAGCAAGGCAACTACAGAATTTGCCTGAAACGGCACTTCTAGGTGATTGCAGTATGAACGTTATGGCCGAATTGACATTATAAGCGAATTGAAATGCATATAAAAGATGACATGGCGACCAAAGAAAATGCAACGTTATGGACGAATTGACGTTACAGAGGAAGCCGTTATAAACGAAATCAACTGTATAGAACAGACTTAAATTAGGTTTCAGGCCCCATTCGTATTAAACTATAAAATTAGTTTCCGGGCAAATTGTTATTTTTAGGGCAAATTGTTATTTTCAGGGCAAATCGTTATTTTCAGAGCAAATTTTTTCCGTCCCTCCCAATAAAATGCTTTCCGTACGCTTATGTTCGATGCTTTATCAAACCATTGCGCAAAAGTTTTGCAAAGACGCTAACGTTTTTGTATGGCGCATATTGAGTGCTTTTGCAATTCGACATAGCAATGCGTGTCCAATGCTCTTCCATTCTGCATCAAACGTGACACCGTCGAGATTTGCTTTTTGACCTGAAAACGTTTGT
>Ga0210059_1005390_pt1 | contig 20600 bp, 11 predicted proteins | sample Ectturendosymbi2_FD_188042 | JGI IMG/M metagenome (GOLD analysis project Ga0210059, IMG submission 188042) | Ecteinascidia turbinata endosymbiont from Florida, USA - Sample 2 (SPAdes) (version 2) | ecosystem: Host-associated > Tunicates > Ascidians > Unclassified | place: Key West, Florida...
AAATTTTTCCAGGGGGGGGGGGCAAAGTCGACATTTCGCTTATCCTGTTTCAGGTTGCGAACGATGCAATGCAAATGGACCTTCGCAAAACGCCTTACCCTTTCTATACCGCAAAGAAAATTGCTATGAAAGCAAGCGTTCCGTTCACATTTTTTTGAAATCGTATTTAGGTGGAGCTGTATTCGAGTTTGTGAAAAATTTTTACTTTTTTTCGTCTTTTATAGCTTTTGCTGAATTGGGGTAGCCTATCATCCAATATCATTATTATTGTGAACTACAGACAACTGAATCTGACCTGGACTTGAACTATCCACAACTACGTTTGCGGTGCTCACATTAGTCTGTGTGGGTTGAACCTCACTTCTCAAAATCTAGTCTGAAATGTTTTCTACACTTTGGCTGTCAGAAATGCTTTTTCCTTTCATAACCTAGTTCATGTCCATTTTTCGAGCACTTTCTGAAAATAAATCATAATTTCAGAATAATCAACGGCTAGAACATAAGCAGCCGTGAAAAAACAAGAAAGTTAGACATTCCCGCAAACCTCTTTCAAGCAGTGAGAAGTAGACCTTTAGCTGTAAGTTGACAACGACAATCGGACAACTAATGAACTTACTAAAATTAGAACACCACGCAAGCTCAAAAAATTACGCGGATGAATTATGAAAACTCGCCAGAGCAAATACATCTTTGCACTTGCTCACTCAGTCAGAACTAAACCTTGTGTATATTTCCACAAGCCTACATACAAAACAAGCCACGCAGTGTGTAAAACGAAGACTGCATAAGCGTAGTTTGATCAAGACAGTGTGGTCCAACTGCAGGTCCGCGAGCTGCATGTGGCCCACCACAACGATTTCAATGGCCCGCGGAAGCATTCAGAAAAAATCTTAAAATTTGATATTTGTTGAAAAGCGTGTGATGTTACATTTGTTTCACTGAATTGCTTGCGCTGGATAAAGTGCATTTGCACAAGAACAATGAATAATAACTTTCCTATGTACTTTTATTATTTTTGTTTTATTTGTTTATTTTACGATTGCATTAGAAGGTACAGCTCCCCCCTAACCCTCCGCTGGGGACCTGACTGCCTTACCTCTACGTTTTTTCAGTGTCCCGGCGTTCGGTGTCTTGAAGAGTACATCTGGCGCAATGAACTCAATACCGCCAAGTAAATCTGTCTATCTATCCGCTAAACGTGGCTTTCTCAAAGTGGCCCTCTAGCGAAATTAATTGCCCATCCCTGCAATAGGTAATTTTAATCACTGTAGAACAGGAGTTCCCAAACTGGGGTACATGTACCTATCTGAAGGGGTACATTTAAGGTTAGCAATGAAAGGGAAAATTATGTTTATATATTATTCATTTCGAATTATTTGTACATATATCAGTGAATATTATTTTAAAAAATCATTATATGCTTATTGGTAATTATATTTCTTTTATTTTTCTCAGCCTTTTTGTCATAAAAAATTTAGGGGTACATGCTGATCTATCGAAATGCTGAAGGGGTGCATGACCAGAGAAAGTTTGGGAACCCCTGCTGTAGAACAAGCATAACATCTTTTACTAAAATGTAGGCTATAATACTAACGGTATTAGAGACTGTAAACAGCTTCTGGAAATTAGTCAGCAAAGACAGGTTTTCCAAACTGAAAGATTTCGCACTAAAAATGCTCTCGACTTTTGGAAACACACACATGTGTAAGAGTACGTACATTTTCTACGATGAAGCAAGTCAAATCTACAGTAAAAACAGAAATTGAATGGTAGACGAAACACTGGACGGTAGTTCCCGACTTGCTGCCACTGACACTGGTATTGGTAAAGGAAAGGTAGTGTCAGAGAAGCCTCGATTACGGGCATCCCACTGGCACTGATAGAGATTTGTAATAAATTGCTATTGTGTAATAATTTCAATGACACACTCACGTATCTACCCTGTTTTAGTTTTAAATGTTGTGAATCTGTTGTTTTATACATCATTTTATTGGAAGTCGCCCTCGACTTGTCACGTTTTTGTAAAATGGCCCGTATGTACAAAGTTGTTGACCCACGCTTCATTACACTATTCGCTCAGGCACATTGGTCACACTCAGTCTCACACTAGCAATGAATATTTCAAACTTGTGGTGGCATTGCTATAGATTCACTCTAGCTTCTTTCCACACAGTATAAAACTACGTGGCTTACCGCTATCAGCAATCACTGTCTCGCAGCATTATCTGCCAAGATATCTGCGTTCAACAGCAAGCAGCAACATGCGGCAAAATGCCTACTATGGTAACTTGGTGTTATTGTCACGCAATAAAGACCAACAGCAGAGGTATCCGCTCGCAAGTTCGGCCACGCAATGGAACAGACAAGTGAACTGCAAGCTCACCCACTACTGCATGACACGAGGACCGTGCATGAAACTGATTCTTGCGCAGTGTGTCTTACCGGAAAATAAACTGTCATTGCAACAATTACATCTATTAATCGAAACTGAGCTGCTGACTTCATGTTTTCTAGAAAATTTCGGTTCTTAGACCCAATTTCCAGGGAGGGCAAATGCCCGTTTTGCCTCCCCTGCGGACGCCCATGGTCAGGAGTGCTGAGTCGTAACCGGTGTCTATCGTCGTTTGTCCATTTCCGCAAGGTGCTGAGCCTGACAAAGAAAGTGTAATCCCAGCTTAAATGGAACTCTGACCGACTTTCCATAACAACGTGTTTCAGAAACTTTTCCTCCAGCCAGTTGCCAAAGGTTTCCACCTTTTGTGTCAGAAGAGTAAGTTGAAAAGAAAAAAGATAAGTTCACCTTAACCTGCTGTCAGATTTCAAAAAGAGTTAGGTAGATTCTTTAATGGGCGTTTTTTACACACGATGTTTCATTATTTATCTGTCGCTCCTGAAATTTTTTAAAGGAGATGTAAATATTGTTTTGTTTTTGCTTTCTTTTTTTCTCAATCTAAACCAACACTCTTGGGACAAGTGATCGGTGGGCAGCTGTCGGTGGGCATTGCGTCAAGTGTGTGCGTCGGGCATATATTGAAAGTCATTTAACTGACCAATTCTGTTTATTTGCTTCCCAAGTATTCTTACAATTCTGTCGTATGCGTTTCAGCAGTTTCGAATTACAGTACATCCATGATAACGATATTCAAGGGATTACAATCGCACAACTCCAGGGCAAGGACCTTGGGAACATATTTGCCAACTCGTAACCCGTTTGAAAATTTTAGAAAAAGTGCAAAAAGCCACAAACTTCAGATTTTGAGCTCTTCTAAGGCGCTATTAAAATTCTGTGTTTATTCGCTACAACGAGCGTTTCAAAGCACACGAGGCAATTACCCTTCATAGAGCGAAAGCGGCACGATGATGGCAGTGATGACGCAACGGCCGATAGCGACTCTGTGCAAGACCAGCACCCCTCGAAATTGGCAAGCATTGTCGAAACGGACGAAGAATTGTGCGACACGGTTGAAGAGGTGATCATTGTGAGCGCGCAGAACGATGACGACGCGTCGTCGTTTGTGTCGGTAAGAAACCTGTTCGGGTTGCTCTGGATCTCAAACTGGCGCATTCGTTGCTTAACCGGCTGCAGTGCAATCGGAATTATTAATGCAGCGAGTCGCGCAAGATTTTTTTGTCCATTGCGCGCTCCGTGACAGTGATAGGTGGTAAACAAACCCCTTGTTGAAGGATTGATCGCTTTTGGCATCAGCATTTTATGTGACAACAGATTTGTTTACGTTTGCTCTCCGATTAACCCTAGCCTCGTCGGAACAAGTGTTTGCAACGCTTGCCCGCTGTGCCTTCAACGTGATCGAACAATGGCGCATGTGCTATGCAAGCTTACTATGTTGCAACCGTGCAATTGCTTTTTTGCCGCCGTTGAAAATTTTGAGTGTCCTGTAATTGCATTAACTCACACTTCACAATCGGGAGCTTTTCTGTAGATACAGTTAAATCCAGCCATTTACTTAGGTTCTACTGCAGGGGTCGGCAACCTGCGGCACGCGTGCCACAATTGGCACGCCAAGCAATTTTCAATGGCACGCAGAAGCTCCAAGTTTTACATCCCAATTTCGTTGTGATTCACACAGAAGGTATATTGACCTTGACTTGTATAAAAATACGTATGCTATTGGCACACTGAAAGATTTAAAACCTTATCTTGGCGCACAGTTAGCAAAAGGTTGCCGACCCCTGTTCTACTGCATTCTTCTGGGGCAGCATGCATTGGTTTCGCAAGTGATGTTCAACGTTTGTTTGTGCAACGGCTGAAATTCGGGCAGCTTAATCCGGACTTGATTTAAATCATTGCGTTTCCTGCTTGATCATCTCCGACTTCGGTGTGTCGACTCTGGCGCCGCTGCGCACTTCTTTGATTAATGCGCATGATGAAAGTTTGCAGACTGGCCCAGAGTTGCTTCAGTCATGCTTTTTTTTCACCAATGCTGCAGTATCTTTGTTGCTTCGCTTCTTTTTCTGCCACTAACGAAACAACCGCTGCAGAATGGTAAGGGATTATCATTACTTTGTGTATTTAGCCCCTAATCCCACATTCACTTTCCTTCTAATGCTTCATAACCTGTAAGAATCTCGTCGCTGAAAAAGAGACGGGCAAAATGCAGAACTTTTCGGAGACAAGATGTTATTCTGTTGCTTGTCATTTTCTTACCCAGAGTAACTGCGACCTACCTCTGCTTGCCAACACGGATGTTTCTTCGACCAAGACGACAGAAATAACGGAGTCCAAGCAACTGGATGAGCGTCAAAACTGTCAAGCAGGCGAGGAATGGTCAAAAGAGGAGTTGGTGCAATCAATGTGCGAGCGCGTCGTACGCGCTGCGCAAACTGCCGGCGCGATCGAGAATTTGTCTGTCGTCATCATTTTATTAAGCGGGTTCGACTACTCGTCGAAAAACTCTCTTTAAAGCGTAATCATTGCTTGGTTGCTGGCGTGCTTGTCATGAAAGCACATTTAAGATAAAACCTTCGGACATTTACCTGTGACTGTATTGAACGTAGAGAAACGAACGGGAGAAACGAAGCGATCTTCAATATCAAGTCTTGTTCAAGCTCGTTTCGTGCGCGCAGTGAAAACAGCTTTTGTGACGCGCCCTGCACTGGTCATAAGCAGCGTGGCATGATCTATTGCAAGATCAAGCCCTCACGTTCTGGAACGGCTTCACTTGTGTCGCGATTGGCCGGGGAGATTTGCGTAAATTACCGGCCGTTTGCAAATCAAGAATCTCTTTCGTGGCGACCACCGAATGCACGCACGGCTGCCATTACCCCCCTCCTGAACCTGCATCACTCTCGTACGTCAGCTTCCCTTCAGTAAATCCCTTGTGGCGGAGGAAGTTGTTGCGCGACTTCCTTGCGCGCTCACCGAAATTACGCCTTTTCCTGTGACTGCGACCGTTTGACCTCCAAGTTACATTCAATCATTTTTTTGGCAGGATCTACAGCTTTTCTGTGACATCAACATTTGCTGACGGACTTGGTTATGACAGTGAATTCCCAGATTTAAGTATTTTAATGAAAAGTTTCCCCTTTTCAGAGTCTCTTATCTGGAAAATAATAACGCAATGTGTCACTTTTTTCCAGATCAAGTTCGCAATGATTGCATAACAGGTGAAATCACTCAAATATGGATGCGGAGAAGTGCTTTGTCATGCAGCGCCAAGCGATCAGTGTTACCAGGGATGTTTCTAATTGCACAAAAGTGGTGGCACAGTTTAATGTAGTTCTTTTAAAATTGCAGACAGTGTTCCCTCTAAGGTGTGCAATTGCGGAGCACCACCAGACAATTTGCGCAGTGCTATCTCATTCTCGCGCACTGCCAACATTCTAAATTTAATACTATATACATTACAATATATCGCATAGCCCTTTTAACGTCGGGAACGCTTCACTGTTTGTGTGTCTGCATGGTTGCGCAGCTCTTCGTGCGCAACAATTTTCTCGGAGGGAACACTGATTAAACACCTTGTTCGTTGTGATATTTAAATGAGTTGCATACAATGATATGCGCGCACCAGTCCAACTCCAACTTCAGCGTTTATTTTTGATTCGTGTTGCATTTCATTGGAAAAGGTCACCCAGATTTTTAAAAGTGCGTGTACCTTCTGTTGCTTTCGCATCTCGAATATAACGCTCAGCAGCTTGGTGCTTTCCTTGACGCTTATGTTGCGCAAACGACATGTTTCGTCGAACCTTACATCATTGCAGACTTGGATGATCCCTGTGTCCCTTATAGTTCCCTTTACGCCAATCCTATTCTCTGCGTCATTCATAACTTTTTGCGTGCCATCGCTATTAATCGCAACATTCCGTTGCAAACAATGTGTCACGTGAAGTTAGCCAACGAACAAAACTTATCCTTTTCGTCCTTAATCCTGGGTATGACGTTAAAGTGTAGCCGATAACTGGGCTGCAGTTTATGAGTTCTATGTTAAAAAAAAACTGGAAAGCCCGTCAGCCATCATTACTTCCAGGTAAACTCCTGCTCAACGTGGTGACGTAATTTTGTTATGTAAGGCATAAAATCATTCAGTTTAAGAGAATTGAACATCTCTTTTACGATATAGTCTGACTAAAGATCGATGAACTGCATTTTGCCGCTTCAGTAGTGCTGTTTTAGGGTTTGTGACAGGAGTGAGGTTACCAGATAAAGTGACACCTAAACTTCATGAAAGTCAGTAAACCGAAGGCAGAATTCCTGTGCAGGTCGTCCAGTTATGACTTACCGTATTTCTTGACGATCGGCTGAGATACGCCTGGAGAGTAGAGCCAGCTTAGACTTGAAGGCTCTCACATGTCTGTAGCCCACATGTCGCGCACAAACTGATATTCACCTGATAGCATCACGTTGAGCTCATGTGTGACAATATGTTACAGCAAAGACAAACTCGCACTGCCGGTCCTTGTCGCCTAGGTCAGGAAATGCATCGAACTTCGCATTAACTTCAAAACTTCACCCATTTCCTCTGTGCTCCCACACGCGTTGAAAAACTTTGCTCAAACTTCCGGCGGACACGATTTTGGAAAAGCAAGTCCTTGTGATTTGCGTATCTTCCATCCTTTGTGACATTGACAGGTTTACTCCAATACAGCTTCAAAATTTCCACGACAACAAACATCCCGCCATATAGATCTTCTCCCCGCGTTTGTCCTGTCGGAGACTCTAAAGTCAAAAGCTCCTCAGTTATTTTAAATTTGTCGCAAGTCCCTCGGATGAATGTTAGATGCTGAGCAATGGCTTTTACATCGTTGATTTCATTCAGTGCTAGTGAGTGGACTCCAACTGTTGCTTAATCTCGCTGGCTATTAATCAGTTCAACACGATGAGTAATCGTTTGGCGTGATAAACTGATCTTTTAAAATTACGTTTGCTCCTGTGACACAAGAGATCTGTTGTCTCTAACATGAGAATTATTTGAAAATTCCCATTAGGAGATTTTTTTCTAGCCTTTGCCATTTTGAATGCCGGCAGAAATCCTATCTTGGTAATTGACTTTTGATTTTTGAAACGTAACTTGTCCGTGAAAAAATTTTTCTGAATCTATAAATTAGCCGCTAACTACTGAGAAGCAGCCTCCCGTTTTTGCTTTAACCGCTTGGTAGTGTAGTTAGCATCAGGCTGCCGTTCGCTATAGAGGTTTTGAACTGGTGGTGCCTTTGTCAAGCTGAGTCCCACAAAGGCCGTGAGTGTGGAGTGTTATATATCACCACGACAAAGGTCAGTTGGTGCAGAGCAGGGGCTCAAACTCAGATTCCTCCGAGGACCAAATTAGGACCTATAAAGTTACCCGAAGGCCGCATTATGACCCTGACGCAACAATGGTGGTACCTGAACCTTATTAAGAAACACGTTTTACATCTTATTTCCTGCGAAAAGCATCGTGAGTTATAGGCAAATCATTTCCAGCCTTCGTTTAAAGGGAACTTGTTCATTCGTTGGCCGAGCACTTTTAAACAACGGTGACTAGACTATAACTTAAATGCAGATACTGTAATATGAAAATTCCCAAAACGCATCGCGGGCCGCGTGCATGAGACCTGTGGTGTACAGTGTGGCTAGTACTGTGGAAGAGTGGACGTTCAAATAATATTAAAAATAAACTGGCTTTTCTAATGCAATTTGGACAGGTTCAGTGGACCGAATGAAAGAACGTACTTTGTTTAACTGTATGTGGCCCGCGGACGCCAGATCATTAATGCTTGATTTAACATAAACATTGCTCCCTATAGTCTACGGCATGCAAACATAGCATCAGTTTGAGAACTCCAAGTTCAATTCAATAACTGGGGAACTAGAGTGCAAGCTCGAGTTGTCGTGGCAGGAGAGAAGGCAAGGCCGTGTCAATCCAAACGTTTTTAGCTTTATATTCATAGGATGTGGCGAACAAATTAGGCAGTTGCCCCCTTGTAGTTGAAAAAATTAGTAATACGGCCAGATAGATAGATTTAATTGGCGGTACTGAATTAATTGCGCTAGATGTACTCTCCAAAACAGAAAAAATGCCGGGGTACCGAAAAACAGAGGTTATCTAGTCAGGTGCTCCGTAAATTAGGTGATATTGATGAAGGTTTCCACTGTGAAGGTTGTGCCGACAGCAAGACGTGCTGACGCAGTCCGATATGTAGGTTGCGGGATTAATGGCCAAATTGTGAAGAGGTTGCTCTTGTCGGGCACAAATGGCCATAACGTTTAATTGTCATGGACCGCAAGGTTCCAGACAAAGAGGAAAAGAAAAACCCGACAAAAAAGAAATCCTCTTCGGGTTGCCATAACCCTTTCCTGATCCACGCACACCCATTACCAGGCCCCACGAGAGGGGGGTGCAGTCGGGCAGCCGTCCCGGGGCCCACAAGAGCCTAGGGGGCCCATGAACCTCAAAGTTCGAAATTGAAATTGGCAATTATGCACAAAGTGTTTGTTGTTATAGTTTTGTTTACACAGCCTTGTGCATATTAACTGACTGAGGTTGCTTTTTCAGTCATTATATGATGCATCGCCATTTATTTTGCCGTGTGTTTGGGAAAATCTCAATTGCTGCTGTTGCATTGCTAGCCCAATGCACTAAGTACAGCGTGACGTGTCGGAACAGTCGAAAATACGCTTTATGACGCCACGTACGATTGTACTCCGCTCAATAGTTATAGAATTAAGCAAATTCTTTCTATTGTGTGTGGTTGAGAGTTACACATGTTAGAATTTCTGTGATTTTAATGCCAGATATCCCACCTAAGAAGCGGAGTCGCATTGTTACGCTTCCGCAACACTAAGACTATATCCAAATAGCCATTGAAAATTGCAAAAGGTGTGCACGGAAGACGAGTTTGGATTTACAGGATTTGATGCATGCTGGTGTTCATATAGGCTCAAGTACAATGCGACGCCACCCACTGGAGGTTGGCAGAAAGGCTAAGAAACCACTAACAAGCAGCTTCTAACTCAAAAAAATGAAGAAGGAAAGATAATGATGGGCAAAAAACTTAAAAAATTGGATTGTAGAAAACTGGAAAAAAAGTGTTGCTTTCAGATGGAAATGATATTTTCATTCAAGGGAAGCACAGATTTGTCAGGATTAGAAAGGGTGAGCAGTTAAGTCCTGTCCATTTCAATGAGGTATGTAAAACATCCCCAAAAGATGTTCTGGGGAAGTTTTAGCTTTTCTGGAACAGGTTCACTTAAGCCAATTGGGGGTATGACGTATTCAGACAAATGCATTGGCGTAATTGAAAGAAAAGTTATTACAGATATGAGAAGGGCAATTCCTGAAAGTGAAGGCGATGTTCAGAAATCACAAATTATATGTGTTAGATTGGTCTGTAAACTCACTGGATCTTAACTCCATTGAAACTTTGTGATCAATGACAAAATCTCGGTTAAAAATATTGGATTGTGCCACCGTGACCAGGTTAACTGAGGCCATCATTCAAGTATGTTATCGGGACAGTAAATAAAAGAAACTGCCAAAAATACTATAATCTATGCCAAAGGAGCACAGGAAATGATGAAAAGTAAAGCAGGTCATATTAATTACTAAAACTTGAGTTTTGTGAAGGTTAATGTTTAATAAAAATTATTAGAAATGGAGCATATTTTGCTTTTTTACCCAATTGTAATTTACGGAAGGCTGTGTGTGCAAACAGTGGCAAACTAAAGTACTGCAAGCCTCCTCGTGGGAGCGTGGAGTTTTACTGTGAAAATTATTATAAGTAACTTGATTTGTAAAGTTGAAAAGGAAAAGCTTACAATTTTAAATACGGCTCTCAAAGTGTTAAAGCATTTGTTCATTTGAAATATGTCTCTGCACAAGTCAGGAGCGTAGGCATGATAAGAAAACAACATAATGTGGAAATATATACAAAAGATGCAAATTCTGATAAAGGGGACAGTATTGGTGCCAGTCGTGAAAAAGAGAGCCGATACGGAAATAAGATGGAAGCTAATAGAGAAACAACTTCCGGGGCATGTACAAATATCATGGACACAGATATTGATTTAGAACCTGGACCTTGTGGATCAGATAAAAATGTAGAGTCCAAAAAGCAGGCAGACAGTGCAACAGAAATTCCTAAAACAAGTAGTAAATCAATGAAAGTATGTACTTTCCACGATGGGTGTAAGCAAGGAATTGATCAGCAAATTTTTAATAGGAAATCGATTTCACGTAAAATTACGCATCCTCAGTCCTGAAAATTGCAACTTGCTTACACCCATCGTGGAAAGTACATACTTGAATAGAGATATGCGCAAGTTTGAATCATCGCAAAAAGACGAAAGCAGATGGCAGTCGACCGATTCCTCGAAAGCATACAGAAACACTAGTGCTTTTAAGTGTCAATGAAAGTAGTTCAAGATAAATTTTAGCGCTGGGCTTGACACTGGAATCCTCGCAGCAGAATTTCCTTCTCAATTAGACATAGAGAATTATGTTACCAGAGGTCATATTGACTTTACTTTAACATTGCCTAAAGATGGTAAAAATCAAACATTTCCAACAGGTATACTGAAGTTCAGAAACATCAATGCAGAACAGCACACCCGAGACTGGCTTATCTGGAGTCAGCATAGTTTTAATAAAGTCAATCTATTTACTAATTAATAAGTGTACTATTATTTGTATATTTTTTGCAGACTGTAGCGTTCTTGAAACGGTTATTATTGTATATAGTTCTTGCAACAAATTACGCACACAATCATCCAGAAAATTTAGCGGGAAACTATTGCACACAAGCATAGTTTTAATACGTTGAGAATCTTCGTACACGATTCTTACAGAATCAGGCTCGTTTCAAAAAACAATTCACAAGATTTTTTTATAATGCCACGGAAAGAAACTGGATCAGTTGCTATACAGATTTGTATGTACGGGCTTTAGAAATGTTCGAATTACGAATAACAATACCAGATTTGCAAAGTTCAACAAACATCAAGGAAGGGCATGCAGCCATTAGTTTCTAATTCCATGGTGAAGCTAACATCATACACGGAGTTTATTTGGGAAAAAACTCGCTAGTTGCCCGGTTAGACATGCAGTAAGTCTAAATTGTGATTAAGATGTAGTCTTTAATAAGTTCTTGTTCTTCTATTACTGTGTAAGGGTTATAGAATTATGAAAATTGCTTGCAAGTGAGAATTGCTGTAGCCTACCATGCTAAATTTCATGTTGTCTACATTTATGAAATTGGAGAGGAACTGTGTTATGTGAATTTTTTGAGATTAGCCGAAGACATTTTGAAATTAACTAATTACAGTGGTGAATGGTTATAATGTAAAGTAATGAAAAAAGCATACAATTTTTAGTCATGGTTCTGAAAAGCTTATGAAGCTCTAAATCAGTAATAATGTATAAGGGGGCCCAAAACAGGTCTCGTACCAGCAAATTTTTTTCCTCTCATGGGCCCTGCTCATTACAAAGATAGTTTTGCTTTAGGCCGTGGTGTAAATTCCCTGGTGATTGAGGAGTTCATTTTTGTAGGTATTCTTCGTAAGAGAATTTGTCTGCTTCTTCTGCAGGTGTTTTTGATGTTCAGTAACAAAAACTGGACCGCGGCAGCAACGTATTCACGAACTAATAAGCTATATTAAAACACATAAAAAAGTACACTACAAATACACACATACGAGCATTTAATTATGAATATGGAATGACAGACAGTCGTACTGTATTACATAATTCAGGGTGAGAAGATAGATGTTTTTTTCGGGATGATTCTTTGGTTGCGAATAAAAGGACGTGCGGAAAGCATTACTCATGATTCTTGCAACTTTCTATGATCAAGTTTCTGTATCGTCTTTGAAGATGATTGTTGGCAATTCTTTTAGAGAGGAATCCATTTGCTGCCAGATTCTTGGGCCTTTGAACTTGATTGATCTTTTTCAATATTGGGAGCAGAGTGGATGACAGAAGTATTGGCTGGAGGTAGAACTTCTAGTTTGATGGGTGTGCACAGAATTAGCAGCAGTAAATAGACGGCCAAACGTGTTGAGCATTCTGTTGTTGTGGAAGTTGTGCATAAGCTTAGCGATTTCTAGATGATATATGTCATCCAGTTTCGATAAATGTAATTGACTGTAAAGGGGTGCTACATGGCATCGGTAAGGGCTCCAACTGATGGCCTTAAGTAGGCTATTCTGTTATATATGGTGTTTAGTCTGTGTAGACTGTTTTTTGTTGCTGAGCCCCAAGCACCAATAACATAATGTAGATGGGAGTATACAAGGCTGAAATATATCAAGTGCATTTGTGCTCAAGTAGTCTCGAATTCCATAAATATACCTAAATAGCAGGTAATTCCGTTGAAACTTTGCAAAATATTTCAAATCTTTTGAAAACTGTGCATTCGACAAAAATCACTCAAAGTTGACCAGAAGTGTGATGATATTTTCAATCACAAAATATTTTCAAGGGAAGAAAGCAGAAACTGCTAAAGGAGTTCGAGTAGACCTAAAGCAGTAATTAGGAAAAATAAAATTATTTATTGTTATCACTTTGGACAAACCAGTATTATTTTGATTCGCAGTTTGTTGATCTGCAGTAATGGTAATTATCTACACCATTTCCAGCTGTATTATTTCAATGTTTCCCAATCGTTTCGAGCATACCTTTCGCTTGGCATAATTTTAATCGGAATTGTGTTAGGCTTAGAATCCAAATCAATATTTATAGGAAAGTGGCTAATAGATTTGTACTTGATTACTAATTCATTGAACATTCAAACTTTTTGATGCCACTTTCACAGCACCTATTTTTTCCTTGTTATAGGCAGTGGCGTAACTAGAGGTTTGAGGCAGGAGGGGAAAACTTAGCTGAAGGGGGCCCACCGGTCACCCTAGGGGTCCACTATCCAACACTCAGAGAAAAAGTTGAGAAATGATAGTGATCAGTGGCGTATGCAGAAAATTTTCATGGGGAGTTTCATACAGTGGTATATGGTGGTCATTTTTATTTGGTGTGCGCTGTTTGTGACGTCATATTCATGTTTTCAAACCAACGTTTTGGCGAAGTTTGTTGACATAATATGCATATTTGACTGCACACACTCCCCTTAATTTATGTATCATTGAACTGGATATAAACTATCAGCGCTACAGGTTAGGACAGGGACGGATTAAGGGGGGGTAACGGGGGAACTTGCCCCGGGCCCCCCGCTTCAAGGGGGCCCCTCGTGATGAAATTTATTTGTTTCAAATGAAATACTCGTTTGAAAAATTTTCGTGATTCAGAAGCGATACAAAAATACAAGTTTATATTATACTCCTATGTTGCGTAAGTGTCAGGGGCCCCCAACAGCAACTGATTTCTCTACAACTTGGACTGTCTGCCAGTTTTAGTAATCGATACTGAATAGCCTATAAGTAGTTTCGGTTTTGGTCAATGCAAATATATCTGATTTCGCTGGTAACTTTTTACTAATAATCGTTCTGTTGGCATGGGGATGACTCTCTACTCGTGCATTGCGCCTATTGCACAAATGTCACGAGAACGTTACTATTTGCGTGCTAAAGCTAGTGGTTGCTGACTGCTGTTCAGTATCAATTAGTGTTGGCCACTAGTGTACGGAGGGGGGAGGCCACTATATGGCCACCCCCTCAAACCCTAAAAATAAAAAAATATATAAACAGTATTGTCTAAAACTTGCTTCCAGAATGCACAAAAATGCGTATTTTTAGGTGCAATTTTTCAAAATTTTCCCGGGGGCATGCCCCGGACCCCCTAGAATGGTTGTGCCTTCGGCACTTCCCCTAAAGTTTATTTGTGACGTCACACGATTGTGACGAAACTTGCCCCACCCTCGGAAATTTTATGCGTATACTGGTGTTGGCACTGGGGCCAATCTCTTTAACGTCAATTTTTTTTCCTTTTTCAACATCAGATAACATCAAAGTCTTACGCTACAGTTTCATATAAACTAAATGCTTATCAGTCATATAAACTAAATGCTTATCAGTCATATAAACTAAATGCTTATCAGATATTAACAAACCTAACAAAGCGCGATTACCTTCGTTGAATCCGAAACAGAGCGAAATATCTCCGTTAAATGGAGAAGTCGGTTATAATTTAAGAAAAATGTTAGTCTCAACGGAGCGAAGAGAGCTTCTTTAGTTTGAAACGATAACCAAACACACATTAGGGTGAGAGATTGATGAAACGAACTTAAAAATCATGAATCCAACTTTTTTCGTCCTAAAATGAGAGGAAATGTGGAAAACAAAAACAAAAACCCAGTCAACATCAGATTTGTCGCAAAAACATCAGACATCAGAAATTTATCTGAGAACGTCACATCTGATGTCATGTTAAAATACGAGAAGTGGCAACACTGGTATAAATGATGCCGAACTTCTGGTGCAGTACTGCAGTCTCGAGGTAGTCGCAACCGAACTGTACCTTTGCACTGGTGTCACACAGAGTTATTTTTCACTGGATCTAGTGAGTTTTAGACCGGCCTAGCGATCTAGTGATTTTTCAGTGCAATCTAGTGTTTTTTTGCAAAGGATGTGTTTGAAGAAAATATCGGTTGTCTTGTTTTTGACTTTTCAGCCCTTTTCAATCCGTATTGATTGCGTGAATTGTTGTTTCAAGGTTTGTACCAAATGAACAAACAAGCCTTTCTTATTTGAGTTTCTGATCCTTTTCTCTTCCAAGTTGTTCATTGCTGCAATGTGGCCATGACGGTATTTTCATTTCGTTGCAGGAACACCGCAGAAGAATTAATGAAATAATTGTTAGGTTGATTGTTCTAAAATACTTCGTGAGCGGTCGCTGTGTCGTTTTCAGCTCTTAAATAAAGCCTAAAAATTGTTGTTACGAAAATTTGCAGGCTTCAGCATGATCTATTTTGCAACCGATGTAAAGGTTTTTGGGCAATGAAGTACAGGAGTGTGCAAATTAATTGGCTCACTTGGATTTTTTCATGTGCAAGAACTTTGGACAAGCTTAAACATGCTTTATTCGGAAGAAACTTTACTTTTATATTGTAGCGATGAAAGAACAACACTGTACAATGCTTTTCGCGAACAATGGGTGCAAGTATGACGTCATTGCGGGACTTAGGTCGTTTATTCACTAGGGAGCCCCCTTCAGGCTGCTTTTAGTGGTACGCTTGGGTGCAGAAAGTTGAAAGTAGCTTAAATGGCAGGTACTGATCTCAAATGGCGTGCCATTTATTTTAACCCTCCATTTGCATTGTAAAAGGTCATTGTGGGATGTTGCCAACATGACTGGAGTAGGTCCAAGACCAGTATGTCGTGTTATTAGACAGGATAAGGCAACAGGGCAATTTCCCCCCAATTAAAAAGGAAAACATACTCAAAAATGAAACCAACTCCAAAAATCATACACATATCATGAGAAATAGCAAAAATAGAAGATCACAAAGGGACATCATCATCCAAATTGTTAAACATCCCAAAAAGAAAATGTTTTGTGGTGATTTCAACTTCCAGGCTGTTGGATCACTTTACCCTATTGCAGCAGAACCGTCACCAGAAAGTTTTCAATGGGGGACTTTGCGTTTCTGCAGGGAGCTTTGCGTTCGTGCGGGGGGCTTGACATTATAAAAGTTGACAAAAGCTCCACTGATGTATTGTGGTTCATGTTTAAATTTGGGGGGCTTGGAACTTTGTTTGGGGGGGATAAGCCCACCAACCCCCAGTGGCGACGGCGCTGTATTGCAGGGATGATGAATACAGAAAAATAAAGCGAGGTGGTGTGACAAAATGTGGTCTGAGAAATGGAATGAACACTTATAGCTGGAGGGGATATTCTTAAACAAGATTTGGCTCCCTGTCATTCTGCAAAAAACGTGAAACAATTTTAGAAAAACAAGGTATCAAGGTTGTTGATTGGCGTGGGAACTCACCCGATGTGAAACCCATCGAAAATTCGTGGGGAATTTTCATAGCAAAGCGAGTGGGTAACGATTGCACCCAGTGCCGGATTAAGGTAGCGCAGGGCCTGTAGAATTTCAAGAGTGCGGGGCCCCAAGTTTAAAAAACATCTCAACACCTACTAAATCATAAAGTGCGTGGACAAGGCATCCGCGTTTCTAGCTTTACTCTCTGCATGCTCTATCCAGTTCGCATCGTGACATGACAGTCTGAGTGTATTGTGCTCACCACCAGTGTTGCTAGATGGTTATGACCTAAATCTGCCAAATGATGTCCCCAAAACTGCTAGGTTCTGCTAAAGGTCTTGTCACAAATTTTCAGCTAAAATCTGCTAAAAGCAGTGAAATTCTGTTAAAAAATGTCATTTTCCACATGATTAAACGAAACCTATAAAGTTATACACACAATATACTAATTTTTCGTTATTATTATTATGATACGAGAAGCCTGTGTTATTATGATACGAGAAGCCTGTGGCAGCACTGCACCTTTGTTTCATCATAAAGGGTAATGTGTGATGGAAACGCACTTTTCTTCCGGTGGTTAGCTACCATCGTTGTGTTACATCATAAACATATGAAGCTAGTCAACCCATTTACACCACATATTATTTGCGTGTTCCGTGAGAAAAGGTTTTTGATCAGTCGATTTGTAGAACGAAAGAGCAGAAAACGAGATTGCAGTGTTTAGCTAACACGATGCCGAAATTTGCAATGACATCATGAGCTATGAAAAGCGCAAAGCTTCTAAGAAAAAGCGCAAGGATCTGGCAGTGTTCGCTAAAACGCAGTGACTGAATCGCTTTTTCTAGCAAAACTTTCAAGCAGCAACGTTAAAGCAATGGCGTTAACCAGAGCACCTGCAAATGATGGTGAAAATCAAGACATTAGCTTGGAAACTACTTTCACACGCAGCCTGGCTGGCCATATTGACATGTTCTTTTTCCGGTGTGTTTGTTTGTAATCTCTGGTTTGTGCTTATTGTTAGGGTGAATGTTGTTTCTTGTCGAGTCACTCTCTAGCCTGTGAAATATTTTTTCTAAGTAAAAATACACTCCAGTATTTACATCATACTCTCTTCTCGCAACTAACTGTATGTGCATTTGAGAAAGCGTATTCTCAAACCGGAAAAAACAAACGGGAACCTTGTGAATGAGCGAAAACAACTACTACAAACGATGGCGTCGTGAATTACGTCATAGGGCCCTGTAAGAATTGCCCCTGGCCCCCCTACCCTTTAATCCGGCTCTGGGCTAGGATATCGGAGGAAAATAGACTCAATGCTACGACGCAGCAGTTCATAACTGCAAAAATATCAGGCTACGCGTTAAAACAGGGGAGTTATACACACTCATCATTGCGTCAGAGCAATTTACAACTGCAAAATGAGGCTGCGCTAAGGTATTTTCGAATAAGAGCAGTGGAGCACAGAAAGTGTATGACTGGACTGTTTGACGCACATCCCGGTGTCAAGCGAAATTTCTAACTTCACGCCACGTGCACATGCGCAGAGAGATTCTACATATCAACTACGCTGAAAAAAACTGATGACTAGGACTTAGGGTTTGGTGTTTAGGTAAGTGTGTCGGGTTAGGGTTTGGGTTAGAAAAAGAAAAATTATTGAGGTCTAAGACTAAGTCCAAAATTTTTCAGTGGTTATACTTATTCCCATACTGTAGCTTGTTGTGGGTATCTGATATCTAACCACAAAGATTTAATTTACACAACACACGTCAAAACAGTAATCGCCAAACTTTATTCCTATACTCTGAGAAGTAAAAGAACTGACAAACAATAATTAGGTCAGGAATTTCGCAGAGGTCAGAAATTGCGCTTGACACTGGTTTGCAAGGTCGAATCTTGCTGAACTACATAAGAATTGAGAAGGCACATAAAGTACGCAATTAAACTTTCGAGTTTTTGTTATGTATAGAAGTCCAACAAATTTTTATTAGTTTTCTTTTTCCCTGCTGAGACATTATCAAATGCCTGAACGCTTCTATTTTAACAACTGCTGTTTCTGAGCGCGTGCAACAGTTTTGTCATTCTACAGAAATTGGTAATGTAGCACTTGCGCTGCTCAGCCATAGGAGACAAAGCAAAGACAATTGTTTTCGATAAAGTGACCTATCGTGGTACACAATCTTAAACATTCGTAGTGAACGAAAGGTCTGCAAAAAGTGGTGAGATGGTTTCTGGATGCAGACGATAAACCAGATTTCCACCAAAACCTAATTAATTCTTTTTGGCCCATTTACAATGTATCCTTGAAATTTGCATGCAAATTCATTCCGTGGTATTCGCATTTAGTCGACAAATTAACAAACAAAAAGTATGCGAAAACAATTAATCTCCTTTGCGCAGGTAATAAAGCTTTTGTAAAAGATCAAGCTCAAGGGGTTTTTAACCCCAACCCCCCCTTGCGTACGCCCTTGATAGTGATTCCTGATGACGTGGATGTCTATACTAGCTAAAATACGAAAACATCCAGAAAAACGCGAATAAACAACAGGCTACTGAAAACCAAAAGGACACTAAATATCAAAATGAAAGGTGAAGGGGGCCCGATTTTTGCATTTAGGTTGCCAGGGGGAAGCTCGGTCCCCTGCTCCCCGTCAGTTACGCCACTGGTTATAGGATGTTGCAGCAATCACCACACACATAAGCAGAAATACCCAGTCTATTTTACTATATTGATTAAAATTCGTACATGTTGCACATAAATCCAACTCACTGTTTATTTCAAATGACGTGTACAAATACTCGAACGATTAATTGCAGATGTGAGATGAGTAGTCTACTTGCCACGGAAGAAAGTGGTAATCCACACTACACCCATAGGCGGATCCAGGGGGGGCTAAGGGGGCTGAAGCCCCCCCCTAAACTTTTTCAGATACATTTTTTGATCGGTGGTTCCCGACACAGAAACGCCCATTGGGGCGCTTTTTTGTATAGCCTTTAAATAAACCATTTCTTGCATAGGCATAGGGACGAAAATATTAAATGCAAAAGCTTATTTTGCTGAAATTGGACAGTCTGAATATGTCTATTTCACTGTAACTGAAACTTCTGATCAACAAGTTTTTTGAAACTTAAATAATATGGTCCCAATGTTATAGAAAAAACAATATGGTCCCAGTGTTATATAAATACGTGTTTACATAAAGCATTTACAATACATATACGTAATACAAACCGCACGTAGACAGGCGTAGCCGTGGAGCCATGGCCCCTCCAAATTTTTAGAATATCTAGTCATTTTGTGCTTTAAGAGTAAGTATCTCAAAAAATATACTGTTGCTCGCGTAAAATTAAACATTTTGACCCACCCAATTTTTTGGGCTGGCCATGCCACTGCGCATGTAAGTAGTTAAACGCTTGCTTCATTTGGGTAAGATTGGGCTTCTTGTGGACAAAAGATGAATAAAGATGAATGAGCAGCAGTCTCAGAACCGTCGCTAGAAAGTTTTCATTAGGGGGACTTTGCGTTTGTGCAGGGGGCTTTACATTCTAAAACTTGACAAAAACTCCACTGATTTATAGGGTTTCATGTTTTAATTTGGGGGTTGGAGCTTTGTCTGTGGGGGCTAAGCTCACTAGAGCCCTCGTAGCGACGGGACTAAGCAAACTATGGACAAAAGTCTAATAAGCAGCAGATCATGCTATTTTTTCCTACAAACTTGTATGAATGAGTGCAGCTCATTTTATTACTGTAGTTAAGCGAAGGCATAAAAAAAACGTTACAACGAACTTACAATGCAGTTAACCACAGGCTAGGTTAGAGCGTTCAGTGACAGAGTAAACTCCAAAACCGCAAACTTAACCGTAAAACGTAATCTACATGTCAGGTAGGCTAAAAATGAAGCTCGTTAGATTAGCTGTATGCTATGCTGAAGGTGACTACTGATTAACATCAGACCTGCCAGCAGGGGTGTAGTGGGGTGGAAATAGCGTTCCCACACCTTTTTGGACTATAGTAACGTTACCTGAAGATTTAGATTTTTCATTTCAGTTTCTACTTGTAGCGCCAGGAGCAGCATAAATGAATAAATGAGAAGTTATCGCGAGCATGGCACCGTAGTATTAAAGTGAAACAGGAAGATCCAGTGTGGAAATTCTTGTTGGCGAATCAGTCTTCCTATATGTTTGGCGGGAACGGCGTTCCCACACCTCTTTTTTTAGCAATACACCCCTGCCTG
>Ga0210059_1005391_pt1 | contig 20598 bp, 8 predicted proteins | sample Ectturendosymbi2_FD_188042 | JGI IMG/M metagenome (GOLD analysis project Ga0210059, IMG submission 188042) | Ecteinascidia turbinata endosymbiont from Florida, USA - Sample 2 (SPAdes) (version 2) | ecosystem: Host-associated > Tunicates > Ascidians > Unclassified | place: Key West, Florida...
TTTTTGGTTACAAAATTTTGTTAGAATCCTTAGAGTTTCTGAGTTAAGTGAAGGCAAGTTCATCAGAACTGAGAATACCTGTTAGTGTTACTTGCTCAGTTGCTGCAGTTGTAGAGATAACAGTGAGAACTGTTACGTTGCCTAACTTATTGTTTTTCTGGTGGTGCACGTGTTTGTTGGTTTTGTGCAGATTATTGTTGCATTAACACTTATGGAAGGGTGACAAATTTATCTCAGTTTATGGCTACTCATAATGAAAATTACGTTGTTCTCTTACGATCTTTCATCACGTACTTCACTACTAGTACTTGTATTGCTGTTGTGCTACAATTGTGATTGAGGAACATGCCATTTAATAAGTTGCTAATAATGGGTTGATATGACTTTGTAACTGCTGATAAATTTAGAAAAAGTGGTTGGCCCTTTTTTTGGCCCATGTCTTAGAATTTGACTCTTTCTGGACTAGATTTAGCCCCTTGGCAAAAAGTAGATCTGGCTACCCTGCTTAACAGTGACATCCTCTGCTACTGTAGCTATTTAGGCATAAAAAGATGTTTTGCACCATGACAGAAGCATGCATTGTTGTCAAGCATTTTTTAGACATTTATACAAGTCAAAAGTGTTAAAAGTTATATTAGGACATACAGACTATACCTTGATAAAGAAAAAGGACTTCCATTTATTTAGCTGTTTACCACATGGTTTTAACTTTTATGTTTGACTTTATAAATGTTTCTGTGTACAGGTTTTCTCTGAATTAGTTGAAATCATTTCAATGTAGAGAACATGTTTAGAACTAAATACATTTGCAAAAATTGTAGATCCTGGTGTGGAATGAAGAGTTTCTTCAATATTTATAATCAGCCTTCAGCTGTTTCAAACAATGTTCGAAATTCATCAGATTTGAAAATACCAGTAATTTTTGAATCTAATAGAATCATTGATTATTTCCCACCTCAAAGTTCAGAGAAACAAAGAATTGATAATCTATTTCATGGTGTTTGTAATGGAAGCAGAGCATCTTTAGCTGAAGCTATTACACTTGTTGAGTCCAGCAATTCAGTAAAAAAGATGATGGCCCAAGTTCTTTTGCATCGTGTTGTGAAAAAAATGAAGGAATTCAATTATCAGTCTCAATTAACAGCTGAATGCTTAAAACACGTTAACATAAAAAGTAAAATCTCATCATTTAGAATTGGGATTACTGGACCTCCTGGAGCTGGAAAGTCTACATTTATTGAATCTTTTGGAATGTTCCTAACATCAACATTCAATCTCAAGGTTGCTGTGCTTGCTGTGGATCCATCTTCAAACAGGACTGGTGGTTCACTGTTGGGCGATAAGACAAGGATGCCCAAGTTATCACTAGAACCTCGTGCGTATGTTCGTCCATCACCAAACAAAGGTGAGCTAGGTGGAGTTGCTTGTAACACTATCGAAGCAGTGATGCTTTGTGAGGGAGCTGGATATGATGTTGTGCTCATTGAGACAGTTGGAGTTGGTCAAAGTGAAGTTCGAGTGGCAGACATGACGGACATGTTTGTATTGGTCATTCCACCTGCTGGAGGAGATGAATTGCAAGGCTTGAAGCGTGGAGTAATAGAGAACTGTGATTTAGTGGTGGTAAATAAAGCTGATGGAGATTTGCTTGCAGCAGCTAGGAAAATTCAAACAGAGTATCTGAGTGCATTGAAGTTTATTCCCCACAAATTCAGTAATTGGACACCTGTAGTGAAACGAGTTTCATCTAAAAACAATGAAGGTATTGAAGATATTTGGAATGTTATGCTCAAATTTTATGAGAAAATGTGGTTATCTGGCAACCTTGAGGAGCAGCGCCATCTCCAAAAAAATATTTGGATGTGGAATCGCATTGAAAGTCAGCTTTTGTCCCAATTTAAACAAAATTCTGTTGTTAATGAACATTTACCATATATAACCAAACTTGTTCAAAGTGAAGATATGACTCCTGGATTAGCATCTGATGTACTAATCCAACACTTCTTTTCCAAAGTTGGTTCTTGTTAATCAGAATGACTTGTTTTTGCTATGAAATAAGCTTGCACATTACACTTTCAGAAGAGGTATTGTCTTTGCAACTGAAATAGTGAGCTTTGCATGTGAAACGTAATCTGAGCATTGTTTTTGTTTGCTTCCAATAGAGTTCCATTTAGGTTAAGAACAATTTTACTTGCAGACTGTTTTGATTTCTTAAATTTTTAAATGTTATTTTTTGCAAACTATGCTTGAGGATTTGGCTAGACTAGCTACATTTTTATTGACCATATTGTTTTAAATTACAGATATTTAGACATGGTATATGACTTTTTAATTTGATGTATCAGTCTTATGCTAAGATTTTTTGCTCTATTCCATCCTTAGCAATTGTGTTAATGAACAAAGTCTTGGTCAAATATAAGTAAAAGCAGAACATTTTTAGCTTCTACATTAGATCACATAAAAGTTTGGTGCTTAGAGTGGTGCTAACTTTCTGCCCAACTTCATTGCTATGGAAAATCATGGTTGCATATCAGCAGAAAGTTATCAATACATGGCTCTCTTGTTGAAGAAAAAATATTATGAAACTTAAGCAGTGCATGCGATTCTTAAAAAGTATTTATCATGTCATTTGTGGTACAAACATTTTTTGGGATGTGCAATCTTAGCAATATTAAACATTTTGCAAATAAGTATACCTATTCTGTTTTCAAGATCACAAGGGCCAATAAGGTAGTGTAAATTCATCTGGCAAAGCACATCATCTGTCTACAAATTTACAACATTGGTATGGAATGAAAGTTTTCAGTGGTTGAAATCTTCTGTATCAAATTTGTCTGTTTGTTGAAAAAAGATGTCATAAAAACAGATGCATGTGAAAATCTCTTGGTCAATATAATTTTGTTGGCATATTGCAGCTGCCCAAGAGCCAAACTACGTTTTTGGATATCAGCAATGGTAAAAAGAACCATTTTCTCTTGAAGCATATGATAATTTTTATATCAACCTACTTCATGATATTCATGGCTGTTATTGATCAAAAACTCAGCAGAGTAGGTGATACTAATTCTGATAGAAATGTTGTCAAATACCAAAACCTATAATTTCAAAAATATCCAAGTTGTGAAAATGCATCTGAAGGGTACCAGTTGTTAAATGTAAATTCTGCACCCAGCGCGGTTTCTGTGTTTCTTGTCAGTTGATGAAATTTAGTTGTTTTATTAAAATATTGCTTAGCATGCTTTTGAAATTGAACAGAATACCTGAAAACATATGCCTGGAGCTTTGTCTGAACCTAAGGTAGGTAACATTATGAAAAAATTTGTATGAAAAAATTTTTACCAAAGACATTTCATTTAAATCTTTTGAAAATGGTTTTAATTTACTTCAAATAATGTCTCATTTTAAAAATAAGCTGCTTGGCTAGTGGATATCCAAATTTCCACTGCAGCATTATGCAAAAATTTTGTAATTACCAGTAGTTTGTCATACATTTGACACTATAAGTTCAAAGCAAGGGTTTTTTTGTCTGTGCAGAGTTAATTCTAAGTATGTGCAGTGTGCATAGTGGTAAGAATATATTTAGTGCTTTGATTCACATCTTGTTGAAAAACTAGGGTATTGTCGATTGGTGTTGAGTTCGTATGGTAATACAGTATCACCAAATTTCCTAGTGAATGGAGAAACATTGCTTTAACAATAGCCATTAGCAAAGTTGTCTATAGATTTTTTCAACCTATTTGATTGGTGAAGTCGGCATATGCACTCCAAGACATTTGTAGTTTATGCAATTGAGTGATCATTCATCTTCCTGCATGAAGCATTGAGGTATGTGAACTTTGCCCATGTCTTACTAATTGCACACTCAAAATTTTTTAGCAGTATTCAAGCACTGGGAATTCAAATTTTTAGTCTATTGTCTATTCTTTTGTGTTAATGATTAAACTGCAAGCAGTGTTTCACTACTCATTGGCATTTTGAGCTTTTGTCAAAGTTTTCATCTGATCTTGTCCTGTAACAAAGCTTTTCCTCAGTTTTTTGATGGAGAAATCTGATGCTGAAACTTGTCTTTTGGACTTTCATTGTGTGTTTAAATAAAAATAAATGGCAGACAAAACAAATGCAAAACTATGTGTTGCTGAAAAATAAACCTTTTCTTACTCAGTAAAAGGGGTGATACACTTCGAAAAAGGTATTTTCCTGTTTGCAAAGCCAGACACTGTTGGTATGAAATGGGCATCTAGTAAAGTACTAGGCCATTGAATATGTGTACATTGTTGGATTGTGTTTAAGGCCCCTGTGCTTTATTTGCAGAACAGCTAGTTAACGGTTGACATGCATGTTTCGTGACTTAATATTAACTCAAACCTTGAGATGAGCAGGCGATCCAGTCATCATTCTGACTCTCCATTAAATGCCCCTGTGGACCTACCTGGAAATGTGCCTGAAGAAGAAGTTAATATTGTAAAACAGGGTAAGTATTTTTGATAGATAAGTTAAAAGTCATGGATACTTTGTTTTTTGATTGGTTTCTTTAAATTGCAGTTCATGCACTTGAAGTTTCATTGTTCTGAGATGACTGGTACTGAGCAATGAAATCTTGTTTCATTGCATATCTGCATCGAATATACTTTGTATATTTCAGTTTCGTTTTAAAGAAACTGCATGAACTACAGCCACAATGCCGCTTAATTAATACTGTTATTTTCAATTTTTGTGATGAGTTGTGACGGATGGTCTTGATAACATTGAATTTCTCTTTTGCCAAAGCTTTATCAGGTGTCATGAGTAATTTCATTGCAACTTCGCACCTTTGTGGGATAGTTTTAAGATATCATCAAATTCTGTAAGATAAAGCCTATTTTCTGCATTTGATTGTTAGGTGAAGAAGAAAAAATGTCCAGCAAGGTTTCACCAACACTCAGCAATGAAGTTGTAAGTTCAATGACATTTTTGTTCTCATTTCAGTGCATAGTAGGTAACTTTTATATTTCAATCACCATGCTACGATCTTTTTTGTTGGTGAGTTGAAATAATACACCATCTGTCAATTTTCCTTGCTATGTTGCAATCTTTATTGTCTTGGAAACAAAGGATAAAAGTATTGGAATACAGGAGATGTACAATTTTTTGACATTCTAGTGCTAAAGCTGGAAACTTATTAAAAAAATTTTTTAGAAGAAAATTGTCAGCTTTTAACTCTTTCTCACGCAAGCCACTTTTTTGATAAATGTTTTCATTTTACCATATAACATTTGTTTTTTTGCTATGAAATGGTTTGGTTTTGTGTTATGGCAATGGATCCCTGCAAAGTTGCATTGATCTGAAGAGGGGTGCTCAACAGTGATTTAAAACATTTTGTAATATTGCAGACTTCCTTTAATGTTCGTCATAGTTTTATTTAAATGTTTTGTTGCTCACTGTATGTATATTGCAATTTTGCTCTATGCAGTAGTGTAACTACAGTTTAGGTTGCTTTTGTTGGTATGATGCTGTCAATGACGGCAAGTTGGTGATTTTCTTTGTGTTAGAGGAGGTTTGAACATTTTTTTGGAAAATTTTGCTTCTTTGTCCTGGGTTTCCAAAAGTAATAAAAATCAATTGTGTGAACAAATTGGGGTTGTATTTTGTATGTGAAAATCGAAAAGGTTGATGAACCTGTATTATTTTCTCCAGTCTTCTCATGTGGCAATGTGACATAGACCAAGGACCTTACTTACTGACTGAGATGTGCTTTATCGCACAAATATTACTAATATTGCCATAAACAAAGTAACTCAGCAATGTTCAGGTTTCTTTAGCTGCCTGAAAGTTCATTGGTGTATTAAGAGTCAGATGTTTTAAGTTACAATTTATTTAGCCGTATCTTAGGCTTAAGTTATGACTGATTTTTGGTAACAACAAAAGATGTTTCATTGACAAGAGTGTATGTCATGTGTAGTGTTTCACACTTTTTATGTTTGCTAATGTTTTGTAACTTTTTCTAGAGTCCGGGTGAGAATGGCTCTTTCATGATGACGTCATTTTCTAATTCTGATAACATACTTCCAAAAATGGTGCATGATTCCATTGAAGATGTTGAGAAGTTTAGGTAATGCTTGCGTGATTTGTCGTCCCTTGAAGGATATGATGTGTTGATCAAAGTGCTAGTGCTGTGCACAAACGTTTGCTTACTTAAAGGAAAAATATTGTGTAACTATAAAACTTTGTCTAACCAATCATGCAAAGCAGGCTATTCCAGGGATTGTATCTTATGTTGTCTCTTCTGTTAAATCACAGAAGTTGATCTTCGATCACGTTCTCGACAAATGTATGACTCTGCAACTATAGATTGTATCGCAAGTAGTGTTTAATGAATCTTTCTCTTCCTTTATAAACGCGTGGTTTTTCACGTCTGTAAAAAGAACATTTTTGATTAATAAATCCTTTCATCTCGATGCTATTTTGGAACATTTTGACACAAATGTATTTCTAAAAATCGTGTCCGTATTTAGTTACCTACTGCTTTCCAGTTAAACACTTGCTGTTTTTTAAGGAAAATTCGCCTTCAACGACGCTTCAGCTTTGAGGTTTCCGCTTAAAGCTGGTTTACAACAACGTGCACCTCTAATGAGCAATAGCCCTGCAAAATCAATGATTTCAATGAAATCGTATTGAAATGTCTTAAACGGCAACTATTTTCACCGCCACCAAAATTTCATTGGGTAAAGCGCTGAGCGTCAGACCAGCAAGAACGCCGGCAGCGCACGTCTACCCAAATAAAAGCAGCGATGCTAACAATCAATCGTTGTTACGAGCGGAGAATTAGCAGAAAGCGACATACCCTGAACCTTGATTTAATTGAAATTTCTAAGGTTTTCGAATTGTATCTGACGTGCAATCAACTGTTTGTAGAAGATACTCATAAAATTTATCAGTTTTTTCATTTCGTGGCCATGTTCTCATGGAGCGCTACGTTTTACGGACACAAAAACTGATCCTTTTTTTACAAGCTTACGTCTTGTGCCACTGTTGCCCATTTATTTGATTGGAACACGCAAGGACTGGAAGATTAACACCTGTGCTATGTTACCTTCAAGTTATTTTGCTTTCATGGCCGCGTTAAAATAGCTCTCAGCCAGAAAAGATTTACAAACAGGGAAAACGCATACTGTTCAACGGCTGCAAGCATTGCCACCCGTGCATCGCTGTACAAGCCCTGAGTGGCGATTATGTCATATTCCCCGCGATGGTCAAGCCAGAAGTAGAAAAACTCAATGATTGCAACTTAACGAGCAACAGCTGCCAGATACGTGTTCATAACTTTTCAAACAAGGAAGCGTTTTAACACAGACTCGCAACGCAAGAAACAAAGCTCACGGATTAGGCTAAAGCTTTTTGAGGGTAGAAATGCGCTGCCATTAGAGTAGTAAAGTTAAAATTGCTTTTCGTGGAATGTTTTAAGCCTGAATAGGTTTGTGTGTTCAGTCAATGGCTAGCTAGCAGAGCTGTCCAACAGCGCAGGTGAGGAGTCGATGGAGCGGAATCTTCAGATTTTAAGCGGAGGCCGGTTCCTTAAGCTTTTTTGTAAGTAGGCGGAGCGCAGGTGGATTTTTATTTTTCAGCTCAAATGCATTTATGTGTCTGGAATTTAGAGCTTTGTGAAGTGTGGACAGAGTCAATCTTTAAAAATTTTTAAAAAGCCGTAGGAGCCGGAGCCGCTTAAGGAACCTCTGTAGGAGATGGACCGATGCAAAAATTCAGCTTTTTGTTCGCGTTTTTAACCACGAAAACAAAAGTTCTCTTCCCCCAAATATCGGAAGTGTCACTATTCTATGCTGTTTCTGTTTTTTTTTTCGCTGAGACGTTTCGGTCATTTGTACCGTAGTAGTATTGAAACTCACTATAACACTATTCATTAGCTTATTTTTCTGACCGAATTGACTTACTATTTTTTCGATAACTAAAAAATAGGTCTATGACCGAAAAAAAACTTGTGCTGTTTACATAATGCGGAGTTTAAGAACTTTTGCTCCGTCCACCTTTACTATCATTAGTGACTACCGTATTTATTCAAGTATAATGCGCACTCGTGTATAACGCGCACCCTTAATTTTTTGATTAAAAATTGGTATAAATTTTTTTTCGGGGTATCCAAAAAAAATGTTACCAGTGAAAACACGGAATTGAAACAGGCAATGCTCAAACTGAACACAACATTTATGTTGCAACGTCGATGTCGTCTTTTATGTTGCAACATTTGGTATGATTACATCATAGAGCCTAAGTACCGTTGAAACTGCAAACAGGGAATTTTATTTACAGCGCAGCTTATCCACAGATACCACGCGGTAAAACGCTAACACGCCGGTTACTGCAAGCGCTGCCCCATTTGACAGAAGTTCTGGTATGCAAAAGGAACTAGGGTCGCATTCTGCATCCAGGCGTCGAATTCTAGAAAAGCGCACTTGCTTGCCGAAGTTACCCAAAGTCGTGCAACAGAGATACAGCGGGAGTTAAAATTAGGCGCGCTGCCATTTTGCAACGAAGGCTTGAAGTTCTTTCTTTTACCAAATTTTCAGTCGCGCACTAATAGTGCACGACCGGGTTTTTGCACCCCTGCGCTATGCTGAAACAGGCTATACGAAATATACCGTACTTGCGCGTTCTCTTGCGTATGACTTGTTGATGATGCGCACCTGAACTCATGTGCCCTCTCGCGTAAAGGAATAAAAATCTAAGACCTCGTTTATAACGCGCACCGAACTTTGCGTTGTTGTTTTCGGTATAAAATTTTGCGCGTTATACTCGAATAAATACGGTAAGTGACTGAAGACTAACGATCGGTCTATACATGCTGTAATTGTAGCGACATTTGTAGTACACATCAGTCATTAGAAACTGTAGCGATGCATCGATATTGTCACTTTCGTTCCTCTAGAACCGTTGTGAAAACAGCTAAGCTACTTCACCACAAGTGCATCAAACGTGAATGTATACACGAAACAATGCAACATAAACAATGCAATTGATGCACAAAAAACAGACTAGTGGCAGATAAAGTTTGGGCAAGCTAAGTTATAGCTCATATCTCGATAATGTCAAAGGTACTTGTATTTTTACAATAATGATGGCAATCAACGTAAATTTTAATGAAGTTGCTTTGACTGTTTTCATATATACGAACTTTTTTCAGGTTTTTTGCTTTCACTTGCGCGCGTTGTTCACTGCTTTGTTTTATTCCCTTCCTGATATTATGATATTGCAACGTAACACTACAGTATCCAGAATTGCACTGCATTGATCACAACTGATTTAAATTCAGCAAGATAATGCTGCAACGTAATCTGGGGAAGTCCGTGAAAGCGTAGCTGTATAACTTTAGCTATCGTATGACAATTGTACGAGATCAGGTTTAGAAGACTGCCATGTTACGTCAGCAACGTTTCGGCAGCTTGCAAGAAATTTGTTACTTCGTGCAGCTCATGCTGGTTACTGGTTGCTCCACAGAGCTTAGTACGATGGGTTGAAGTCCAACTATAAGTTTTAACCGAAAATCATAAAGAACGTTGAGGTACGATGCTAGGTTATCTACAAAATTTCCGAGTTTTGCAAATGTTGCTAAAAACAATAAAACAAAAGCCTGGTGTTGTGATGAGGTGTTAGTAACACCAACGAAAAACCAACATCAACTCATTCAAAAACTCAAAAATAAAAGTGAGATAAGACACTGTTTGGGTCAAGCCCGTATTTACGTGACTGTGCTTTACGAGCGTCGCTCAATGAGATGCTGCTGTCATTGATCTTTAATGATACCGCGAACCCCGAAAACTCTGAACTCTTTACATGATTAGACAAATAGTATCTGGTGAGTGCACAACGCATATTTTCACAAAGCTATTTCACTGCATTTGATGCCTTTTCTTTGGTTTTGATTTTTTGTCCGTCATACTTCAGTTATGAGTTCCCCAATACGCACGTTCGGTCCAGACGAAAGCTTGAGTCGATTTCCGCGAATGCTGTGTGCGTGTTAATTCAAGTATGCCCCGTGGTCAGGCTCAGTAGCCACGCTTCGATACTATACAATGAAGGTAAATTCATTCCCTCATGTTGGGCTATTTGACCACTACGCCTGTTGTTTGGAAACAACGTGTGGAAACATGCCTTTTGTCAACGTTGAAGTAAACAGCAAAAGGTTTATTTGAAACCACTACTCGGTGTTAGTGGAATGTGACCCAGGAACAATTGATGTGTCTACCGTGGAACTTAATCTTAAAGAATGTAAGCTCAAGCCAGCCTGGCTACTAAAATGTAAAGTTTGAGCTGGAAGGTTGTTCATTGCTATGCGCTGGTGTGGCTCAGGTTGTATTTGTTGGCCGTATTTATCAAAAATGCTATGTTGCCTGTTTCGGCAGAGTTTTTAGTTTTTTGAAGGATTTTATTGTGACTAGGGTGATTAAGCCATTTAGTGAGGTAGTCAATCGTGTGTGGATGTTCTCTTGGCGTAAGCAAGCATGTGAAGCTGCTGAATCAACACTAATCGCCGTTCGACGAACCAAAGCGAACCGTTTGTCATCTTTATGTGTGGTGCTTGATTGAAGCTTGCCATTAATGATGAATATAAGTTCACAGATTAAGTACGTTGTAGTTTTTTATTGCTATGCCTGAATGAATATTTTAGGTTTGCGTAATTGTTATATCGTTAAAACTGATGAAGTGGTGTTGAGTTTGGACGAGTATTTGATAATAGTAGATACTAACTGACAACGTGTGTGCAACATGGGTACAGCACACGCTAGGGCACAGGTTCTTAACATGGTTCGTGAATGTGATTTTAGGGTTAATAGCTTTTGCTCTGATTTTCGAAAGGGTTATTAGGCTTTGTAGACATTTTGATTAATACTACGATGTGTAAAACCCAAACTTAATATCGATTATTTAGTAAAACGTTTTTTCTTGAGGGGTCCGTAACTTTTATTAAGATGTACCACGGCCTGCTTAAGATATCTTAAGTAGGCCGTGGATCTACTAAGGGTCCGTGACCCACAAATATTTAAGAAACCCTGCTCTAAGGGCTGTACATACGCAAGAGTGTTATTGCGTTCTGTGGTTTATGTAAAAAGTTCTGGTATTGGGGAGTTTAACCAAAATACAACACTTCAGGCAGCTCAATTACAGTGTTTGAAATGAATAAACGTAAAGGTGCGAAATTTTGAGACCATCCGGAAACATTAACACTTATGTTTGTTGATGTAACCGCACCGTATGCTGCGTGTTTCAATAATTCACAACACCGCTTCATCAGTTTTAACGATGCAGCTAGTTAAACGTTTAGAACCGAACATTTTCTTTAAATCGCTATGGTTCTGTAATATCTGTAGGTGTTTACTTTTCACTAGCATGAAAATGGTCTCTAAAGTTATTTTCCGTATTAGGTTGACATTTGCGTTTTCAGTGTCAAGTTAACAGACGCAAGAATGAGGCATACCACTGACATTTAACATGGGATGTGCAGTCATTCTTAAAAGTTTGATGGGTTGTGAAATTGTGGCCACCTGGTTTTGTTTCGCTGATATATTTTGATCTGTACCATACTAGTAAAGAGTCGCCGTCACAATATTCACTAGTCTTTATTTTCGGACATTATGACCGAATTGACTTAATTTTATTTGGTCATTAAAAAAAAAATTAGTCCATAATCGAAAAAATCTAGGTGGTCACTAATGTTCTCAATGCATAGAATGAATACTGGCGAGTGTAATGAGTTAACCATTTTGCGATCGTTGCTACAATTTACTTGAGGAGTCACACGTCACATTTTAGCCAAAAGGTTTACACCAGGGCGTGAGGAGTAAAAAAGTCTCTTCAGCTGGATGCAACCGACAAATCATTGAAAATGATACAACAAATGACTGCTGTTCTATGCGATTTGACAATCGTTGTATTTCTTAGCTTTTCCGATTTTGGCGATCATGAGCAAAAATAACAAAGCACTGTATATAATTGCCCGTGACTTCGTGAATATTAGTTGCTTTTATGCCAGACTCGATCGTTTATGACGACTCAAAATCATCAAAACTGACTAGGGTAACGTGAGAAGGCGGTTGAACTTACTTCATGCGATTTTTTGCGCAGTTTTCGAGTGGGACCGACGACAATGGACAGCATGCACGTCCAGACTGAAAACAGGCTAGAAAGCATTGATCCTGAAGAAGAGAGCATCCATCAGGTATTTGTTTCATATTCACGTTGAACCCGTCTTCTTATTTGCTGCAACATATCTGGTGGCCCTGAGGGATGCTTAACCACGCAGCAACAACCTGATCACGAGTTATTTGCATCAGACGGCAAAGCCCACTGCTCCTGTTGAATTAAATGTTTGCGTTGCTTGACAATCAGGGGGGATCGGCCTACTAGCAGTGTAATGCAAGGAAACATAAGTCATTTACCGCGTATGTGTCAACTATCTTATCTTCGAACGGTCGTGTTCAACTCCTAATGAGCTTCACTCACAAAGATAACGATTCTAAAATACAGCACTTACAAACGAACAATCTACGGCCCAGTAGAAGTCATTCTCTTATACTGCTTTACCCGATAGGACAACGCTTATCGGCTGATCGAATAAAATGAAGGCACATCTGTTACGCACGTTTATGTTCGTCAGTCATACTTATCACAACCGTGGCTAGCTAACGTTTTATAAATTTCAAGGCTCTGCCAACCAAATAATGTTTCGTTGTTGACTCGTTAGGCATGATCGGCACATGCTTCTCCCTAGCACGTGCACCGACTCAACGTTATCTGGCTGTAAGGGTGGCTGGTTTAATACTATTTCATTATCTCAATTAAGTTCCTGCGTAGTTTTCATCGAGTTCTGAAGTAGAACTTCAAATGTAGCACTTGTTTGTTGTCTTATGACCAACACTGCGTTAAGTGGGCTTTAGTAAATGCACGCAATACTTGGATCGCGTACCGTACGAACATCAAAGTGTGTATGAAATTAGGGACACAGTGTTGTACGCTCATCGCAAACTGAAGCAAACGGTAGATGGTTTTATTTTTTGGCCAATTTTAATTTTCCGAAGGAGTCTGAAATAAATTTTTTTTCCTCAATTCACAAAACGTCGGTGCACTTCAGAAGGCAGGATAACCGACAAGACACGCACTGCGGCTTCACCTACAGGCAGGCTTGGCGTTGCCCTTGGAAGTTGCATTATGTTTTCATTAATCATTTTGCTTTGCACCAGCAAGCTAGTGCAATATCCAACGGTTAAGGAGGGTGTTTGTTTTGATATAAAAGATAATTTCCGAGAATCGCTGCACATAAACATTAATTGTTCGGAAAATTAATTTGAAACAACTTTCCATCGGAGTCCATATGTCAGTAGCGCGTGGCATCGAAAAAGCATGGTAGATTTTAATTCAGTGGCTACTTTGTCCACCCATGTCTGCACCTGCATTCGATAAAGCATCACCGTATGCCGTTTGATTTTTTATGTTTCTTGCAAAAAGATCAAATTGTTCCGCTGTTTTGTATAGTGGGATGCTTTGCACCACGCGGCAAGACGGTAAGTGTACGGCTAATTTGGGGCTAACACTTACTTGCAGCTTATCGCAAAGTGAGAGTTTTGTCAGCCATGCGTGATAGTGACCGAACACGAGAGTTACAAAACCTTCGAATTAGCCAGGGTAGTGTCCAGGTGTGATTGTAATAGTTTGGTATTTTTTCGAAGATCGCCCGAGACGGCGACGTGCTGCTGATGAAGGCTGTGCTGAATCGTTTAACTCGGAATCGTGCGCGCAAGAAAATAAATAAAAGAGATGGCGATAAATTCACTCCGTTTCATTATGCGGCGCGGTACAATCGTTTGGACATGTGTGAATTACTCTTGGAAAGAGGAGCAGGTAATATGATAAGAGTTATTCTTTTCGTTGCTCGTAAACTTCGGTTGAATGTTTTCTTTGCCAGTTTTGATGCGGGATTCGTGATGCGATTAAAATGGTTTTATCAGTTGTTTAAAAACTCTGTGCTGTTCTTTTTTGAACATCATCCAATACTATCAGCAAAATAGACCTCACGTGGCACACCTTACTGAATGCAATAAGTTTATTTTGCTTTACTGTATTGTGGAAAGCCACTCATTGCTCTACCTGTGGAACTGCTATGAAAACCTGCGTTTCAGATATGCACGTGCGCGGAGAAGACGATGTCACATGTCTTCATCTTGTGGCAAAATACAAGCCTAAAAAAGTTAAGGCATCTAGCTCTCCGAATTCCGTAAGTAGTGTCGTACTTCTGAACGCGCATGGTTTTGCTGCAGTGTGTTTAATTTTTTGGTGTTCTTTATTGCAGTTCTTTGTTCAATAAAAGTTAACGGAGCGCGTGTATCGGGTTTGCAAGGAAAAAAATGCCTTGATTCGTAAGGTACAAACCGAACGGTTTTGAAAACATCACAATGTTGGCTTCGATGCTTCTCAGTCTCAGAATACTGAGCTCCTGCACAGCAGCAAAGTGCACACACCGAAAATTTTATCCACACACGGTTTCCCACAATGAGCGCTATTGCCCCACAACATGGAAAGATGGAAAGCTTTCAGATGGAAAGCTGCTTCACACACTGTACATTAACAAATCGAAAACACTGGTAAAAATACAAGGTGTCCGTAGGTCTTTTTACAGTTTAGGGATGTATTACAAAAGCAAATCGTCGGACAAATGTTTGAAAATTGTTGGAAGCTGAGGAGTTGGCTACATCTCTACTGGGCACCGTTTAGTTGCACGAAGCATATCGAAACGCCGAATCGGTTTCTTGACATATTCGCTGTGGCATCGTCAGTGGTGCAATGGCATCAGCGATCTTTGCTTTAGGTCAGTGATGTCCTGTAACTTTTACGTACTTCGTTCTGTAGTTTCGCTGAGTCTCCGTATGTGGTGCTGGACAACGTGCCTTCCCTTGATGAGGGGTCATTTTTGTAGCGGTTGATTTAACACTGCCTACTCCATCCACAGGATACTGAAAATAAACAAAAGTAATGTGATCAAACACTTTGATAACCATCGAGTACATAGAACTAATTTTTATCAAAGTATCTTATCAGTTGTTTTGCTGATAATTTTATAAATTGTAAAGATACCTTGCGGATATCGTGCACACCGTGGCGAAGGCATCCGGGCAAAAATTTTAACATCACGAAAACCTTCCTGCATCTCTGATAAAAGCCAATTGAATACCAACACTGCCTGCCAAGATTACGGCATAACAACTTATCTGCAGATGGAGAAATTGTTCTTCATAAATATGATTTCGGGTGATGGCAATCGGCGGCACGCCGAAGCCTGAAATTTCCTTCTTGCCGGGTCGGTTGTGGTGAACGCTCTTGTACAAGGAGCGCTACGACGATTCACTCAGGGATCGTGGATTGAATGCCCAGCCTTTCAATTGAGAGGCGGACACTCGAGCTATCACCGCCCAGAAATTGTTGAAGACTCATGTTACCCCTTCCTGGTTTATGCACTAAACGTCTCAGGGGTAAACAAGCAAAAACCAACGAAAGACTCTTGCTGGAATTGAAGGAAAACCCATCTGACCTATACTGCAACGCACCACAACTTACAGTAGACCACTTGGTATTAAGCTGACCCTCTACACGTCTACTCTACACGAATACACGGGGGTTTCAAAACAATACAGGATTGTGGCAGAAATTTTGCAGCATAGATGAACGACGTAATAGATCTTACGTGCTGTAGGACTCTGCCCTAGTGCTGCGTCAGTGAACGTATACCGAATGGCCAACTAAACTGTTGTGGGTTCAGTTAGCCATTCGTTATACGCCTTCATTAACGACTGCGAAGTGCTTGCTTGTGACACTTTTATGTGTTCGTGACAGTGGAAAGCATGTTAACCAGGTTGGTGAAAAACACACTAGCAGGACGAAACATTTGAAGTTGTGATTGTGTTTACCGTTGCCATATGGTAGTTTGCTGTCGGCATATTCCTTTACACAGCGCCTGATGTGCATCTTTTAAACTCCATTTAGCAAGTCGAAGGCTTGTTGAGGGTGACTTCTGTTGTTAGTGCTTTAGCGTGTTCATCCTGCTGCTGCTTAAGTTGGCAACCCGCAATAACTGTACAACAGCTCGCCGCGACTGGCATTTATTGAAATGTTTGAACGAACGTTTGAGCAGCGATGTGTGCGAGGTCTATGTCTCCTGTTTTTGAGAATTTTCATAACGCGCGCGCTGGGAACGGATTACTTTGATCAAGATGGCTTTCAATTGTTGCAGACGGAGGAGACGGAGACGGACAACTCTAGCGAAGATGATAGCAGCTCCCAGCAAGATGAGAACACAAGAGTGCTTGATCTGCTGGTAAACCAAGGCGTCAACGTCAACGCCAAGGATTTCTACGGCTTGACAGCACTACACCACGCATCCCTCCGAGGAAACTTGGCTTGCGTTAAACGTCTGCTGGCGTGCTCAGGAATTGCGATCGAAGTAGGCATTAATGATACCGTTTCTTATTTAAACACGCCAACGCGATAGACTAGTTGGGCGGGTCTAGTGCGAGTAAGCTTTGATTTACTTGCCGTGCACATACTTTTTTGAAAATACAGATGTAATCAACTTGCAATACTTTGCCTCGTTTGCATTTATTTCTTGAATTGGGCTCTGCTTAGATGCGATAAATTTTAATTTCAAGGCGATCGACGAGCAAGCAATGACGCCTCTTCACATCGCTTCCGTTTACGGACACGAGGACATCGTTAGAGAACTTATCACCGCTGGCGCGAGGATCAGCTGCAAGGATGACGACAATGGCACTCCGCTGCAATTCGCTGCGGCCGAAGGCAACTTGCCGGTTAGTGAAAGTGTCTGCAAGACTATAGTGTTTTTGAAGATGCCGGGCGTTTTCGGGGGTGTGCGAATCCAGCACCCATTCAACAGTGGCTTCTACTTGAAGTCAAGGGCGGGTCTGGGAGGTACCGGCTTCTGTAAACGTCCCTCCCGGCAATTTTTTCTCTCCCAGTGACATTTGTGCAAAACTTGGTTGTGATATCAGTGCAAGTGTGATGGGAATACAGCTCCTGAAATTTTCAACGTTCATCTATAGATCGAGCAAAAGAGAACGTTCGCTTTCCCGGCAACAACGTTTGACACAGGCAAAGGTCCAAACTAGTTTTGATAGAACTGCCTGTTTTTTTGTATAGCTAATTTTAGTGGCTGTTCTATTGCTTGAGTTCGTACCTTAGATTTGAGCAGTATGCTTCAAATTTACAGTAGTAATCTCCGTATCTACTGCAGGTCGTACCAAAATTGGTTAGTTATATTGTGGTGGTTTGCATTTCAAGCATGTTGTTGGGAAGTGTCGTACGGACAGGTGATCATTGTTGGCTTACAGCATTGCCTAATACCACGTGCGAGGCGTTTTATCTGCGATCATTCTTAAGCCGTCTTGTTCGTGCCTGTTCAAAGCGATTCGCTGATTGTTCAATTAAACACACAACTGTGAAACTGGCCGTCATACGATTTCACAAAAAAGGCAATAGCAACAGTTGCAAGAGTTGTTCATGAGAATTCAACTCTCTCCACCGCGCGCGTTCTACGTGGAGCGCCGAGGATCATCACATCGCATTGAATACAATATAACGTTTCGGTCCACTTTTGGGGTGACGTATTTATCAATAAACTGTTTATGGTTTTGTCCATAGAGGCACTTTCTAATCTTATGTTAAGAGTTGCGAAGTCATGACTCAGACGTGGTCGTGTGGTTTTGTAAAAAAAAAACATGTTTTTTTCTTCTACAAGAGAAAAAAGTGAATTTGGTCGCTAGTGGCAACGAGCGAATAAAAAAGCTGTTTATTTCATTTTGCACTGTTTTCCATAAAGCGTTGGGAAGGTCCATCTGTTACGTGTTGGGTGTAGGCTGAGTCCAGCAGAGCGACATTTCCGTGTGAATAATTGTGACTTGTCACATTGGTTTATGGGCTGATACAACAGGAACTATCACTGGAAAGTTTTCGCCAGTGTTTTGAAGGAAACGACTAATATTAAATGGTGCAGTTGGTTGAGCACGCGCCACCAAAGCTGGTAGGACTGATTCGATTCCCGGTCGCATAATATACCGAAGACTTGAAAAACGATACTTGCGGCCTGTCCTGCCTCGTGCTCAGCGTTGGTGAGTTCAAGCTGCCATTGACTCGCCACCAGTGCAGCATTCACTGCGAAAATAGCCGTGTGGCCCACGGTGCAAGCAAGCGGCGATGGCACTCGCTACACTCCGAGAGGAGTACTAAAAGCGAATATAACGAAATTGGACTATTTTGAAGAACCTATCCACCTCAGATTCGGCAATACAAGTTGGCGTTCTACTCTCTGTTACTCCACCAATTCCAATTTGAGTCAGCATGCTTCTTATTTTTAACACGCACGTCGTGTGTGGAACTCTCTTGTTGTTGCCGTCTGATCAGTTTCATGATTTTAAATTTGTTAAGCAATGCAAGTAGGCTGTGGGGCTTTTTCAGAAAAATTACCGCATTTTCAATTTTCATCCCGAACTTCTCGCAACTCGTCTTGCTCGGCGTCATCCACAAGCACCGTACACGTCTGGTGCACAGCGACACCAAAATCTGTGCGCTTTTGACGAGAACCGCAACATACCATACAACGACAGGACTTCTTGAGAATGACGAAGAGAATGCTTTTTAGAAGCCTGTGCCGACTGGGCAGGCCGTGTGTTTAATTGAGTAACTTCCTGATCATGCTGCTATCCGTGTTTTTCAAGATGTGCGTCAGCTGCAGAGTTTTTGCCCGAGTTTTGTAAAGCGCGGTATCCACCGGGTGCGTTGAAGAATACACACCGACCAGTTTCTCGAACGTGCATTGAGTGGATCCACTGCTGTTGTATTGTGGCTTGGCCGAGTGGCACAGAGGTTGAGATCTGCTGGCATAAATAGGTGTGTGCTTCATTCTGACGCGAGAAACCGATCCTTCGCCAGTGAAGGCGAGCTAACCTAGTGACCCATCGAGTTGAACACATGTGCGCCTCCGACTTGTAAACGAACAGTCATGTACACCGTGTTGGACACGTAGCGACTTGCTATTCTAAGCTTTAGTATTGCAGATTAAGGTGGCAGTGCTTTAGCTACTTGGAGTAATGTGGTTGGCACAGTAAAAATGCATCATGTGTTTTTTCAAAACAAAACGGTCAAATGCATTCGCTGTCTGCTGTGCTTAAATGTATCCGTATTCCAACGCTTGATGCATGTTTTTATGAAGTTTGCCTTTGTCAGCATGTGAAATCGTTAACAATAGTTTGAGATAGATGTGGTGCAAAAACGAAGTCATTAAAAATCCTGAACTTCAGTTGCAGCGCTAGACGTTGCAACAGTCGGCTGAAAAAATATTCCAACTAGATTTTCATTCCAATTCCAACCACTTAATGTGTTTTTGACATGTTTTGAATGGCACCACGAGCAAGAATAAACAAGATAAAGATTTTAACTAGTAAAGCAGAAACGTTTGGAATTTAAACAATGAATTGTAATGTCAGTATGCACTTGGATGGAGCTTGCACATCACGCAAGGCTGTATCAACGCTTGCCCGTAAAATATTTTTCCCAGCATTGATTTCTGTTGTTTTTGACAGATTGTTGAGTTACTTCTGGAGTACTGCAAGAGCAACCTGTTTGTTGGAGGGGAGGTGACGATAAAGGAAAAGGACAACGATGGAAACACTGCCCTCCATCTGGCTGTGGACAACGGACATTTGCATGTCAGCAAACGTATAGTGCAGTTCTGCCTTGCGACTGGTGAGCTGAAAACATATTAAAACATATTTTATGCGAGCGCAAAATGGTTTGCTTTAAATGAGGAATATACTGTCGACAATAAAATGAGTAGGAAATGCTGCGGTTTGGGTGTCTGTGTCTACACACCTCAAGGTTTGAAGCTTGTTTCGGTTCTGCCTTGTATAGTAGTTCAGAGAAACCAAGCGATGCCAGCATCACCGTTGTGGCCCGAGACTTTAATACTGTACTACGTTATGACGCAAAGACCGTAATTTAGAGACTCGGGGATTTTGGCAAGGAAGTGTGCTGATTTAATCGTTGGTGGCTCATAGAACGACCTGGTACTTTTGATAGCACTTGTCCGATCTATGAAAATTTTGCCACTGAGGGAAGTTCTCAACGAACCGAGTGTGCGAACTTCCTATACGGCGCTGATACGAAACGATAGAGAAACAGCTCTGTTCAGAAATTAGGGATCAGCGAACTGAAGCAACATGAAATGTTTTTTTTTTCAAAAAAGTAGTCGAGTGCAACTGTATTCGCATCACTCCTCTGCTTTCACGTGCGACACGGGCTTTCAATGCAGAGCAAAAAGCGTTGCTGAACGAAAGGCGCAACAACCTAGAGACGCCGCTGCACTTGGCCGCCAGACACGGGCACCTGGAGATCGTAAAGCTGCTCGCGGTTGTCGGTGCGAAAGTGAACGTCCGTGACGACTCGCGCTCCACTCCCCTCATGCGTGCGGCGCAGTTCGATCACCACCTGGTCGTCGATTACTTGCTCAACAAGTGAGTCTCGCGCGTCGCATTCACTGAGCGATGCAGTACT
>Ga0210059_1005393_pt1 | contig 20596 bp, 13 predicted proteins | sample Ectturendosymbi2_FD_188042 | JGI IMG/M metagenome (GOLD analysis project Ga0210059, IMG submission 188042) | Ecteinascidia turbinata endosymbiont from Florida, USA - Sample 2 (SPAdes) (version 2) | ecosystem: Host-associated > Tunicates > Ascidians > Unclassified | place: Key West, Florida...
AGATGTTTTTAACGCCATTTTCCGATTTGGTGCTCAGCTAAAAATTGACCATGCAAACATATAAAATTTGATTCAGCAGGCAAATATTTGCTGGGTTTCACACCAACAAACACAATTTTTCTTCACTAAGCTTTTGTACACAAAACCACTGCCATATAGATACTCGCTTGGTCTGTATAAACAACATAAATCACTACATTCATTAAGCTGGAAAGTTGCAAGATATTGTTAGGCAACACATGTCTGCATTTGCATGAAATTTAGAATTCTCCAACCTGCTCAGCACAAGTATATAAAGTAAATATTTAACTTAAAGCAACTGTCTTGACTAAGAATAGAAAGTTGTACATTTTGAAGAATAGGAAGTTATACGTTTTGGTAAAAATATGATGTTGTAACTAGCATTACAACTACTTTCGGCTTATGACTGAGTTGCAAATTCAGGGTTTCCACGTGGCATATATTAAAAGCATTGGAAAGTATTAAATTGTTGAAATCGGGTTTTCAAGACCTTGAAAAAGTATTGAATTTGGCGAAAATGTACATAAAGTATTGAAAAAGTATGGAAATTACAAATTCGGCCAATTTTTCACATGACAATCCTTGTGACTGATAAAGATATTGTTAGTGAATAGCACCATTAAGTGAAATGGCTGGGTAAAGTTTGATTACTTCACTCTTTATTGTGGTGGTTAAATCCAGCTAGCTTGAAATTTCCTGGGCCAATGCGCAATGGATTAAGTCTCATTCTAAAGCAGGGGTTCTCAACCTTTTCAAGCATGTGACCCAGTTGGTAATCAAACAGAGGGTCTGTGGCTCACCTACTCAATAACTTCTAACCAATCCGATAATTGTGGCACGTGCACAGAACAGATATGAGAACAACTAAAGACAAAGAAGAACTGACACAACGTGCTCTGCAATCAAATGTGAAGGCTGACCTAATTATGGTTAGGAACATACATATTCGAGGCTCAGGGTGTTTGGTGTAGAAGCATAGATATTTTACGAAGAGGTCCAGTGCCGGATCAGCAGTGGTGTAGGTGGGTGAAAGAGTTGAAAGAAATGGAAACCTATACAAAACAAAAAAATTGTTACCAAATATGCTTGTTTTTGTTCAGCAACAATGTTGGCCTAAAAAGTAATAACAAACAGGTCATTCCATGTCAAGTGATCCAGCAACATTAGGATTTTTCATCTGACCCTCACCAAAATTCATGAAATTTTATAAGGGGAAAGATCTCACGCTTCTGAACTCAGCGAAGTTGCAATTTTTCAAATCGGACCTGTATTTCTGAATTTATGAGCATTTGAAATGTTGATGTTTTACAAGAGGATTGGACCAAAAAGTTTTACTGTTGTAACTTCTACTGATTGTCACTCCTTTATCTCGGAATATTTTCATTCAATATTTTGCAGTGAAGTGCAAGGTTCCATCCTCAACAAAACAAAATATAAAGTTTTTCACTGGTGACCTTTGAACGCTGGTTAACTGTTGCTATAAGGCAGCATGGTTTTCATGAGCATTCAAGTATGATGATATTTGAAATACTTATAACTCAAATAGTGCAACTTCAGTTGACTTCATTTTTTGTAAGGGCTGGTGTTATGGAGATACTCCTGTATCTTGGTCACCCATGCTCATTTTTGAACTTCAGACAAAAAAATTATATCTTTATACAATAGTGTATATCCATTAAGATTTTTTTTTTATCAAGAAGACTTTTAAAAATTATTTTCATGAATGTTTTTAATTTTTGTTATTAAATAATTTGATTTTTTAGATTGAAAATACAATTTTTTAATTCAATAGATTACATTTCATTGTTTTTAATTAAAATATTTTTTAATGTCATGTTTAACATTACTGTTCTTAAGTATGCTCAATCCCCTCAACAAAAAATTTGAAAAAATTAAAAACATGTTGAAAAATGTGAAAAAAGGATCAGTTTTGGTTATCAATATTTTTTTTAGATTTAACACTTTCGCTTCCAGGTTAATTCAAGCGGTTCGCGTGAAAACACCTGGATTCCACATGGTTTTGCACGAGAATTTCTCTGGTCCGTAAGCGCTATAGACCCGGTCAAACGCTCAAAAGACTCGGCAAGTCTTGTAGTTTGCACTCGAAAAAAAATTTTGGTTGGGGATACGGATTTGTTGTTAGTGACGTCATAAGTATAGGACTTTTAGGCCACCTTGGCCCACTGCACCTGGCACTGGGCCCAAACCGTTAGATGGTTGTATTTCGCTGAAGTTTTTATTGGAAACTGGGCTACAATCCGAGTATTTTGATACTTTTGATGACCTGCTGGGGTTTCGGGTTCAAAAGTTATGATCTAAAGCAGCTATGTTCAACCAGCAGCCCAGCCACAAGTTTTTGTGCGACCCAGTTTAGGTTTTTGGTGTAATAAAAGTATCCTACATACTGACAACCTCTTCTTATTTTGATAATCTTGAACTGGACGTTTTTCATGCAGGTGATCCTCAGTGCCGCATTATCACGTCTGTTAACATTGCAGTTAGGACTGAAACTCTTTCAGTATATTAATTCAAGCTAAGTTTTGTCTGCCAAGGTCAAAGAAAGCCATAAAATTTGCAGCCCGCATTGATATCTCATTGAATGTTCGGCCCTGGTTAAGATAGTGACATATTTTTTGGCTCAGTAAGGCATTTGTGTTGGGCATAGCTGATCTAAAGTAATAAAAACATTTTACTAATTGTTAATCAGGTCAGGGTGGCCCAAGACTGCGAGGATGAAGGGCCACATTACGGTTTGAGCAAAAATTTGCGGGTCACAAAGAGAGGAACTCCATTGCAGTTGAAAGACTCGTTTGTTGTTCCAACAGACCTAATTTTTCTGCACGCCTAACGTAATTTTTGATTCTAGAGTAATTTTAAGTTTTCTGTTCGTTTGTTTGCGACTCAAAATAGAGATTTCTTGTTACAGAAAAGATGCACAACACACCAGGCCTGTCATCAGGGGGGGCGAAGTCCCCCTAAATATTTTTTTCTCTCATTGGACAATGTGTTGGACATAATTTAAAATTATTGGACATAGTTGAAAAAATTTGGTCCCCTCTCAGAAAACTTTTCGCCCCTCCGGGTGTCCCAAGCTGGTTACCGGCCTGCAACCCACCATCAAATTAACAAAACAACTCTTTGTTTCTTGTTTTTGGTTATATGTCCGTTTTAATTCCATAGTTGGCAAACACAAACAGGCATGCAGGTTTTTTCAGCCGTTCTATTTGTGTCAGTTTTCAGTCGCGTCATAATTGAGAAAGCACTTTCGAAAATCACGAAAACGGAACACATCTTCAGTGCAAAGTCTCTAAATCAGTGGCAATTGCCCGGTTACCTCTCCTGGTTGCGGGTTTACCCTTAAATTATCTCAAAATGCTTCCCTAGAACTTCCGTATGTTTTCCCGTTTTTGGCGCTGTAATGCCTCTTTAAATAAAAACTCTGTCGGAGGGATATTACTTGCAACCTCACAAGACACTGTGGTTTGCTCCCAGCTAGAACTGAACTTTCTATTTTTCTCTGATACTTCTCCTTTGACACTTATTTTTTGTTAAATTGCTTGACTAAATATTACTGCATTACTTCCACAATAAAGTTCTTCTAAGTAACTAGAAAATTAATTACAGAGTCTATGCTTGCAACAAAGATTAAAAATAAACGCATACCTTGCAGAGATGAGCACGGATCAGGACTGGATCGGACTGGATCAGGACTGAAGCCAATTTTGGTCGGACCAGGACTGGATCGGACTGCAATTTTTTTGAAAATTGGCGGACAGGACTGGATTGGACTGACAAAATTTTTCTTGTATTTATGTGATTATTCTGAACATATCAAAAATTAATTGTGATCCGATTTTACAGATTTGCTAAATGGGAGTGTATTGTGCCGTGAATGGCAAAAGCTCTGCTGAGACAATTTTGCAATTCGAACTGTATTCACCTGTGTGAACATATAACGTTGAGTTCTAGCAGCCACTAAGCCAAGGTTGCCAGATTAGACTTTTTAAGGTCCAAATTTGCAAAATCTGGACCATTTCAATCACGTTTGGACCAAAAAAAAATTATTTGAACCTTTGGACCTTTCAAGCTTAAAGTTTGGACCTTTTTACGATTTTAATAAATAAGACTTTATAGTAAATAAACGCTGGGCATAATTCAGCAAAACTTGAAACATTTTAAAACTTGCCTTATTATGCCTGCTTGCGGAAAGATTGTGGCTGGTGTTAACTAGGCTGGTAGATTTCAGGCATTAGTTTAAATCAGTTCACAAATGATTTCCGTAAACTTCAAAATCATATAACCTTTTGTATTTCTAGTGATGGAGGACATGTGAACACTTAGAGATAAAATTTTAGTAAAACTTCAAAAAATAGCCTGTAGATTTACTTCCTTCAAATCCTTTTTACAGATTATTTATTACTTTATTCATTTGGACTTGCCGTACACAAGTTTTGTGTGTGTATAGTAACCATATACTGGTAGTGATTTTCGACATCGATTATGTTACTGGTCGGTTGTTATATAAATGTTATATCTATGTTTTTTAAGTTGCTATTTCTTAAGGCCAAAAAAATTGTAAATTTGGACCTAATTTGGACCAATATGTGAATACATTTGGACCTTTCTGCTGTAGAACATCTGGCAACCCTGTAGTAGGAACGTGAACATACAGTAGTTAGGTGGTTAGTGTCTATTACGTGCTGTGCAAGTGTTCCTTGATTCTGCTCTCACCATTTGCTTTGGCTCAAAGTGAAGTGATGGCACGTTTCATGGTAATGCTTTGTGTATAGCCTACTACTAGTACTTTTGTAAATGTTTATGGTTTACTTTAGGGCAGTGGTTTTCAACCTGGGGGTTGTTTTCCTGTTTTCTGTAGGTTGCGAGAGCTCCTGGTAAATACGTTCATAAATTACTTCTATATATATTTTGTATTTCGTACATGGAACCACTTTTTGCTGTACCCAAAACAATCAATGGGATTACCTGGGAGTAGCGCAGTCAATAATTTTGTTCTGGAGGGGCTGATGTCAGTCATTAACGTTTTGCGTCCAACTGTTACTTTTAGTGTTCCTCCTGTTTATTTATCTAACAGTAACAGGTGAAAATTGATACAAAGCATCAACAAAAATCTGACAAACTTTATTTTGTGGGAGGCCATAGCCTCTTTGCTGACATTCTGACTGCACTACAGCCTACTGTTAACTGGCAAAAAGATAGCCTACTTTTTCATTAAAAGTTGTTTTGACTATGATTATTGATTATGACCATTTCAGTGCTGTTGCATTCGGCAACACACAAACAACTTCATGACCAAAGAATGTGCTGTGTTTGGAAATTACATATCTGATTGTGGTAGCTAACTTGGGAGTTATTTTAGTTTCAATTCTAGTGCTGTGGAATTATTTGTAGCATATATCATGGCAGAGGTCTTCTTCGCCGAGGCTGCCATGTGCATGAATTTAATAGTTTTTGTTCAGCAGAGTGATATCCTACATGATTTTTTAGTCATTGAGATTTTTTATTGTGCAAACACAATCGCATTTCATATGCCTGACTAGAAAAATTCGTAAGGGGTTGATAGGTTAAATTGAGTTGGAAAATGAGTTGCTGCTTGAAATAGGTTGAACACCACTGGTTAGGGTTTGCGTTTAGGGTTTAGCTTCAGGGATTGTTTCGGTTTTAAGTTTTAGGTTCAGCTTTTAGGTTTAGGTTTTAGGTTTAAGTTTGGGTTAGGTTTTGGGTTAAGTTTTGGTTTTAGGTTTTGAGTTTAGGTTTTTGGTTTAGGTTTTTGGTTTAGGTTTTTGGTTTAGGTTTTGGGTTAAGATTTTAGTTTAGATTTTAGTTTAGATTTTGGGTTTGGGTTTTGGGTTTGATTTTGGTTTTAGGGTTTTAGGTGATGTTACAAGGATCTTACGCTTATATTATATCGTCCTTGTCACTAGATCAATCCAACCAATCGGATTCTCCGAATGGCAAAATAACTCCAGCAGTGCTTTTTCCTGTAAAGGCAAAGTAGATACAGTCTTGTTAAATTTTTTGAAATTCTGAAAGGTTGTGTCTGTTTTTCCTCATGACGCAAGAGCACTGCTGGAACTATTTTGCCTGCAACCAATTGTATTTAGCTAAAGGCAAAATAGCTCCAGTAGTTTTTTTGCCTCATGAGGCAAAATAAAATACACGATTTTACATGGGCGGATCAGGACAGGATCGGACCGATGAATTTCAAAAATTTTACAGATCAGGATTGGATCGGATTCAAGTTTATCAGATCAGGACTGGACTCGGACTGAAAAATTTTACTGTCCGCTCATCTCTGATACCTTGTGGTCAAAGTACTACAGCGTTAGCCTAGCCAAGAGGTTAGCTATTACAATGTCATAAATTGTAAAAAGATATTGTTACCCCGTAATAGTTGCATATTGACCTGAACTTTAGTGACGTGTGATTTGGAAGGGCTGTCTTGGTAATACAATGCCTTTATGACTTTGTGTAATATACGAGATAAAGAAACATTCGCGGGCAACACAAAAACTGTCCGCGGGCCGCATGCAGCCTGGTGTGCCAGTGTTTGGACCACACTGAATTAGGTAATTAATTAATTTGTTTACTTTGGATCATAACTTTTGAACCAGAAACGCTTGTAAGTTGATCAAAGGCTCAAAAGACTGGGACTCGAGCTTAGTTCGAATGAATACTTTGGCCTAGCAGTTGGGCCCTAGGTCAGGTAACATGAGCCAAAATGACCCAAAAACTACTCCACTTATGACGTCACTTGAAAAAATCCACAACTCCCAACCAAAATTTTTTTCGAGTGCAGACTAGAAGACTGGCTGATCTATTTGATCCCTTGAACAGCTCTCTAGCACAATTGGCAGAGGAGCTATGGCATTGGTGAGGCAACTGCCAACTGCTGGTTTTAGGCCGATTTCAAAGTGCAAATATATCGTACCCCATTTCTTAAAGTGTTGAAGAAATATAACAAAAAATTAACATTTCTTATTTTTATGGTCAGGAAACTCACCATTGTGAGTTCTAAAATGCAATCTGATTTATAATATACTAAATATACTAAGTAGTAACTTGTTCTTTTTTCTCGATTGTAACTACTGACTATAATTATTTGGTCAAGTTGATTTTCTTCATAATTCTATTAAATTTAAAACCCAGAGTTGCATGATGAACAGATCTTACCTGATTTGATACAAACATAAACCTTATTTCACATACATATTAACAGTTGTTTTTGCTTCAAATTCACCCATATGGTATTGTCTGATACATACTTCAGGTGGCATTATTTTTGTTTTGTCAAATATGTTACAGAAGCAGACCAATTGAGGTGTTTAACGCTAGGTTTTAATGAGTTGAACTTCAACACATCTGAACAAAACAAGTAAAGAAACATTAAATAACAACGAATAAATACAAGTCAAAAGACTACTTAACAGTTGAGTGTCACTTCACGACTGAGAAGCACAGAACATAACGGTAACACGTCAACTTCTAATCAGAACTAATCAGCGCCGCACCATCAATCACGAATCGCCGTTGCAGTGGGGCAAATTCCTCACAATCTCCACAACAAATAAAAGTAAGCAAAAGGGTAAATGCTTCCGGTTAAACCGTCCAATCCCCGTAATGGTCAGGGGGTCGTCGCTGTCGTGTTGAACATTGCAACATGGGTACAGGTGAATCATAGCTTGGTGCTGGCAAGCCGTCGTCAGACACTTCAGGTTCACCATCACGTGGTGCCGAGCCGGAATCATAGTCATCAGCTGCGTCATCGTCATGTGCTTGAGAAACCTCGAAATTTTCAAGGACAAGCGCTTCAGAAGAACGTTGGGTTTAGACTTCATGTGGTCTCGGGTAAGGAGCCAAGTCAGACGTTGACACAGTGCTCGCTTGTCGATCTCTGTGACGTATGACGGCGTGATGTCCATTAGCCTCAATCAGTTTGACAGGATCGCACAGCGCTTCTCCCTTGTTTCGCACAAAACGTCTCAGAAGCACAGTACCTGACGAGAGCAACCACGAAGGAAGCGCAGCACCTCACATGGCTTTGCGAGAGAAACGAAACAAAATGTTCATGCGGAGTTTCATTCGTCGAGAGGCACACGAAAGAACGGATTGCATGCAAAGCTTCCAACAGAACAGATTCCCACCTCTCTTCGGGAGGATGCGTTTACCATGCAACAAAAGCTTAATTGTCCTCCACACGGTTTGATTGACTTGTTCACACTGGCTGTTGCTTTGCGGGTGATAAGGAGACAAAGTATTGAACGCAATTCCACATTCTGTGAGAAAACTGAGTCTCTCGGTTGATGAATGGTGCTCTTCTATCACTGTGAATACAACTGGGAAAGCCTAGAAAACAGAAAAGTGAAGAGAGACAGTCCGTAACGGTGGACGAGGTCATATTTTTACAGGGAAACACAAAAGGAAAACGCGAGTACTCGTCGACGACAATTAATCGGTAAGGACGAGGCCCTCATACTGGACCTTTAAAGTCAACGCTCACTTGATCTCACAGGCGAATTGCTTTTATCAACGTTCCGGAAGCGGGCTGGAAGAATTGCGGCTTTACCTCTGCGCACGTTTTGCAGTTCCGACATATACCTTTCGTTTCTTCGCTCGAAAACTGTAGATTCCGTTGACGAATAAAGTGATACAATCTAGCATAGCCTGGGTGGCCGAGAGACTGGTGCAACACCTGCAATTTCGAACTGTTACTAGAGTGAGATGTTGCAAGGCAAACTCGTGAAAATGCATCAGGCGCAACATTTTCCACTATGGGCTGATGACGTATGTCATAACTGAATTGAGTCAATTCAAGCCTACATGAAAGGATTTTTGTGTTTTTGATCTTGCCTTTATGATGCTGATCGAACATGTAAAAGAAATAGCCTGTTGATCAGTAACCAGTGAAAAATGTCGTCCCTTCAAGTAATGCTGCCAACGGCGCACAGCTTCAATTATTGCACAGGCCTCTTTCTCTACGGCTGGATAACGTCTTTCACAAGATGTTAAAGTTGGGGATATAAATGCCACCGGCAGACCATCTTGCGACAGTATGGCCGCCAGGGCAAAATCTGATGCGTCGGTCTTTACTTCAAAAGGCAAGTCATCCGCTATAGCACCTAAACAAGCCTTGGCTAAATCGTCTTTTAATCTTTGGAAGGAATTCAAGGCGTCATCGTCGGGGGGGAAAGTGGAAAGCAAGTAGCAAAGGACTAGCCTTCTCAGAAAACTTAATCCATTTTGATAGTACGAGAACATGCCCAAGACACGTTTGAGTTCTTTGGCAGTGGACGGTGCCAGGAGGTCTAGCAAGGGTTGCAGTCTTTGAGGGTCGGGTTTCACTTGGTTGTGGGAAATGCTATACCCAAGCATATCGAGAGTGGTCGTGCGGAGCTTCGACTTTGTTTCATTCGAAGTGAGGTTGCACTCATCAGCGGCATCAAGTAAAGTTTTCAATTCATGTCATGCTCTTCAAGGGTAGCCCCGGTAACTGTTATGTCATCTAGATAGGTGTAGACCTCTTTCAAGTTGAATCTTTTTATGAAATTATGAATGCACCTCTGGAAAGCAGCATCTCTGTTAGTGACGCCAAACAGAAGTCGTTTATATTGAAATAAACAGCCGGAAGCGGTATATTGTTTCTCTTCTGGCAAAAGCGGTACTTGATGATAGGCAGAACGCAAATCTAATGAATTGTAATATTTGTCTTGTGCAACAGCATGTACAAGTTTCTCAATGTTAGGAAGGGGATAAGCGTCCAGTAACATAAAACAATTGATAATAGTAGAATAATCAATCACCAACCTTCGTTTTGTACCCTGAGTGACAATAAGGACTTGGGCCCTCCAAGGTGATCTGGCTGGTTCTGTGATGTCAGCTGCCAATAAACGTTTCACTTCCGATTGGATAAACTCGGAATCGTCACGACTGTAATGACGTGACTTGCAGGCAACAGCTTTGCACTCCGGCAACAGGAAAGCAAATAATCAAGGTCAGTCTAACTTAGCAGCAGCAACCGACAGTCGGGCGGACGTTATCGTCGAAGGTGTATCGATGGTTAACGGGTCTTCCAGTCTGTTCATCACAATAGTAACGGAGGTGTGTCGTTTCAAAACTTCTTGGCCAACAATTACATCAGAGCAAAGTTCGCGCAGCACTTAGAATCATTGTACGAGCGTCCCAAAAGTTCTAATACACCTGTAACTTTGCCGATCGTATGCACTGAAACTTCGGAAGAAGCCATTCGTATTGATACGGTCTCTGTCTTAACAGGCAAGCTGTGGTGGCTAGCGATCTTGTTGTCAATGAAGTTCTCAGAAGCTCCAGAATCTATGAGAACTTCGACAAGTAAACCTTCCAGAGAACCTTTAATGACAGCTGACTTCAAACTCGGCAGAGCGCTGGCAAGAACAGGAGGAGTTTCCGAAAACACCGCAGCAGTGGAGCTCTTGTTGGTAGATTGGTTTGAAGACTTGGTCCGACATATCCGCGAATAGTGACCTTGTTTTCCGCAAGCATGACAAATCGCTTGGCAAGCTGGACACATTGCACGGCTTTTGTGTTGATTTAAACCGTAGTAGCAGCAAGATTGATGCACGACTTCCTTATTGCGAGACGAAGAAGACTGAGTCCTCGCAGTAGCAACAGACAAACCATTGAGGGCAACGTCACAATTGCCAGGTGGTCCCTCAGGAGGGGCCGCTGAAGCTGCGGTCATTGTTTGACCAATGACTTGATTCATGTGTTGAGATTGCCGCTGGGCACGATCTAAGCTGTCGGCAAGCTCATATGCTTGAACTAGGGTGAGATTATCTTTTTCTAGCAGACATTGCCGAATAGACGACGATGACCAAAGGTTGTTGATAGAAGAATCCCGTGTCAATTCTTCACGGTACACAGCAGCCGAGATGTCATCAAATGAGCATTCTTTTGCAAGACCTTTAAGTGCCTGTAAAAATTCTGAAATAGATTCGGTCGGTGCCTGCCAACGGCTGACAAGCGAATGCCTTGCATAGACATTATTTTTCTTTATATAAACAGATTTTAATGTCTCCACAATTTATTCGTAGTCCACTGCCTTTTCAACATATAGAAAAACATCGAGGGGAAGACAGCTGATTATGATTCTTTTCTTGTTGATCTCAGGCTCACCTTCTTTACGATAATCGCGAAGGGACGCGATAAAGTCCTCCATAGTTCAAAACCAAAAATTGAAAATACGAGGTGCTTCAGGCTGCACCGACAATTCTTTCGGTCTGAGAACCAGTTTCTCGATTTCAGAAGAACAACTCATTGAATTGTTGCAGAAGCAGACCTATTGAGGCGTTTAACGCCAGGTTTTAATGAGTTGAACTTCAACACATCTGAACAAAACAAGTAAAGAAACAATAAATAACGAATAAATAAAAGTCAAAAGACCACTTAACAATTAGCGTCACTTCACGACTGAGAAGCACAGAACAAAACGGTAACATGTCAACTTTTAATCAGTGCCGCACCATCAATCATGAATCGCCGTTGTAGCGGGGCAAATTCCTCACAAAATAATCAGTTATGTGGTCATGACTAACCTTCAATACCGAGACCTTGTTCAAACTTCAAGACCAAAACTCGAGACTTCAAAATTTGCACATTTTGCTGAAATTCAGAAAATTATCGTCACCACTTTAGAGTTGAACTTTTTTCTAATTTTTGACATTTTTCTGATGTGTTTTGGTTGTTTCTTACGTGCAAATACAACAGAGAAAAAACTTGTTGAATTACAGAAGTTTTACAAAGCCCTTGCAATATTGTCAGTTTCAAGACAATAGGCTTACGAGACCTGAAACCTTCAAAACTAAGACCGAGACTTGCAAAAATGATCTCGAGACCAAGTCTCAAGACTTATTGTCAAATCAAAATAGTTGTTAAATTTATCGACTTACAAAAATTACCATCTTTTCATGGTTGTCCTTATGCTTGACATGCATGGTACAAGTAATTCAGCAGCAATGAAATTCTTCCCAACATCAACCTCATGTAGCACACAAGGTAAACGAGCACTAAACTATTTCTTTTGTGTCCATATACAATAGCAGCATTAATGGAGCTAATTTCCACAAATCTCTTCATTGTCTTTGTTATTGATCTTGAAGAGACATAGTAGTAGCCACAGACTGATTTGCGCCATGGTCTTCAATAGTGCATAAATTTTGTTGAAGCATACTCATTCCTGGTCAATATCTTGCACTATGGCAGTGTACCATGTTTTGTTATACACAGCTGCAACATAATTTCCTTTCAAACATATGGGTTGGGGTTGACAATTAGCTGAAGTTTGTACTACCAAAGAATAAGGGCTAATGAGACTATTCCTTTCATTTTATTGTGTTTGACGAATTGGATGAAAGTGGTGGACGTTTTGTGTACTCTTGATAGCATAATATTGGTCAAATGAAGTTGCATTGCCTCCTGCAAATAGTTTTATTAGAAAAACTAACATAACTTTGAAATTTGATGTCACATATTGACCACACAAATACCCTTGCTTAATCTTTCCCTGGTTAATCTCTTTATTTTTTGAAGGCATTATCTTGTTTGTTACCACTTGGCAATTCTGATTTATATATAACTTCTGTTTTTCGCATTTTGGGGAGAATTTGTTAGATAGGACACCACCTCAGAAAAACAATAAATTAATTAAACAAAGCTCATAAACTACAATTATTGTTTGTTTATTATGCATGGAATTACTATTGTTGCGATCAGACATGCCGAGCGGCATGTGCGCAAAGCTTTGCACCGTGGCAGCAAGCAACAATAGAATCACCTGACGAGATCACTCTATTATTTCTTGTTCACGCCACATGCATATATTTTTGTTCTTCGCGCACATCCCGTTCGTGGTGAATCACACAATCAACACCACTGGAGAGGTTGCAACACTATGTTCAAACTTCTAAAAACTGTTTTATCAAACATACTATCAGAAACATGTATCATGTCAAACAAATGAATAAAAGTTGAGGGTAGAAATCATTATTGCAGCTTGCTCTAGTCCAGTTGTTCTTAACCTGGTGTAAATTTATCTCCAGGGGTAAATTTCACCTTCCGAGAGGGTAAATTTACTGAATCATAGCCTATAACAAACATGAAATTTTATAAATTAACAAAATCTAATAAACCAGATTATTAGGCTAGTTAGTTGCAGGACACAACCCGAAAGTACACCCAACATTGTTTTGTTGATAGGTTAGTGAGAGACTCCATGTCAGGCGTCACAGAATGTTGTTACGAAATAGGTTTACGGATATATCACCCAAACTGGAGATGTTGCACTATGGCTTATGGTTCAGAGTTATGCATACTTATATGTTTTCTGTTTTTAGTTCAACTTTAAACATGTAGGTTACCAGATTCAATTGATCAGCTCATGCACACAACACTGTTCTTGTTCACGACCTCATTTGGACTTTGTACAAAACAGGCGATAGTAACTCTGGTCAAAATTAAAAATTCTTATGCAATAAATTTCACTGGTTTCACAAACAATGGTCAGACTGCAGTACCATTTTTCTCTTACTTTTCACAGCATGCTATAGACTGCAGCAAGGGTGGATCCAGCCAGTAAGTTTAAGGGGGGCGATTTTAGTAACATTTGGTAGTCAAGTATCATTCGTGGTTCACTACTGTAAGAGAGATGAAGCAGCCTATATATACTTCACTGCTGTGACAAAATTGGATGGCAAAATGGCCTTATGTCACGAATGCTTTTTTTCGGAATTGTACGAAATCATGGTGAATAAAGTAACTTTTGTAGGTTTTAGGGAGGGCAATCGCACCCCTGGACTGCAGACAGTGGACAGCCAGCACAGTGGAAGTCTTTTTAGTGAATGAGTTATTAATGAGTTAACAATTGAAAATTTCAGCGTTCTTAGTTAATATGTCATAGAACCATACGTGGACTTCAGGTCAAATTCACCTCAAGGTATCTTTTGTTCCAAAGCGGTTGGTGATGGTTCCATCGAAACCGTCGATTTTGTAGGCTCATTTCGCTTCACTCCATCGCACGCAATTACATGAAAACATGTCTTTGCACACCAACTGCTCTTGATTTCGTGCTGTAGGGACTCTGCCTATATATTCAGGTTCGTTTCTGAAGACTTGATAGGATTGGAGGCATCCTCATGTGTACCATTTGCAATAGAAAAAGAAAAGAAACTGCATGCAATGTGGGAATGACCTATCGAACTGTACGCTGTTAATATGGTGAAATTGGTTTGTGGAAAAGAACAAAATGAAAATTTATAAAATTATTTACCAAACAGTATGTTGTCATACAAGTGTGATATTTTAGATCACGTAGCAGAAGAAATTTGAAGTAATAAAGCAAGAGACCCATTTCGCTAGGTGGGTCAACTGACACGTAGAACTGCACATATTTCTTGGTTTTCCGTCGATACATACTGTACATGCAGTTGAGTTGAAAGAAGCGTTCTTAAGGTGCATAAGTCTAGAGATGATTAGCGAAGTGACTGATGATTAGGAAGAAATGAATAACTTAATCAACAAAATAAACTTGTGCAATCACATTGGCACGCTATGCACAGACGGCGCTCTTATGCTCCGTGAAGTCAGGTTTTACAACTCTAGTGAACAAACGGGCACTGCACATCATTTCTACTCCTTGTGTTCTTCATCGATATGCACTGGCAAGATAAGCCTTTTCAGAATATTGGAATATAGTTTTGAAACACGTAACTGAACATGTGAATTTTATCAGGGCAAGAGCTTGTTTGTCTTTTCAGAGTTCCTTTTAAAGATGAATTGATTTATCTTCAATGTTAAGCAGTGCTTTATTCCAAGTTCAAATCTTGCACCTGTGACTTTTCTAAATTTTGGTGTGAGTTGGGTGAAGAGTTCTCTACGCTGTCGAAGCGCGCATTTGAAGTTATTATACCTTTTCAGGATACTTATCTGTGTGAGGCAAGGTTCTCCCTAAAACCGTAAAACAAAACAATGATCTCGATTCATTCCCAAAGATGACATGAGAGTATCACTTTTAACCACTCTTCCCAGATTCTTAGATATTGTGTGTAGAAAACAAGCACAAAGGTATCTCTGAGTGAATGGCTGGTTGAAATTGTTTGTCATTTTTAAATAGAAGAAAAATTAAACATGGCTGGCTGTATATTCCTTCTTCCTAACGTTTTGCCCCTTGACTCAGTGATATGCTGGTTCGTATGAAACTGTTTTCAGAATTTCAACAGCCTAAGCAAACCACTTCTTAAAAGTATTCATGCTTGCTTGTAAGAGCATTTTATTAAAGTAGCATTTCAGATACTGACAATGTTTCGTACAGGCTTTACCCTAAAGTTTGGCATGACTTGACACACCAAAAGTTGGTGGGGGTAAAATAAATTTTTTGATTTTGTTAAAAGGTGAATGAGACAAAAAAGGTTAAGAACCACTGCTCTAGCACATATATTAATTATGAGTCAATATCCCCTTTAGTTATTAAAATGAAAAAAGTTTATCAAATGGGTAAATAAGCAAAGGTTTCCTAAAACCAAAAAAATCTACTCTATAGCTTTCAAATAAAGCAAGAATCAACTTGATACCAGTTGACCTTTTCGAGTTATGAGCAACTGAAATATAGTCACACATCAGCACCACACAAAAACTATGTCTAACTTGACCTTGATTTACATAAGGTCAAAGATCATAAGGAAAGTTCCAATGATTGATTTTTAATAAACACACCTTCTGACACATTCTTGCAAATTACCAGTTAAAAATAGTTGCGGATGAAAAAGATACACAAGGGTTTTCATGTCAGAGCACTAAATTTACAAAAAATGTATGTAAAATTTAAATGGGAACACTGCAAATTTCAATCAGGAATAACTTTACGAATACTGGTCCGATTACAAATGTTTCGAAATCAGAATGATGAGATCTCTCTGCTTATGAAATTTCATGGATTTTGCACACGGTCAGATATATAGCTCTGGATCACTTGACATGAATGGCCAAACATTATAGAAAACCATTATGAATTTTCTGTGTGGGCGAATAGCCGCTATAAATTGTTCAAATATATCTTCATAAACCGTGAAATTACCCGTGATACTGTTGTCAAAGTATACTGTTGTTTGGCGGCATGATACTGTTAAAACCCAGGTTTTTTTAAAAAAAACAACCCACCTGTTTTTTTGAAAAAACCTGTTATTGTTGTTTTAAAAAGAAACAAGATTTCGTTATTTTTTCAAAGAAAACAGTTTCTGAATTGTTTTTATTCCATCATGCAATATCACTATTTTCAGAATTACCCAATAATAACTTGTTATACCTATTATGGCATTCAAAATTGAGGGTAAAGCAATGTACCCATCTTTGATTTTGCAATGTGTTGTTGGTCAGTTCACTCTTAAATGGTAAGGCTTAGCAAGCATGTGCACAGCAAACAGAGAATAACCACTCCCACACAAACTCTACAGTTTCACGTCAAGTTTACGTGCATGCCCTGCTAGTTCAGCATCTACAGAGTATATTTTTTCAATATATGATTTGGTATACAAAAAGCGGAAGTGCTAAATAGCCTTATAATAAATACTACGGCCAAAGCAAACGATACAACTGACATCTTGCAAACGTTTCGATATCAACTGTTATCATCTTCTGTGCATAGCAATGATTTGGTATGTTCCAAAATCAGAAAAAAGTTTAGATGCAGAGAAAACAGAAAAATTGGTGAAAATAGAAAAAAGATTGTGTATAGCTGAAGAAGATAACCATTAAAATTTACTCAAACTGTTCAATTTATTCTTTTCTTTTTATCAAGTCCTTTAAATTTCGTCACTGTTTGTTTTGTTTGATTGAAAAAGTGTCCTGCTTATTTTATTTTTTACTTAGTAGATTTTTCAAAGGAAAACTAAAGAGTTTTTTTTGGTGGGTTTCATTGTTTTTTTTTAAGTGGGCATTTTAAAAAAACCCGGGTGGGTTTTTTTGGGTCGTTTTTTTTACAACAACCCTGTATCAAAGCACTTACATTGCACAAAATCACAGTCACTGCTGCAAGATCCTGATCCCTCCTAGGCGGACCAACTCAGAAGAACCATGCTTTTGAAAAGCTTATGAACCATAGTGTTTTGATTCTCATTCTAAGACCTAATATTACTTAACTCAGTCTAGGGCCACATTTTTAGACCATTTCCAATGAAACGTAAATTTATGTTCCCAAGAACTTTGGAAAGCAAAAATGTAAATTTACCTCCACTGACGAGAACAGTGAATTGCATACTTTTGATGTAGCATTGTGTCTGCCTCTAACGTTAAGTGCTGCACATGCCCACTTGCACGAATTAATTATTCTTACATCAATAGCATACCAGGAATCTTCCTGTTAGCACCATACTATGCTTTTAGACACGTTGACTATTTTTCAGTTCTTGTTGTTAAAGGCTGTTGCTAGTTTGCTAGGGATTGTAAATATGAAACATGCTGCAACATAGAATGCAGCTGCACCTTTTAACATGAAAGCTATGCACGATCCAGTTTCACATTGTGTCATAATATATTTGATGAAGACACATGGATATCTTTTGGATTTTTTTTTTGGTTTTGTTGTCCATCTGTGTTGTGCTATATGCTTGCACACACAGAGTAGATGAAGAGTATGCAGAAAGCAGAAAGTTTCAGAAAGCATATATCATTGCCTTTTTACTTGCAATGGGTAAGAGATGTGCGTTATTATTTTCATGGTTGCTTTTGATTATCATTTGCTTGTATATATCTTATGCATGGTGGCAACTGAACAAAGAATCTTGTCTAGATTTTTGGAGCACAAATAATTTTAAATGTTGCACAAAAATATGGAAGTGATGAAAGCAAAACATGCTGAACATGGCCATGGGTGTTGTTAGAAGGATTTTTTACAGGGGAGACCAATATATAGTGGATTTTTCCAAGGGCAGCCAAAAGGATTTTTCCATGACAGGGGGCCAACAGTGTTGAATTTTTTTTTTACCTACTCAAAATGAAAAGAAGAATCTTTTTCCTAAAAATTTAATTAAAAAATAAAAAAAATTAAAATCCATGGGTGCTTTACCCCTCCGTACTTCCTTTCCAATGCCCATAAACATTGATGCAAGGATGATAAAACTATGTAATATTGTAAATGTTTTTGGTGAGTTATTAATTAATAGTTGGTATAGAGAGAGGTATCAGTCCAAAAGTTGGTGCATATACTCAACACTGTGAAAACCATAGTAATCAAGTGTCATTATGTCTATAAGAAGACAATTCATAACATCAAGTATAAGGTGCACGGGAAAATTTTGGTGATTTTTCTAAGAAATGTAAATATTTGAGTACAAGTTACACTTGTGTTTTTTCGTAAGCTCTTTTTAAACACACTGCATATAACTTGCCAAACTCATATTACACCTGTCATTTTAGCACTTAAAATTAAAATTATTTTCCCTGCCTGCTGCTAAATCCTGTGAAATCCTTTCCTCAAACACATCCACAAAAGGTGTATACTGCTAATAAACTTGTTTCAGAAAACGGCTGATGTTCATTGTCATAAGGCAAGATATGCAACCAACCAAAACTATTTTATACAACAAGTTCCAACAAATGCTGATAAAAAACAATTTCTCATCGAGGAGCTACCCTTTGGGCAAATGTAGAACAACATTTTAACAGGTTTACAGTCATTTTAACAGGTAACAGGTTTTCCAGGTTTAGGTTAAAACGGTAAACCTTGCAAATGTTTTGTTGCCTTTACACTAATCAATTGCCAACATATCAAATAATTTCGAAAACATTTTAGGCTACATAGCACTGCAGCAAGCCTTGACCTACCAGAGCCACGTTTTTGCAGAAGTTATACTTTTTGAGACAACAAAAGCAGAATACTGTTTTCAAGCAATGAAACTTTATCAACATGCCTAAGCATGCTTCCAGAAATGTATCTAATACAGTAATAAACCAGTTAAGTTCGTGCAAAATTATGAAAAAATCTGGTTTCAACTTTTTCAGCAATTTATTGGTATTTACAGTAAATGAAACGTGATAACTTGTCATAAGAAATGTTAAACATGAAACGCTATGTCGCTAAAGTTCACGATTTGATCTAATTTCTCAGCAATTTCATTTGCTCTCAAAATGGTTAGTGAAAGTGGAAGGAAGGGGCAGTTTGCTCAATGCATGTTATCAATCCAGAAAAATACCTTACCATCCAGCTAGGTAAATCCGCAGACAGACTCACTAACTTTTAGTGGGTGTGTCTTCAGACATTAGAGCAGAACATTTATGCATACTTTTCTGCTTTGAACAGACTTTTCTCACAGCCGCCTCACTCCGTACTGTTGTACGATGTTTTGTTAACTTGGATCAGTTGGATGATATGTCTATCTCAACTTAGAGTCATCTAATTCTAATCTCTGTGACTCAATTGAATGCTTGGCTTTGCCTAACATTATTTGTGAAGTGAAAAGCATAATGTACGTGAATACTATATGCCTTGCTAAAAAGAATAGTTAGCTTCAGTCAAAGCATCAACCAGTCTCCAAACATTAGCTCTAATGATCAACAGCTGTTTGCTAATGCAGTTGAAAGCACAAACTGCTAAGTTTGCACTTAACACATAAGTTCGCACAAACAGCTCAGATTTGAGTTGCGAACGTAACCGGGAGATTACTGTACATTCTTACATGCTTTCTTAGAATTTGGCAGCATATCAGTTGTACAAAATCACATTCATTGCTGCCGAACCATGGTCCCGCCCCTGTTTTTTGTTCGGTCATAGACTGAAATGTTTTTGAAATTACCGAAAAAAATTAAGTCATTTCAGTCAGAATATCTGAAAATATAGACTAATAAACACTGTTACGGCGAGTTTTAACATAACTGTGAGACAAATGACTGAAATGTTTCAGTGACGAACATGTCTCAGCAAGAAAAAAAAGGTCCCGTCTAGGTGGACCAACTCAAAAAGACCATTTATTTACACAAGCCTCTGAGCCACAAAGAGCTTGGATTCTCATTCCAAAACCTAAAGTTACATAAACTCAGCCTAGGACCACATTTTTAGACTATATACCACTGTGAAATTGTACAAGTCTGAGAACTTTTAATTACCAAAAACATATTTCTGTTGACCAGGAACATGTTAACAAATTCAAACCATGTATGTATACATCAGCCGGTTGCGAAAGTGTTAAAGATAAATCCCATAATGTCTTCAATAAACAATTCAGATCAATTTTGTTGTTGCAATATGAATGAATGGCCAAAAAATTTGCTACTGGAGACTTTCTATTCAATGTAAATAAAAATACAACAAAACAAGCTCTAGCTTTACAACCAGCTGTTGGAGGTATCTCCTGCCTGGTTTTACTTCCATCTTTTTGCAATGATTCAAGCTTATACCCATCATTTAGCAATAATACAGGGTGTCCCAAAATAAATGAAACCCATTAATTTGATTACCATTTATTACTAAAACAAAATACGCTGAAAATGTTAACATTTTCTCTGAGCTGACATAATAACAATTGAGTACTGAAAGTTT
>Ga0210059_1005394_pt1 | contig 20595 bp, 9 predicted proteins | sample Ectturendosymbi2_FD_188042 | JGI IMG/M metagenome (GOLD analysis project Ga0210059, IMG submission 188042) | Ecteinascidia turbinata endosymbiont from Florida, USA - Sample 2 (SPAdes) (version 2) | ecosystem: Host-associated > Tunicates > Ascidians > Unclassified | place: Key West, Florida...
CTTTCACCACTGCATACACACAACATTAAATCAATACTGAGAAAGTTCGTGGGCCACATGTGGCCCGCGGGCCTGTAGTTGGACCACGCTGTCTTAGAGATTGAGACTTTGTCCCATAGGCCTGCATAGACATATTCTAACCAGAACCGTCGCCAAAAAGTCTTCAATACGGGGGCTTTACATTTTTTCAGGGGGCTTGAAAATTGTGCAGGGGCTTGAACGTTTGTGCAGGGGGGCTTGAACGCAAAAACTCTATTTATTTATAGTATTTCATTTTTCAACTTGGGGGGGCTTGGAGCTTTGTTTGGGGGGCTAAGCCCACCAAATCCCCCCCTCCCGTGGCGATGGGACTGATTCTAACAAGCCTCGAAGTTTAACACTATGTGAAAAGAAGCCTGCACATGCTTAGTTTGAATAAGCTAGTGGTCAGGACATTGTGGGCCATTAAAGCACTTTGTATTGGGCGGTGGAACAGTTTCCTCTGCGGTTCACAGGTGCGTAAGAGCTAAAGTCCTGCGCTTTTTGCTTGGGCTAAAACATGGCTATTGTAACAATTCTGGAACATTGATTGTTTGACGTTGAGAGCATTTTTGTCATTCCACACAAGTTTGAAATTAGGTCTTAAACCAGGGGTCTCCAACACGCGGTCCGCAGGGGCAATTTGTGCGGCCCGCGATGCTTTCCGGGAAGTTTCAAACACTTAACAGTTATTTACTTTATTCACCGGTGTTTCGGCCAGCGAGTGAACAAGTTCCTTTTTAACCAACATAGAGACGGCTAGGAATGATTTGCCTATACTCATGATACCTTTCACAGGAAATAATATGTAAAAGCTGTTTCTAGTACGGTTCAGGTAACGTCATTGTTTCGTCAGCGTGATGATGCGACCTGGGTAGTCATAATGCGGCCCTCGGGTTATTTATAAGTCCTCACTTGGCCCTCAAGGAAATTTGAGTTTGAAACCCCTGTCTTAAACAATAAGTACAAGTTACAACTGAAAAGGTGGTTTGAGTCATCATAAGGAAAGTTTGGCGATCACTGGATTAAGCTATTCACTCAGGCACATTGCTCACACTAACAATGGATTTTTCAAACTTGTGGAAGCACTGCTATAGACTAACTCATGCTTCTTTTCACACAGTATAAAACTACGTTCCTTGCCGCTATCAGCAGTCACTGTCTCCCTGCATTACCTACCAAGATTTCTGCGTTCAACATCACATGCGGCAAAAGGCGTACTACCGTAACTTGAAGTGAATCTTGAAGATTTGTTGCCGTGTTATTATTACGCTACAAAGAACAGCAGCAGAACAATCCGCTCACAAGTATCGCAACCTGCTTTTGCAGGCAAAGGAGCAGACATCAGCTCATCACTGCATGACACTAGACCTGACTCTTTTGCACTGTGAGTATCAGCGGTAAATGAACTATTATTGCAAAAATAAAATCAAATAATCCGAATAAAGCTACTAACTTTACTAAAAATTTGGTTCCAAGTCCCAATTTCCAGGGCGGGACAAATGCCCGTTTTGCCCTCCCCTGCGGACGCCCATGCCTACCACCGTAATTCCAAGTGCATCTTCGAAGATTTGTTGCCATGTTGTTGTTACGCAACAGAGGCCAATAGTAGAACAATTCGCTCCCGAGTTTCGCAACCTGCCTCTGCAGGCAAAGAAGCGGATCAAGTTAACTGCAAGCTCATCACCGCATGTTACCAGAACAGTGAACCTGACCCTTGTGCAGTGTGAGTGTCATATCGGCAAACTGTCATTGCAAGAATTAACTCAACTAATCAGAATTAAACTGCTGATTTTTCGTTTTCTAGAAGTTTTTGCTTCTTAGTTCCAATTTCCAGGGGGGGACAAATGCCCGTTTTGACCCCCTGCGGACGCCCATGGCGTTGAGTGTATTTGCCTCCGATATTCTAACCTGGAGCGCTGATAGTTTCCATTCAGTTCAGTGACACATAAATTAAGGGGAGTGCGTGTGGACGAACATGCATATTATGTCAACAAACTTCGCCAAAATGGTGGTTTGGAAACATGAATATGACGTCAAATTGTGACGTCACTAACAGCGCACACCAAATAAAAATGACCACAACATGCCACTGAATGAAACCCCCCCCCATGAAAATTTTCTGCGTGCGCCACTGTTTCGAAGTTGTATGCACATGGCAACAGAACGCAATACAGCAGCCAGGATGAATTCAGATAAATTAACAGAAACCAATTCTTAATGCTTTCACAAACCTTTTTCTACTGGGACAAGCAACAGTCTGCTGACAGTAATATAATCCAGCTCCATCTTACACTGAAATGCACGAAAGATCAATCTTCCCACTTCTGGGAATGTTTCTTAGTTTCGAAATGAATTTTTCAACACCACGACCGCGGTCTGACTAAATTTCACGCAGGATCCGAGCAACCACTGGCGTGAGGTGTCATAAACAACTCTAGTTACCCGACCGTCAAAAACAAAAACACATTTTATCATGCATTCGGGAAATATTCAATGCAGGCTAGAGGGTTTCTAAATTATCGTTTAAAATATTGCTGGCCGAAAGTTATCTACTGTATATGTCAACCAAATGAACTTAAACGGGAAATTAAGAAAAACTGGGGGAGCCAAACGGGGGAACAAGCAAAAATCTTGGGGGGCTATGGCCCACCCAGGCCCCCCTTGGAATCGCCACTGCTTTTGAGTAATAACACTTGCAATTTTTCATAAACCTCGGCTGTTTTGAAAAAAAGTACATCCAGGTACATACAAACTTTCACCTTCGATAATTGCATTTCGGATCCCCAGGGGTCCGTGAACCTCCCGGTTAGGAACCGGTGAGCTGGTCAGTTGTTATACAGTAGAACTGCCCTATAACGTCACTTCATGGGACCGGAGAAAAAGTGTTGTTGTGGTCGCCTGGGAGGTATTTGTGGCCGGACCCCGTAGCATTTTTTTCTGTTTCATTAAGCTTTAACTGAATGTGGTGCGCACTTTTTAACACATGCGATTGAGGGAATCGAAATATGTGAAACAAAATGCAGGCATCACTTAGGGATACCTCGTCGTATTTGCACATAAATTTCCTCGTTTGTGTATAGATCACGTCTAAGCAAATGTTTTTGCGAACCCGTATCAATTAAATATATCATTTCGCGACAGTTCATCTGTGCTGGTATAATAATACAATATTGTAAACATTACAGTGGTTTTCAAACCAAATAATTTTGGAACCGGAGCCAAAAAAACCTACGCTGCCTGGAGCCGGAGCCTGAAATTTGGGCTCCGGTGACACAGCCCTGCCTGTAACCCAGAACGGTCGCCAGAAAGTTTTCAATAGGGGGTATTTACGTTTGTGCAGGGGTCTTGACATTTCTGAAATTCAAATTAAATTTAGAACACAACATTTGCAAACTGTGATTCACGTTGCAGGCAACGCAACTACAAAGGTGTTACTTATTTTCTCACAAATTCCCATAATAAACCCGTAGTTTGCAACTAAAAAATTTTGAACGAGCTTAACAAAAATAATTGAGTTTTAATCATTGTCATTTCATTGACGGTGATTATTTAGAGATGCATTGCAAGTGTCAGCAAAAATCGCAAGAAACCAGAATCAAGCTCATCCTTCAGTTATGAAAACACTGTTGCTGGAGAATCAAACCGGAGGCTGGTCAGCGCAGTGCACCACGATGAACGTGTTTTTTCATTTGCGCAAATTTATAAACTTTACCATGAGCTTCAGTGAGTTTAGCTTAAAAAGCATGCGCAGCGTGCTTTTAACTGCTGAAATACGCTTGCACAAACCTTTCTGATGTCGAGATCTGGTAATCTTCTGTGCACGGCACATGTTTAAGTTTGTACTATTTTGTATCTTAATTAGCCTATAATTGTTGAAAATTACAGACAAAGGCCTACGTGGACGCAACATGGTTAAAATCATTAATCCATTACCTGCGCTGCTGTCGGGAAGATTTAGCATTGATTGTCAAACTGTTCCAACTACGCTATCAAGTCTATCTTACTGTCTGAACAGCAGGCTGCGTAAACGCGTGATTGTGGTCGTAAGAACCAAAGGTATCTTGCTTCTATACAGGCCCGTGACCAGCTTGGGACGCCAGGGAGAAGAGTTTTCTGAGATGGGCTCAAACGTTTTAAACCATCTCCAACAGTTTTAAACTATGCCCAACAAATTTTTCCAGGGGGTGGAAAAATTTTGCAGGAGGGGCTTCGCCCCCCTGGTTACGGGCCTGCTTCTATGCAGTACAAGATACTGTTCAAGTAGACTATCTCGGCTAGCAATAATACATTTTCTCACAACAACCACAACATGAAATACGTTGATCAAGAAGAAGACATAATTGAGGACGTATACAACTAGACATAAGGGCTGACTTCATGTTCAACACTCCAAGGAATGAATGCTGGCATTTTGCGCTCAAGTCTGTAATACGTTTATTACCTAACAAACATATCAAAAATGATGAGGCGATGTTATAGGTAACAGCGGCAAGTACTGTTCTGTCCATAAATTGCAGGACAGAACAGAATAAGGATTGATAACAACTCCAATGAGTTTATTTTATTGTTTGATTTTAATGTTGGGGGGATGGAAGCTTTAGCTTTGGTTGGGGGATTAAGCCCACGAAAGCCCTCCGTGGCGACGGAACTGCTATAACCACCTTGTTTTAACGCCATTTTAAATACCGAACAGTTTCACCGCGCGCTTTCATTTCAAATTATCTTAATAGTGAGGAAGAGATTAACTACAAAAAGTAAAAAGCATAGCATAAGACTTTCCGCCAGCGCAGTCAAAGCGTGTGTTTAGTAGGTAACTCACCTAGCATCAGCATGTGCTTGATCAGAAGTAGAAAAAAAATGTGGAGGACCATGCGCAGTTGAATATGTAAAGTCTTTCATGACGCGTCGCTGTCAATCGCGTGAGTTTATTGACGCGTGCGTTTTTACCACGTGACTGTTTATAGCGCAGTCATTTTAGCGAATTGTTTCGCAGGGGTTTGCTTTTGAGGTTTGTTGATTTGTTTTCTCCGCGATAAAAAAAAACAAGAAAATCTTCTGAAACGCGAAGCATATATTTTCCGGGAAACCGCGGGTATTTATTAAAATAATTGAAGCTTTAAGCGTATGCAAGCAAATTAAAGAAAGACGCTAAAACGTGACTTCAGCCATAGACAGGATTTTGCTTTCGATGATGTCTTTCAACCAAATTTCACGAAATCTTGATTTCCCCGGCCTGAAAAGCAAACAATTGAAATATGAGCAACATTTGATAATGTATCGTATAACACTATGAAATTTTGCAACTTTTACGAAAAAGGAAGTTTTAGGCTAATTTAGACGCGTTTTAATCGAAATTCCGCTATTTAACTTGGGAGAATTATTCCGCATCTTGGTGTAACGTAAACAGCGTTCTTAACCATTAGTCATTAATTTCATCCAAACACTGTTTTCATCCATTCATTTATGCGATCTACAAGAATCTGTGATTTTGGTAAAACTGCCTAAGTTTTTTCTGCATGCAGGAATTTTTCTTTCCACTTAGAAAGGTTCAAACATCATGATCCCATCTATCTTGTGTCACGTCACCCGCTTGTGCAGCATTTGTTGACGCGATTCAGGTGAAAATCGTAGAAACGTATCGCGTTGCTGAGCGAATGCCGGGAGTAATTTCGAAGATACTGCCCGAAGCAAGTGCCTAGTTCGCCTCCCCTTAAACCCACCACTGGATCTGATGAATGATGGTAAAAGTATCTTAGGCATATGTGCAGAAGCAGGCAAATTTTTGGCGGTGCGAAGGATCTTTGCCCGAATTTTCCCAAACTTCCCGGAAAATTTTTGGGCCACTTTTTGTGCGAATACTTTCTCATGATGACCGTTTTTGGGATGACCTCCAACAAAAGGTCTTCATGTGATTCTGCACGTGTTGGGTGCTATTTCTTCAAACCAAAGTACATTGGGCGCCATTTTTGCCCGTATTTTCAGAGATTTAACCCGGATATTTACCAAGTCAAAACTTTTGGGGGGCCCTTTCAACTCCGCCTCTTACACCACTGATCTTAGCGTCAAGAGTCCCTTTACGTGCTTTTCACAAAAAAGCACACTGCAAAGTAGTTTCAATTTTCGTAGCAACAGTTAGTAGTTTTATTTTTCCAAACACCACCTCAACGCCATATTATTCGAGGAAAGTCAAACGACATTTGCAACAAGAACAAGGAGCGTGCGATTGAGCAAAGACCTGCGGGCTCTAGAAAATAACTTCAAGTTCTTTTAACTAAGCTTAGCGAAACTTTAGTGAAACTTGAAAACTTTAAAAGCTGCAGGAATCAATAGTTTGTATGCGCAGTAAGGAGATAAAGCCAGTGACATGTTTAGAAATCGTTAATTCGTCGATTGAAAAAAGTTGCGGATATTGATTAAAAGAGATACAAAATCGCTGCAAAACGAATGAAATACCACATGTGTGCCCATAAGGATATGCAGATAAACTAAAATCAAAGGCTATATTTAAAAATATCTCGGCAAAAGAAAATTCGAGACGTAAGATTTAGACATTTTAGCAAAACGTTTGCTTCCGCTAAAACATTAACAAGAGCGAAATATATGTGACGTAACCCGACTCTATTGCGAACGATCAACCTCCCCCGCTTACCTGTGCACGAGTCGGTTCCCTTCGAATACGTAGTAGACCTCAACTGGCAAAGTCTGTGAAACAAAGGCTGCAGCTTCGTCTTGCTGGTCTAAAATACTGAGTAACCATCGATAAAGCTTGGAAACCATTGTGTAAATTATTGGATATCAATTAACTTTGTTTTACCAGTCAAAACCGAAGCACCAGGAGTAAAGACGTTCGGTCTCAGTGTGGCCAGGTACTGCTTTGAACAGACTTGCAACAAAGTGAGTTTGCCGTTATTTCAAAAGTGAAGCAACCTGAAACATGTAAATGAATCCCAAACTTCTACCACTTTTTTAACAGCCAAACTTGGAGTTTCTTAAGAAGTATTTAACAAAGGCAAGAGTGGATGACTAGGGCGTGTTTTTGCACTTGTTTTCTAGCAGCATTTTCAAAACCAAAGTCCACTTTTCTCAAAGTAAGACCAAAGCTATTAGTATGAGCCCGAACTCAAGACCCAACTCAAAACCTGGAAGCTCAAGCCAAGAGTAATAATTTTTAAGCTCGGTAATAAAATCGAGGCAGATTCTTTCGACACATAAGTTTTTGAGTCTGAAGCATTCACGTCTCACTCTTAAATAGTAAAAATAAATTGGTTTAAATGGCGAAAACACTTTTTCCTTGTAGGGCCAAATTTCGTCCATTAACTTCATAGATACTGAAAACCTTTCGAAGCAACAAATTATTTAGGACAAGACCAACTACATGCTTGTCGCAACACACCTTTAACCAACTACACGCTTATCCTAACACACCTTTGAAGTTTTCTTGAGAACGATAGCAAACGAACTTGTGCTGTCAAAAGGTTTTGAGATCTATCATTAACAAAAAAACGACTGAATCGGCCGAAACTCACATCCGGTTTGATCTTGGAAACGTGGATCGTGAAGTAAACGCAGGCTGTGGCGCGTGGGATGGGCTTGCGTCTTGTTGGAATGCTCCATCTTACGCGGTATTTGAATCGCCTGTCGTAGTCGTGTTCTTCCTCGCCTAGAAAATCTATGCAGTGCAGCCATGCGTTGTCGCGTTTCCAGGTCTGCTGAACGCCATCACAACAATTTTGTCATCACAATCAACAATTTTGTCATCACAATTCAGATTTGTGGCAAAAAATACCTTTATGCTGCACAAGTGCAAACCACAATTGTTGTACATTTAAACTAGGGGCGTACCGAGGTTAGATGGCGTCCGGGCAAGAAACAAGTTTGGCGCCCCCGTTTTCGAACCTAAGTTTTTTTGGGAGTAAATCTACCGCAGTGAAGAAAGTACTTGCGACATTATTGGGACTTTTCGGCAACCCCCAGTGATTTGGCGCTCGGGGCATTGTGCCCCTCTTGCCGCCCCCTCGCTACGTCCCTGATTCAAACCATTGCACACATCTGCAAACCAGTAACAGTTTTCGGCAGGAATTAATGAAGAGATTGCAGGATTCAAAGTCAAACATACCGAGGAACGCAAAAATGAAATATGTGTGACCATATTTAAAACATTTCTTCCTTAATTTACATGCAAAAAACAACTCATCCAATAAACATTTTGCCTACTCTACGTTTGTTTTCTTTGCTAGAAGCTTTGTGAGCTCGGGACAAAACGCAAACTGAACAATCAACGATTTTGGATTTGTTCCTGATTTGTTTCACAGAGAGTTCCATGCGACGTGTGGGCAGTTTGTTCACTGAAGTGAAAACTGCAGAATGATACCGGAGTGTTTTCGTAGAGTAAAACGCATAGCGTTTGAATACACTCAAACGAACATACGAATCAGACCAAATGCTCTAAAGCCAGAATAATAATATGTGCCCGTCTTGCTCAGACATATGCAAATATCAATGTCATAGTCAAGATCACACTTAAATTAGGTTTCGCGACCGTTCACGAAGAAACAGTTGGCCCATCATACATGATTAATTACATTATCTTGCAGTGAATATCAGTTAAAATTTGATGCCGTTTGATGCATGTTACCACAAAGCCAATTAGCCCAAATCTTGCAATCACAAAAAGAGGAACCGGCACTGGACCAGCTCTTTAGCCCAAGGTGATCGCCTATTTTGTCTACTGGAAGAACCGCTCCATATGGATTCTGAGATTTGTAATTTAATATTATCAAAAACACATTAGGGAGGAACTTAAATCTGGGCACCGCATAAAGGTTCCCACAACGAATCTGCAAGATTAAGACTCTGCTGTCATTCATTTGCGATGGCTCCAATAACGGGAAGAAAATTTGACATGTAGGTTATTTTAATTCAGTCTTGCGCTTTGTTTTTAGCTGTTCAGAATATTCGCACCGTCTTTCAAAAATAGCTACGTTTCTTATAACAGATTTCCTACAGCTGGAACGCATCACGAGTCAGACTAAGCCTACATGTTAACACGTTAACATTCACGCAGTTGCGTGTGATCAATTGTTGTCAGTGCAGTGCAACGAAGCCGTACAAAACAGAAACGGACGAAGTCTTTTACATAAGAAACACCATTAGTATCATCGTTTTACAGCCGCTACACTATTTGGGGATCAGTTTACGCTTGTCGACAAACTTGATTTCGCAGGCACATTAAATTCTAAGATTTCCATAAAAGTTTGATTGCATTTTTATATAACGAGTGTTTTGGTTCATCTGTTCTGAATGAGTCTTTGTGAACACATGTACACTGAAAAGGGTGCACAAATGAGAAAAGGGAAAATACACATATCTGCATAGGCGTACAAGGCGGGGGGAGGCAGCCACTCCCGGCTTGGAAATTTCAGTGCAAACTCTGTTTTCAGGGCAAGCGCAAGTTGCTCAAAAATCCTGAATGATAAAAAATATTTTAATACAGTCAAAAGTTTCAGGGCAACTCTGCTTTTCAGGGCAAACGCAAGTTGCTCAAAACTCCTGAATGTAAAAAGTATATTCAATACAGTGAAAATTTTCAGGGCAAACGGTGTTTTTCAGGGCAAGCACAAAGTTGCTCAAAAATTGCATTGCATTAAAGTTAAGTACTTTATGAATTCCACTTTCCAGTTTACTAAACAACTGTACATGCTTTCTTTATTCGAATGGTAACGATCTTACGACAGAACATCGTACAATACTGTACATGGCACAATCACATATGACAGTATACGAATACGATACGTACAGGCACATGCATTTTGAGTGCGTGTTTCATTTCCCGAGGTGCAATCTTCAGCAGAAGCGGACCGCACGGACGTGCAGACTGCTTGGCTCTTGAGTGCGCGTCTAAGCGCCTTGCTCAAGCGCACAGCAACGATAACACAGGCAGGTGTAGGGATTCAGACCCTTCGATCCGGAACCGGCGCTTTTAACTACTGCCTTGAGCCATCGAAGTCGCGTACATATTTGAATCAGTAAAAGTAATCACCACAAAGTTTCTTGTCTGGGAGAACACAACACACAAGGAACTTCACCCCCTTGAGTTACCAAGCAAGGTAAATACAGAATTTGCCTATAACGAAACCTCTAGGGAATGGCATAAATAACGTTATTGCCGAATTGACGTTATAAGCGAATTGAAGTGCATGTAAAGGATGCCATCGGGGCCGAACAAAATGTAACGTTATAGGCGAATTGACGTTACAGACGAAGCCATTATGAAGGAATTCACCTGTATAGAACAGATTTACAAGAGGTTTAAGGCCCCAGTCGGATTAAACTAAAAAAGTTAATTTCAGGACAAATTGTTATTTTTAGGGCAAACTTTTTCCGCCCCCAGTATAATGCCTTCCCGTACGCCTATGCATATCTGCACTGCTTGGGCATTCTAAAGTGTCACTAAAAACTTAACTTTACTTAGTTGCATCGGTGATGGGCTGGGTTCAATTCCTGGTGAGGCTATACTTAAAACACAGTAGTTGCAGCTTATTCAAGGTCATGTCCAGGGTTAATGGGTGGATGCAGGGCCGGCTATAAGCCGATGCAGCTGTAGTGGGCCAAGCGCTTCTGGGCGCCACGCCATAGTGTTTCGGTAGGTAGTTCATATTTGCCAAATGGTCCTTGCGCTCGAGAATTATAGAAGCGGCTTGTAAATGTCATTGTTAGCAAATAATGCTCTCCTTAGAACGAACGATAAAATATCCTTTATCGAACGTTATAAAACGTGCTCAATATTCTCGTGATAGGGCTTTATATCTGCGCTCTACCATGCCCCACTTTTTATGGATAGAACTTGGTTGTTAGTAGTGCCAGTTAAAAGACTGCAGTAGGTCTACAGCGAATGTGTGTAGTGATTCAACTCGCAATAAACGGGTAAAGATGAGTGTCTATCGCATTAACTTTGATGGCAGTTCTGCTAAGCAGTGGCTTTCAACTTTTTTTACTGCAACCCTTATATCATTAACTACAAGCCAACGACCATAGGCGGATCCAGGGTGTTGCTAAGGGGGCTGAAGCCCTCCCCTAAATTTTCAAATACGTTTTTTGGTCGATGGTTCCCTACAGAGAAACGTTCATTGAGGTGATTTTTCTAGATAGCCATTGTTTAAATAAACCATTCCTGGCACAGGGACCCCCAGGCTAATATTGCCGCCAGGTGTAATGTACAGAGGCATAACTACCGTTTAATATGGATGTACTGTGGAGAAAACTTCTAACATCAACTGAAACTTAATACGGAGAAAACTTCTAACATCAACTAATCTATGGCCATGTCATGGAGAAAACTAACATCAGCTAATATGGAGAAAACTTCTAATATCTAACATCAGCTAATAATGGAGAAAACTTCTGACATCTGAACTTCTTTCATCAACTTCTAACATCAAAACCGAAACTTTTAATTTCCAACAATCAAACCGAAACTTCTGATTAACATCAAATCAAAACTTCTAACAACAAAACTTGTACGTTCTAACATTAACCAATAATGAAGAAAATTTCTAACATCAACTAATATGGAGAATACTTCTCACATCAACTGATCGGGTGCACTGTCGTTACCTTTAAACAAGAACGTGTCTGCGCTTGTGGTTAGCGAAAGTGAGAAAGGTAATCAGTTTTTGTTAGAAGTTTTCTCCATGTCAGCCATTCTTAGAATGAAAGTGCCGTTCAACAAGAGTAAAGTAATTGCGTTGTAAGTTCAATTCGCTTGTCAGTTCGGTTTCGTTGATGTAACTTCGCACTTGCGTTTGCCACTCGAATCTCCATTGCAGAGCTTCCTATACAACTTTCGGCTTAATTGCGAGGGGTAGCAGCACACTGTCCAACGTCCACCACAGCAGCATGCTATTAGCCATAAACATGGACGCAGATAGAGGACACATGATCTATCTATGGCCATGCCCCTCCAAACAAAAAGTAAATTTTCGTGATAAGCTTACCATGATGATGCACATACATATCAACTCCAATAGTATACCGTCGTTTTTAAATATTCATATAGTCCATTTTACTAAAACATCTTCATTAAAAAGGTCATAGCACGTTGGCATCATAAAACCACTGCTCAAAGGGGCCCCATGCCTAAGTCTTGCATTGGGCCTGCACTCGCTAGGGCGGGCCCTGGGTGGATGCAAGGGAAAGTTTCACATGCCGTGCTGCGACTGGCTTGCTATCAATGCAACGTTCATTACATAAGTAGCCATGTGGTCCCATGTGCAAGTAAGCAATAGATGAACTGTCACTCTTGACACTCAAAAGGGAGTACACAGCAAGCCAGCGAGCATAATGAAAGTGAACCAAATTGTATAATTTTGTAAGGAGCATATTGACATTCATGTAAAATTATTGATCATAACATGGTGGCTGGGCAGGCTGCAAGTACCTCTGTGCTTTTCACAACAATATATTTATCAGTGCCTCTCTTATAGCTACATAATGAAAGGGGCAACACATGCAGTGTAACAGTGAAATTACAACATTAAAAGAACTTGCATAGGCCCATCAACCACTTACCTGGACAAATGCTTCAATTTCTTTTAAACCAACTTTTTCATTAAAGTCTTTGCAGGATGACCACGCAATATTTGCAGTAGATATCTCAGCTTCATCATTGTAATTGGCAGAAATGTTCGTCTGTGCTATGAAAAACACTCTGTTAGCTTCCTCCAATTTGCTTATTGCCAACTCTACAAAGAAGTGAAGTGAATTTTCATGGCTAAAGACTTTTTTGAAACTGCTGCATGAAATATTTGCAGACTTACAGAGAATTGTTGCCACTGAGGGCTTAGACATGAAACACATGATCCTTTTTACCAGTCAATGCAAAATGTCCTAAAGCTGCTTACTTTGGAATGCTTTTAAAAGAGGTTTGCTTATTATCTGATATTTTTTATAATTGGTATTATCATTCATAACTTAATCACTATCTTCAGAGTTATGATAATGTAGCAAGTGAAAAACAGTTGTGGAGTGGTGTGACTACTGCTTAATGTGCATTTGCATACTAATAGTTAAAATGCAACTTATATTGTTATTACTATTGTTGTATCAAGTATTTGGTTGGCTCTTTGTAACGTTAAAGTCTTATAGAACCCTAACAGTCTTGCACATTGACTTTCTATAATTTATGTGGCAATAGTCACCAAATATCATAATAAATAGCTATTTCATTCAAATAGTAATTTGACTAAGGTCTGAAAATGCATACAATATGTGAAATCGATTTCTTAGTAAAACAATTTGCTGACTGATTCAACTGCATCATGTTGGTGGAGACTTTTTGTTGTAATATCGATATGTGCAAGTTCAAATTAGCATAAAGTCATGAAAGCAATGCATGGCAGGCAGATTCCTTGAAAGCTCACAGCAAACCTAGAGGCTTCAATTCTTGACAACACACAGAAAAAACAATTGGGAACTTAACTTTCCAGAAATGTTTGAATGTGCTGAAGCAAAAGAAAAACTTGAAAATCTAACAAAACAAGAGAAGTAAAATGTTTTCACTTAAAAAATTGTATTTTATACATAGCGCAACTTGCTACAATTGTTACTCAGTGCCACATTGCTCAAAGCTAGTCAGTATTAGAGTCCTGCCAGGGCAGGTTAACCTGCGCGGGTTGCGGGTACCCGCATTTGCAGGGTGGGTGCAGGAACCAACACTGCTTTGCGTGTGGGTGTGGGTTGAACTTGCTGCAGGGTAGGGCGGGTGCAGGTTATACTTGGTGCGGGGTGGGCATGGGTTTAGAAATTATTTGTGCGGGTAACTGAGTGTTGAGCCAAAGCATGTGAACTTAATCAGCTCAAAAATCGCTAAACACGTGGATGTACAGTACTAGAGTTGTTTGCCAGTATTGCGCTTAGGACAGTAGGCTTGCAGCAATTATTACATTATGATGTAACAACCCATTGTTGCGAAACATTAGCTCGGACTCTTGCCATGTTGTGGGCAAGGGAACATTTTCCAATGCTACCGCCATACTTGGTGAGGAATAATTCAGTCTAGCAGCACTTATAAATGGATAAAACAACACTTAACGCACAGCTAGTCACAACTGAAACGTGTTTTTTATCATCTCAAATCTGTTGACTGCGAAAGATCAGATCTGTGGAAAGTTTTGGTTGTAAATGATAAAGAATGAGTAGCTTCATTTTGCTGCTTGTTAGACTTGTCTTCAGACGTTATGAGTAGGGCAAGTTTTTCAGCGTTTTTTACAGCTTCCAACAGCTTCTGAAATACTCAGAATTTATGTACTACGATGAGCTGGTTGCAGGAATTTTATATTGCAACTTTTTCCTTTTTCACATGCAACTTTTATCAAGTAGGCCTATTGCGTAAAATGTAAAAGTGTGATTTAAAAAACATGCTTGAGAACTATTTCAGTATAGTTCTGTTCTCTTTGATAACTGATTCGAACTGAATAATGACGTAAAAGCAATTGTAGAAATGACCCGGCCAAACAAACATCAGTCCAGAACTATAGGCCAAATTGTTAAATTGCTAAGCAACTTCATGCACTGTGGAGCGAAGTTTTAGCATGCTACGCAAACTGTTGGCAAATGATCGCCATTTCTCACTAGATAATGTTTGGAAATATTTAGCATTATATGTAAATAAATCGCTTGAGTAAATCACTGTCGTTTAAAATGCTTGTGCATAAATGCAACTTTTTACTGCAACTTTTGTTAAAAATAAATGCTATTTCTCACAATTTTATTGCAACAAAAACTTGCCCTAGTGATGAGTTTTTAGTAGTTTTCGGACAGGTGTGGGTTTGAGACCAAAAAAGTGCGGGGCGCAACGGGCGCGGGTTGGGATGGTCTGCGGGACAGGTGCGGGTTAGAAGTGTGCGGCTGCGGGTTGGGCAAAATTTTTAAACTCCTGTGGGTGTCAGGTAGGTTTAAATTTTACGGGGGTGGGGCGGATGCGGACACAAAATTTCAACCCGTGCAGGACTCTAGTCAGTATGTGGTATCAGTTTTGCTTTTCAGCTTTAGTGTAAAGACAAAAAACATGGTCACAGCTTGTGTCTTACACATTCTCTAATTTTTCATTTTGTTGTTCATCATTATACTTCAATGCCTTTACTTATAATTTTCAGGACTGAAGATGTGCAAAATATGTGAAATAAATTTCTCATTAAAAAAATTGCTGATTGATTTGACTGCATCACTTTTGTGGAACCAACACAATGTTGGTAATAAGTAATGTTGTATGTACCTAACAAAAACTGCAAACATAGTGGTGCATCAAAATTTTATGTTATTGTTATACTCATTGAAATTTTCAAGTGCCTATTGAATTTTGCTTCACTTTTCCAAAAATGTGAATGTTCCATACCAGTCAGGATATTCATTTTATCAAGACATTTTTGATGCTTTCAATTAAACAAAATGATTTTTCAGAAGTATGCATTTTTAACTAACATTTTCATCATCTGACACTAAGCGTTTCAGGTTTTTCGTAAGTCTTCATTATTTCCCCTTATATATAGTTATGGAAAAATTGTTGTAGTTACTAGTGCTTTATTAAAAGTGTTTTTCGCAGTGTTTCTTACACCTAAATGCTTGTGTTCACAACTTATTTGTATCTGTGCTGTTTCTAACAATTTTTTTCATGATTTTTTGTACTATTGCCAATGAATGTGATTTCAATCTTTAGTCTAATATAAACAAAAATAGATGGATAATGAAATTAACTCTAAAAATCTAAGATCTTAGTCCATAATCATTACAACAAAACAGAAAGTATGCTGTACATCCTACACCCTACATTTTATTTTACTAACAATTCACAAATTTCAAACTGCAAAAAGCAGAACTAATGAGAGTATCCTTAGTGAAATGTTTAGCTCAGATGGAAATGTTGAAAATGTCATGTTTGGTTTTCTTATGTAAGTGGCTATGGAACCACCCATGGATCTTCTTATTTCAAAACTTATTCCACCATTTGGCCTCACATAACGTGGTTCGAATGAAGCGGTCATTTTGTTACTGAAGTGGTGTATTCCTGGTAGCATAGCAGATGTGTGTCACGTCTGCTGTGCCGATGGTTTACGGTTCGCCTCTCACCTTGGCAACTTACATTTTCATAGTAGTAACCGCTTGCACGTTTCAGTTCGTGGGACCACTTTTTCTTTACTTTCTACAAAACTTTCCAAATTTATGCTTTAGGGGTTAGGTTTAGCATTAGGTTAGAGTTAGTATTAGGGCTACAGTTACGGTTAAGGTTTACCTTTTGCATTTTCTATGTTTCTACCAAGCCTACTGCATTCTCCAAGAGCGTTACTATCACATTACAAGAGGTTGTCAAATAAGGTTTCGAATTTAAAGGTCTATGGATGGGCAGTTCTGTAGCAACTGCCTTTTCTCATAACTAGACTTATGTTTTTATCAACAAGGTTGTGAAGTAAATGGATAAAATCATCAAATGGGAATGCTCACAAAAGCACATAAATTGTTTTTATCAAAGTTTCAACTAATTTTGCAAGTGATTTTTTAGAGAAAAAAATCAGGAGGCACTACGAAGTACAAAGAAGGTTTATATTGCTATGCAAATTCATTTACAGCATGAATGACAAACTTAATTTGATAAAACAATTGGTTGTTAATGTTAATGCATAGGAAACTGGTCATGGATACACAAAGTATTTAAACCTCAACAAAATATTTGTTAAACAAAAACATCAGCCACGGAATTACATGCAGTACTGTAGCAACCTTCAAAAGAGACTTTGTTTTTTGTAGGACAATACAAACCAGATTATGCCTCTTTTCTAATTCCACAGCTCTCAAAGCACTTTCAATAGCTTTGCTGACCAAATCAAAAGCTTGTTTTTCGTAAAAACTTTCCATTCTTGTTTTGAACAAAGCACCCCGAACCTTTCCAAACAAGACACTGCAGTTTAGCTACTGTACTGCAACATTGGTTAAAATCAAGAACATTGCAAAGCTGAAAGGTGGCGAATCCGATCGTTATGGCAACTCAACGTGGTAAGCGGCTATACCATTGCCGAAAAAGAAACATACAAAACTGAAATGTATTTGAATAAGAGCTGAAAACGCCTACTCAGAAAGCCAAAGCGAAATATAGGCATACTGCAGCCTCACTAAGAAAACATCACAGTATGTGTTTCTTTGGCGTGAAAGAATAAACGTCGAATGGCACTGACTTAGAAAGCACAATTTGCCTAAAAACATGAACTTACAGCAAAGAATCTCATCAACATCAGACTTAACACAGAATGAACTGAATGCCTAAAAGAATATATTTACACCAAAAGTAGTTAGTCGGAAGAAAGATTTTAAATGAATCCCAAACGTGAAAGACAAATTATGCTCAAAGCTTCGAACCTCCGATTCCAAAATATATCTAGGTCAGTACATTCAGCTTCGAGACGAGTCATTACTAAGGCAACCAATTTTTTGACCTAAAAACTCAAAATTTTGACTGCATAATTGAAAAATTTTGACTTTATTTTGACCTACCTATTTCCTGCATTTGCAATTGAAATGCAGAATACAAAGCATCAAAGCGATAGGTTAAATATCTTTTTTCTGTTGAAATGAAACAAATATAAAAAGTGTGGAAGACCCAACGAAACTAGAGATAATAAACCATAGACGAAAATCAATCCAAAAGCACAAGAGAAAATCCAGTTTCAATGAATCTCCTAAAGTCACTGAGAAGGTTTTACATTGTTATAACTTTAGCATAAGCACTACCACATCTAGCGTACTTTAAATGGTCCAGTAGTGGGCAAAACAACATTATTACGTCAGAAATCGTAAAGAATCCGGTATTATGTCAAAATTTCAACTAAACTTGCAAAAGCATATCAATATCTATTGTTGTAGCTTTGATAAAATATCGATAAAGAGAAAAAATCTGGGCTGCAAGAAAATTTGACCTAACGATAAATTTTGACCTAATGATAAATTGTGACTTAATTACTTAGGAATCGCTCATGGTATCAGCTTGAAATTTGGTTTGTGGACGTTTCATAAGCTTTAAAAGAGGCAGAAAAATTTTGACTTTATTGACTTTTGGTAGCCCTAGTCATTACTCATTGTTAATGTTTGTAATGATTAGTTGATTAATTGCTTCGTATGACTTAGATGATAGGCAGAAACAAATCAAAAACGCATGATGCAAAGAACTAAAAGAAGTAAGCAATTGCAGAGCTGGACCTTCCAAAAGACCAACTAGACGGTGGCCTAGAGGGCAGCCTTCAGAAGGGCAGAATCCATTGTAACCTTGGTTTCAATGTCGCAAATTTTGAAAAAAGCATTGCTAATTTTTGGTAAACATTGAAGCTTGCCTAGGGCTCAGAACTGGCCCTGACCAATTCTAAGTGGAGTTTAGAATAAATGAAACCGCAATGGTATGGTAAAATCGATCAATTTTAACAGAGGTTGTCACTGTGTCATATAGGATTGGTGAAAGACCATGACGGTTATCTAGTCCAGTGTTTTTCAACCTTTTTTGCATCACGGACCACTTTATGCAATAAAAAAATTTGGGGGAACACCAAACAAAATTTTATAATCACGCAATAAAAAAAACAACATAGTAAAAAACATATTTACGCTCATTGTGTTAAACTAGTGATTTTCGACCAGTGTTCGATGGAACACTAGTCAAACTTATCAAGTTTCCTGCGGAACACCTGACGATCTTTCACGGAACACCGATTGAAAATCACTGATATAGTCAACCACCAACCCAGTTTATTAATTATTGACAAGTCTTAGAAAAAAATGCAAATAAAATAATCACAGTTAGAAAAACACACCAATGACATGTAACACATGTTTATGTCATTGAACAAACAAACACAGAACATGGCGAGGTAACATTACCCTTGAAGAGAACATGCATATGTCAATAAATTCTATTCCTATTGTTTTTCTGCAGCCATATGAAATGTCATGTACCAGAGGTTGCCGGTGTCAAGCGAACTTTCTGACCTCTGCGAAATTTCTGACCTGTTATTGTTTCTCAGTTATTTTGCTTCTCAGAATAAAGAAATTAAGCCTGGCAATTACTTTTTCGATGTGTGTTGTGTAAATTAAAGCATTTTGGTTAGATGTCAGGAACACATAACAAGCAATAGCACGGGAAAAACTTTAACCATTGAAAATTTTCGGACTTAATCGTTGACCTCAATTATTTTTCTTTTTCTCACCCTAATTCGACACACTTACCTAAACATGAATTCCTAAGCCCTAACAATCAGTTTTATCAGCGTATTTGCCATGAAGAAAATCAGTCTTTGCATGCATACATGGTGTGAAGTCAGAAATTTCGCTTAACACCGGAGCCACTTTTCAGACTCCGACTCCGCTCCTGTTCCAAAATTTTGAATACAGATCCGGGTCCGGAAATTTTTCAAATTTGATAATCCGACTCCTGTTCAGACATCGGTCAAACCGGGAATTTACCCTTGTGCTTACTTAAGAATTGACCAAGCAGACTCCTATTGCTGCCAAAATTGAAAAGTGACCCCGGGTCCAGTTTTTCACAACTTTTTGACCCTGGGCCTGAATCCGGGTCCGAAAGAAAAACGCAGAATCCTGCCGGTGCCGACTCCGGGTCCATGGCCACCTTTGTCATGTACATTCTGTCATTCTCACTTATATGCTAAATTTGACCCCATTGCGGAAATAACCATGAAATTCATGAAAAAATTTCCTGCCCTCAAGTGGATATAAAATTGCACTGATCGCTTGTCATTCGCTGGTTATCTGTAGCGGGTGAATCAAGCGTAACGATATCCTGTAAGGTGGTTGGAGAATAACTGGTTAGTGGTGATAGTTATTTGTTTTTGTCTGGAAAAATCAAGATGAGCAAGGCACATCCACCGGAACTGAAAAAGTAATTTTCTTATTGTTTGTTAATCAGTTGAGACGGTTGTGTTAAATAATTGGCCACTCACTGTGCATTAACAATAGACTGCTGTACATGTGAGTGTTGAGCGTCCACATTTGACACTATTTCTTATTTCATTTTTCAAAATACTGCTGTCGCTCAGACGGAAATTTCATGTTGCATATGACTGTTAGTTAAACTGAAGTAAGCTGAACTTAATGCGATGTCTAAGTTCATGTTTTTTTCAAAAGTCATCAACTTAGTATATTTGAGTCATGACTTCTTAGCAACTGAGTTAGGATGGTCCAATTTTTTTCTTGTTTACAGGAAGTTTATACCTTTGTTCGTCTATTTATTTTAGTTCTTCCAATTTTTTTTAGACTGAGGATCCTGAATTTTAGCACCACTTTGCAACCCCATAACTCACCAGTCGATTGTGCTGGAGAGCTTTTCAAACCCTCAAAAGAATCAGCGAGTCTTCTAGTTTGGGTAACACTAAACGGAAGGCCGCGTTGCCAAATGAAAAACATGAATTATCCGCGGGCTGGCGAGCTCCACAGAAGAGTGGGCCGGCAGGCTGCACTACAGGACTGGCTGGTGGGTTGCACATTAAGGGGGCCAGCGGGCTGCGGAAAAGGGTGGTCCGGAGGGCT